>ERZ1106935.1186-NODE-1186-length-24514-cov-12.529457_pt1 | contig 24514 bp, 19 predicted proteins | sample MGYA00403666_ERZ1106935 | MGnify/ENA primary metagenome ERZ1106935 (study PRJEB35170, sample SAMEA104062452) | human gut metagenome | biome: human gut; feature: human-associated habitat; material: faeces | place: Denmark | collected 2012-11-20 ... | reverse complement strand
GTCAACGGGGCGGAAGGGTGTGTGCGGGAAACCCGGGAAGGGTGTCCTGCACGATAATGATCCCCATTTTTCAGAACTTTTTGAAGTTCTGAAAAATGCCTCAGCGTGTCGAAAATGACTATTTCGACACGCTGACAGGCCGGAAGCACTTGCTTCCGGCCTGTTTCTTACATTTATTTCTTCCGCACGGCATAGATGACCACCAGTAGACCCACTGCGGCGCAGATGGTGCAGAACAGCAGCATCCCATTTACGCCGGTTCGATCCAGCAGCTGGCCGCTGACGAAGTTGCCGAAGGCGGAGCCGACGCCGGTAGTGGCCATGCCCATGAGGGACTGGCCCTTCACCTGATTGGCCGGGTCGATGTGTTCGGCCACATAGTATACCGTGGCGGGAATGAAAATGCCGTACTCGAAGAAGTCCAGCGCCGCCGCCAGATACAGCACCGGCACCGACCGGGCTGCCCAGAACAGCCCGGCCCGGATGACGAAAAAGGCGGCGCAGAAGATCAGCAGCCACGCCAACGGCACCTTCCGCCGCATCCGGCTGAACAGACCCATGGCGGGCAGCTCCAGAAACGCCGCCACCGCCAGCGCCGAGCCCATCATGCTCTCGCTGCCGCCCACCTTGCCAACGATGTGGATCATGTAGGTGCAGGTGGCGCTGTGGCAGGCCATCAGCAGCGCACAGCCCACCAGCAGCCATGTGTAGGCGGGGTAACGCCGCAGCAGCTGTCCCACGGACAGCACCGGGCCGCTTCCTGCGGTGGCCTCCATCGTGCGGGAGGCCCGGAAGCGCCATGTCAGCAGCAGGAGCAGCAGCATTTCCCCGGCAAATACCGGCAGCACCGCCGTGGGGGCGTACCGCTCCACCACCACGCCCAGCACCAGTACCGATGCGGCGTAGCAGGCGGAGCCGAGACCCCGGCTCAGGCCGTAGTTCAGGGCCACGCCATGCTGCTGCAGCTCCATGGCCATGGCACTGTGGAAGGGGGCCGTGGCCGTCAGAGAGATGCCCACCAGCACATACAGGGCCGCCGTCACCGCCATGCTCCCGGCGGAGCACCACAGCCCCACGGCGCACAGCAGCAGAAGTCCCGTCAGGGCCATGGCCAGCCGGCGGCTGGTAAAGCGTCGGTCCCGGTCCGCCAGCGACGCCAGCACCGGCTGCACCGCCAAGGGCATCAGCAGCGCCAGCGCAGACACCGTACCGATCTGGCTGTTGCTGAAGCCACGGTATAGAAGCAGCACCGACAAAAAGGCCCATATGGCGGCAAAGCCCGCCCAGTAAAGGCTCTGGATCCCGGCGTAGCACAGGTTCAGCTTTCGCAGCTGTCCGCTCTCCATGAATATCCCTCCCTATGGTTCAAAAGTGTAGTATCAAAAGCGGGTCATGTCAAGAAGCGATTTTTCTTGACATTTTTGGCCCCGGCACTATACTTAAATGCAATCGATTCCATTATCCGGGAGGAACACGCCATGTCTGTCATTATCCGGGACGCCTGTATCTCCGATGCGCCCCGTCTGCTGGAAATTTACAGCTACTATGTTCAGCATACCGCCATCAGCTTCGAATACACCACCCCCACGCAGGAGGAGTTTTGCCGACGGATGCGGCACATCATGAGCCGCTACCCCTATCTGGTGGCGGAGGTGGACGGCACGGTGCAGGGCTACGCCTACGCCGGGGCTTTTGTGGGTCGGGCCGCTTATGACTGGAGCTGTGAGCTGACCATCTATCTGGCCCGCGACGCCCGGAAAATGGGGTTGGGGCGGCAGCTGTATACGGCGCTGGAACAGCGGTTGGCGCAGATGGGGGTGCTGAACCTCTACGCCTGCATCGGCTGGCCGGAGGCGGAGGACGAGTATCTCACCCGCAACAGCGCCCAGTTCCATGAGCATCTGGGCTTCACGCTGGCCGGGACCTTCCGCCGCTGCGGCTATAAGTTCGGCCGCTGGTACGACATGGTCTGGATGGAGAAGCTCCTTGCGCCCCACCGGCCCCAGCAACCGCCCATTATTCCCTATCCGGACCTGCCCCACGGCGAAAACGTGTGAGGGAGAGAAATAAAAAACCTGCGGTACCGTGTACCGCAGGTTTTTTGTTGATTTTTTCGGTTTTCCGCAGGAAAAACGGGACAGAGAGCTTACTCCACCGTGACGCTCTTGGCCAGATTTCGGGGCTTGTCGATGTCGCAGCCACGCTCCAGCGCAATGTAGTAGCTCAGCAGCTGCAGCGGCACCACGCCCAGCTGGGGCAGCAGCATCTCCTCGGTGTCGGGAATGGTCATCAGCATGGGGACACGCTTGCTCATCTCCCCGGCATGGCTCTCAGTGGTCAGGGCCAGTACCTGTGCGCCACGGGCCTGTACCTCCACCACATTGCTCATGGCCTTGTCAAACAGCGGGGTATATGTCCCCAGCGCAATGACCAGCGTGCCATCCTCAATGAGGGAAATGGTGCCATGCTTCAGCTCGCCGGAGGCGTAGGCCTCAGAGTGGATATAGCTGATCTCCTTGAGCTTCAGGCTCCCCTCCAGCGACAGGGCGTAGTCCAGATTCCGACCGATGAAGAACACATCCTCTCGGCCGGCGCAGCGCTTGGCGATGTCGTGGATGTGCTCCGCCTGCTCCAGAATACGCTCCATCTGCTCCGGCAGCTTTTCGATGCCTCGAACCATAGCGCTGTACACCTCGTGATCCAGCGTCCCCATGACCTGACTGAAATACAGTCCCAGCAGATTCAGCACCGCCATCTGGGTGCTGTATGCCTTGGTAGTGGCCACGGCGATCTCCGGCCCGGCCCACGTATACAGCACCGTATGGGATTCCCTTGCGATAGAGGAGCCTACCACGTTAACGATGCTCAGGATGTGGGCGCCCCGGCGCTTGGCCTCCCGCAGGGCCGCCATGGTGTCCAGCGTCTCGCCGGACTGGCTGATGACGATGACCAGATCGCCCTTGCCCACGATGGGATCGCTGTACCGGAACTCGGAGGCGAGACACACCTCCACGCTGCGCCGCAGCATCCGCTCCAGATTGTACTTGCCCACCATCCCCACGTGGTACGACGATCCGCAGGCCACAATGAAGATCTTGTTGATGTCCCGGATCTGCTGATCCGTCATGTTCAGGTCCCGCAGCACCACCTGACCACCTTGGATGCGGGCGGCAGTGGCCTCCCGGATGGCACGGGGCTGCTCGTGGATCTCCTTGAGCATGAAGTGCTCGTACCCGCCCTTCTCGGCGGCGGCCACGTCCCAGTCCACATGGCGGTGTTCCTTCTCGATGGGGCGCATCTGGCTGTCGTATACCCGGATGCCCTTAGCACTGAGAATGGCCAGCTCGCCGTCGTCCAGATAGGCGATGTCCCGTGTGTGGCGGATGATGGCCGTCACGTCGGAGGCGATCATGTTCTCTCCCTCACCGAAGCCCAGCAGCAGCGGCGCATCCTTCCGGGCGCACAGCAGACGGTCCGGGTAGTCGGCGCAGATGATGCCCAGAGCATAGGCCCCGTCCACGGCGTGGAGCATCCGGATCATGGCCTCAAAGATGTCGCCGCAGTCGGCATAGTAGTAGTCCAGCAGCTGGGCTACCACCTCCGTGTCCGTCTCGGACCGGAAGCCGTAGCCCTTGTGGAGCAGCTGCTCCTTCAGCTCGGCGTAGTTTTCGATAATGCCGTTGTGTACCACAGCGATGCGGCCACTCTGGCTCACATGGGGGTGGGCGTTGATGTCATTGGGCTCCCCGTGGGTGGCCCAGCGGGTGTGACCGATGCCCAGATGGCCCGGCAGATCCGCCCCGTCGTGGGTCAGATCGCTGAGCACCTGCAGCCGGCCACGGGACTTCTTCACCCGCAGCTGCCCATCGCCGCACACGGCGATGCCCGCCGAGTCGTAGCCCCGGTACTCCAGACGGCGCAGACCGTCCAACAGGATGGGAGCCGCTTCCTGTTGGCCCACGTATCCTACAATTCCGCACATATCTTAAAATTCCTCCTGAAATCGCTTGATTCATCGGCCCATGCGGATACGCAGTCCATCCGCATGAGCCACTCCGGTCACAGCCTCTCTGTTTTGCGGTCACCCGCATATTTACCGGCTGCGTCACGCACCCGAAGCGGCACGGGAGAGCTTCCGCCGAAACGCTCGATCCTCTCTCCTCCTCGTTGTCCTGCCGGAGGGCAGGCACTGGCGCTTGTGATGGGATATTCCCATGGCCTCCTTTCTCTGCTGCGTCTTTATAAAAACAGCCCTGGCTGCTTCTATCGTGGATAATTTTCCCTCCTGCGGCAAATACTGCCGGAAAAGGAGGGCGCTTATTCATGGCAACGGCATTTTTCCGCACCGTCATTCTTTATCTCCTGCTGATTGCAGGACTTCGCATCACCGGCAAGCGTCAGATCGGAGAACTGGAGCCCATCGAGCTGGTGCTGACCATGCTTCTCAGCGATCTGGCCTCCGTCCCCATGCAGGATTTCGGCATCCCTCTGGTCAACGGCATCGTCCCCATCGTCACGCTGCTGTCGCTGTCCATGCTCCTCAGCTATGGAAGTCTCCGCAGCGTCCGCTTCCGCACGCTTCTGTGCGGGGAGCCGACCCTGATCATCCGCAGCGGCCACATCCTGCAGGATGCTATGCGCCGCAACCGCCTGACGGTGGATGAGCTGCTGGAGGCTCTGCGGGGGCAGGGCATCTCCGATCTGCGGGAGGTGAAGTACGCCGTGCTGGAGACCAGCGGTCAGCTGTCCGTCCTGCCACGGGCGGACTGCCAGCCGGTGACACCACGGCAGCTGTCTCTCCAGCCGGAGGACCCACAGACCCTGCCCATCGTGGTCATCAGCGACGGCCGCCTGCTGCGCCGCAGCATGGAGCGGCTGGGGCTGGACGATGAGTGGCTTCAGGCCCGGCTTCGGGACGCCGGGGTCCGGTCGCCCCGTGAGGTGTTCCTGCTGTCGGTGGATGAGGCGGGCAGCGTGGTATGCCTGCCCAAGGAGGGGAAGGCATGAGACGTGCGCTGATCCTGCCGACGGTGACGATCCTTCTGCTGCTGGGACTGTGCATCGCCAACGGGCTTTTGCTGCGGCAGCACACGAACCGGTGGTCCGGCATGGCTGCCGAGACCGCCCGATACGCCCGGTCGGAGCGCTGGCCGGAGGCCCGCCGGGAGCTGGACGCTCTGGCGGCAGACTGGGACGAAGCCCAGAGCTATCTGCATATCGTGGTACACCACAGCACCTTAGGAGAGGTGCAGACGCTGCTGACCCGCTGCCGTACCCTGTGCGATACCGGGGACTCGCAGGCCCTGCTGCCGGAGCTGGCAGAGCTGCAATGTCAGCTGGATGCGCTGGATGCGCTGGAGCGCATCAGCATTCGGAATATCCTGTGATCATTTTTCGCTGAGGAGCTTGTTCAACTCACTCATGAAGGTGTTGATGTCCTTGAACTGACGATACACCGAGGCAAAGCGCACATAGGCCACCTCGTCGGCCTTTTTCAGTTTCTCCATGACCTTCTCGCCGATGATCTCGGTGCTGACCTCCCGCTCCAGAGAGTTCTGCACCTCCTGCTCGATCTCACTGGCCATGCGTTCCATGTCCGCCACCGGCACCGGCCGCTTCTCGCAGGAGCGCTGGATGCCCCGAAGGATCTTGCTGCGGTCAAAGCTCTGGCGGCTGCCGTCCTTCTTGATGACCACCATGGGCAGGCTCTCCACCGTCTCGTAGGTGGTGAAACGCTTCTCGCAGGACAGGCACTCCCGCCTGCGGCGAATGCTGCTGCCCTCGTCGGCGGGCCGTGAATCCACGACCTTACTCTCCCGGAATCCGCAATAGGGACATCTCATATGCTTCCGCCTCCCATTTTTCGGCGGATAGTCCGCCAGTTTGGGAGTAGTATACCACATTCCTACAAGATATGGTAGCGTAAATGTAAATTTTTTATGTCTCCCGGTCCTCCAGTGCAAAAATGGCCCACTCCCGGCCCCGGAGGGTTCGGACACTGGCCAGACAGAACAGCCCCGTCAGCGGGAAGGGGCCGTCCTCCCGGAAGGGCAGGGCCAGATACCGCCGCCGCCCGACCCGGCGGCACAGAGCGCCCTCCGGCAGTGCCAGTCCGGGAAACTCTCCGGCCCATACGGGACGCCAATCCTCCGGGGCGGATACCGGCTCTGCCGTCCCGCCCAGCAGCGCTCCCAGCCCCTCCGTCAGCTGCCGGGAGAATCGCCGCTGGAGGATACCCTGCCCGCCCTCGGCGCAGCCCAGCAGCAGCCGGTTCTGACGGCCCACAGCGTAGAGCCGCCATAGGCCCTCCGTCAGCCGGTATTCTGCCCGGAAGCAGGTGTCAGCTCCCTCCGGCGCCGCCGTCAGGCGGCCTACCTCCTGTGCGCCCCAGCGCAGGGTGGTTCGATTTTCCATGGTGACCTCCTTTCAGTGGAGCATTTTGCATAAGGAACGTGCCTCCGGCGGCCTACTTTTCCCAATAGCTGGAAAAGTAAGCAAAAGAGCCAGCAGAAACCAAGGTTTCTGCACTTCCTTCCCGGTGTGCAAGAGCTGCTGACTAAATCCTGCCGAAGCAGGGAATTGGCGTATTTCTACTCACGCTGCCGCTACCCGGTCAGTTGAAGAAGTTTGCTGTTCTACCGTGGGAATCCGCTCCCCGGCGGTAGACCCACACGCCTTTTCACCTGAGTGGGAGCGGCAGCGGGTCTATTGCTGAGCCAATTCCCTTGACGGCCCATAACGAACGAAGCTCTTGAAGGTAAAGGAAGTCCAGAAACCATGGGTTTCTGGCGGCATTTTTTGCATACTTTTTGCTGCTGTTGGCAAAAAGTATGCCGTCGGAGACAAAAAAGAAATTGGCAAAAAGTAGGCCGCCGGAGACAATAAAAGAAAGCTACCCGCCGGAGGCAATAGAGGTGAGATAAAAAGCCTTGTTAGAAGCCTCCCCCACAACAAATAAAAAGGGAGGGCCAGCGCATTCTATGCACTGGCCCTCCCTTTTATGCTCCGTCCGGTATGTAGCGTCATACCAGACGGCTGTTGGACAGTCCGAAGCTCACGGCAATGGCGGCGTCTACCCGCTGCATCACCGTTCCGTCCACCTTACCCATCCGCTCCCGCAGCCGCCGCTTATCCAGCGTACGGATCTGCTCCAACAGGATCACCGAATCCTTGGGCAGGCCGCAGCACTGGGCCGCCACCTCGATATGGGTGGGCAGCTTGGCCTTCCCCGTCTGGGAGGTGATGGCCGCTGCGATGACGGTGGGGCTGTGGCGGTTGCCGGTGTCGTTCTGCACGATGAGCACCGGACGCACGCCGCCCTGCTCACTGCCCACCACAGGGCTGAGATCGGCATAGTAGATCTCTCCACGTCTGACATTGGTATCCACAAAGTCCACACTCCGCCGGAAGAAGTACCCGCCGCAGCGGGTCAACTTCATTCTCCCACGCAGCCGCCGGATTTATACGCCGCCGGGGAAAATCCCTGACCGGCGCTGCCCCCGCATCATCCTATGCCTGAGCTGTGCCGGCGGTTCGCACCTTGGCGGAGCGGCGGAGCAGACGCATCAGCAGCGAGACGCAGCACTCCACCACGGCGGCCAGCAGCAGGGAGACGAGGATGGTGCCGCCCACCGTCAGAGGGAAGTAGTTCAGCTGATCCGTCACCGAGGGGACGGCAGATTTCAGCATGGTGTACAGGTAGTTGTCCGGTATCCACGACACCAGATAGGCACCGAGGGTCAGCTTGGAGAGATAGCCGGTAAAGCGTGTAATGGAAGTAGGGGGGGTGGAATATCGGATGGAGTTCAGCAGAAGAAATACCAGCACCGTGTCCACCACGTTTTGCAGGCTCCCCCAGTCGCACCAGCTGCCCCAGACGAAGGGGATGCCCTGATTGCGCCAGACGTTGTAGCCGCCGAAGCACAGCACTGCCAGCAGCAGAAGGGCCGCCAGCCGCCCGGTCCGCAGGCGCTTGATGTCCACATGGGCCCGGAGATAGCCTCCTAAAAAGTAATAGGTGATGGGATAGAGCCGCTGCCACCAGTCCGGCACCAGCTGGTCATAGGAGGTGCTGAGCCACGGATGCAGCAGGGTCTCGGCACTATGCAGATTGTAGATATTGACCATACCGGGCAGCACGGTCAGTACCAACAGCACCGCCAGCAGGGCCCGCCGGGCGGCGGGGGTGGCGAGACTCTGCCACAGGGCGTTGAGAAACGGCGTCAGAAGCAGCAGCCCGAAGTACATATTCATGTACCACGAATACTGCTGGAAGCTCAGCAGATTCTTCACGGCGCTGAGGATGGTCTGCTCCTCTCCCAGCCATAGCGCCCGATACAGCAGGATGACCCCAGTGGAGAGGGCGTAGGTGAGGAAAATGGGGAGAAGCTTTTTGTAATACCCCAGCAGACCGGGGCGGGTCAGAGGGATGTGCTTTTCCGCAGAGAGGTAGCCGGAGAGCAGCATATACAGGGGGACGCAGACCATAAAGGCGGTACGCATGACGGTCATCAGCGCCATGCGGGGGCCGACGATGGCCGTGTCATAGTAGGTGGAATTCAGAAAGAAATGGACAGACGGGACGGCCAGAAAGGCCAGGATCCTGGTCAGATCCAGGCCAATATCCCGCTGTGTGCCGTTAGCAGCAGACATGATGTTCTCCTTACGGTTGAAAATGTGAGATCCCGGGTGAAGGATCTATCGGATGGGGGAGAAGGGCTGGCTGATATCCACGCTGCCCAAGGAGGAGGCTACCTCGCCGTCCAGCAGAAGCTGTATCTGCCGGACACCACGGGCAGAGCACAGGGAGTTCACCAAGCCCTGCACCATGCGCTGCTGCTCCGTCTCGTCCTCCGGCATCAGGTACTGATCCCCCTTGGGGAGGTTCAGGTAGCAGATGCCGCCCTCGGTGCGTACCGTCAGCACCGCAAAGCCGGTGGGCAGCAGGGGAGACAGGCTCTCACTCTCCGGCCCGGCCTTCAGGGCCGACAGGATCACCTCCGCCTGGCTTTCGCCCTCGTAGACCGTCAGCAGGCGCTCCTCCGCCGTCAGCTCTCCAGTCTCCCGATCCGGGAAGTAGAGCCGCAGGGAGAGGTTCTGCACCACGTCATCCTGACTGGTCATCAGCACGTCCCCGGCCAGAAAGATGTTGCTGTCCCGGTAGATAAGCTCCGTACCGTTGACGGTGATGCGGACGGAGTAGATGCCCACGATCTGGGACAGGGACAGGGTCACGCAGTAGTCGGCAATGGTGAGCTCCATGCCGGACAGCTGGCCGTAGGCGCTGGAGAAATCCACCCACGCAGCGCCGGCGGAGACCTGACAAGCCAATAGCCGGGTGCTGGCAGGGATGGGACTTTCCAGACTGCCGTCGGCGCTGTCCTCCAGCAGAAGGGATACCACCCGGCGCACCTGCTGCTCGGTGGGGAGAGCACTGTTGGCGGCCCAATCGACACTGCGGCTGACGATGGCATCGCCGCCGGGGGAGCCGCCGGAGGGGGCGGGATAATACAGCAGTAGGTGAGGACCGTCAGAGGAGGAGCCGCCGCAGCCGGTGAGGGCCAGCAGGGCAAAAAATGTCAGCAGAGCTGCGAGAAGCCGCTTCATGCGCTCCCTCCTTCCTCTGTGACCTGGGGCAGACGGACGGTGAAGAGGGTACCCTGTCCTGCGGGGCGGTGGGCCACGGATACCGTGCCGCCCCGGCGGCGCACCGTATCGCTGACGATGCTCAGGCCCAGACCGGTGCCGCCCACCTCACGGGAGCGGGCCTTGTCCACCCGGTAAAAGCGCTCGAAAATGTGGGGCATATCCTCGTCGGAGATCCCGACGCCGTTGTCCTCCACCCGGATCACCACGTCTCCGCCCTCCACCGTCAGAGCGGTGTGGACGAAGCCCATGTGGCCGGAATATTTGATGCCGTTTTCCATAAGGTTATATAGAATTTGGTGCAGATCGTCCTCGGTGGCCAGCACCACGGCGGACTCGTCCGCCTCGTAAGAGAGAGTGGTTTCCTGCTCCCGTGCCACCACCGCCAGCATCCGTACCACCCGGCGCAGCACCGGGGCCACCGCCACCGGCGCAGGCTCGGCGGCGGCTCCGCTGTCCAGCCGGGTCAGGCGCAGCAGATCCTCGGTGATACGGGTCAGACGCTGAGCCTCCTCGCCGATGTCCGCCACAAATTCCCGTGTGGTCTCGGCGTTCATGTCGTCGGTCTGAAGAATGGAGTCCGTCAGCAGGCGGATACCCGCCAGCGGCGTTTTCAGCTCGTGGCTGGCATCGGAGACAAACTGGCGGCGGGCGCTCTCCGTGCGCTGGAGACGGTCGGTGAGGCTGTTGAACTCCGCTGCCAGCTGGGCGATCTCGTCGGAGCCCGTCACCTTGGCCCGGTGACTGTAAGCCCCCTCCCGCACCTGACGGATAGCCTGCAGCAGGTCGCTGATGCGGCGGGTGAACATCCGGGAGAGCAGAGCGCTGAGGAACAGCACGAACAGGGCCACCAGAAGAGAGATGCGCATGATATTGGTCTGGAAGCTCCGCAGTAGCTCCGCCTGTACGGTGTCGTACTCGTAGGCGTAGACCGCTCCCACGATCTGGTTGTGGTACACCACCGGGGAGGCGCCCCGGCTCAGGAATGCCTCGCCGTCGTAGCGGCAGTAAAAGGTGTCGTTGCCCCGCAGGGCCTGTGCGATCTCCGTATAAAAGGCGTAGAGTCCACGGGCGTTGTCCCCCTCACGGGTGTCATAGAGGATGCGCCCGGCGGTGTCCGTGACCAGCACACGGGAGACGCCGGTCTCCTCCACGGCGGACATAGCCTGGGCCACGTTGTCCTCCGTCAGGTCGGCCAGACCTGACAGGGCCGCCTCGGCGATCTTGACGCTGCCGACCATGGCGGTTTGCTTGGTGCGGAATACCAGATTCTGGGACACCAGAAGGGGGTAGGTATTCAGCAGCAGCAGCACCGCCAGAATTACCAGAATATAGCTCAGGCCGAACTTAAATTGTAGGCTGATCTTCCCCGTCAAAATAGTAACCCACTCCCCACTTGGTGATGATATAGGCGGGCTCCGCCGGAACACGCTCCAGCTTCTCCCGCAGACGGCGGATGTGGACATCCACCGTGCGATAGTCCCCGGCGTAGGAGTAGCCCCACACCAGATCCATCAGGCTTTCTCGGCTGTATACCCGCCGGGGATTTTTCATCAGCAGCTCCACCAGATCGTACTCCTTGGCGGTGAGGTCGATGGCCTTGCCGTCCCGGATGGCCACCCGCTGGCGGGTGTCCAGCGTCAGGTCACCCACCGTCAGCAGCTCCGGATCCGGCTGGGCTGCCGGACGGCTCTGGCCGGAGGAGCGCCGCAGCAGCGCCCGGATGCGGGCCTTCAGCTCCAGAATGTTGAAGGGCTTGGTGACATAGTCGTCGGCCCCGCAGGCAAAGCCCATGATCTTGTCGGCGTCCTCGCTGCGGGCGGTGAGCATGATGATGGGAACGTCGGAAAATTCCCGTATCTTCATGCAGGCCTCGCTGCCGGAGAGACCGGGCATCATCAGGTCCAGAATGATGAGGTCCAGCGTCTCCTGACGGGCCAGCTCCACGGCGGTTGCGCCGTCGTAGGCGGTGAGGACCTGGTAGCCCTCGTTCTCCAGATTGAATTTGATGCCCTTGACCAAGAGCTTTTCGTCGTCTACTACCAGTATTTTCATGTATCGTCCTCCACGGTGATCTGCTGCCGGATGGTTTCAAAAATGCCCTCACCGATGCCGTTGACATCCATGATGGACTCGATATCGGCAAAGGGGCCGTGCTCCTCCCGATAGGCCACGATGCGCTGGGCCAGTGTGGGCCCGATGCCGTCCAGCGCTTCCAGTTGGGCGGCGTCGGCGGTGTTGATGTTCACCTTGCCGGGGACGGCGGGAGGCTCGGGAGCCTCCGGCTCCTGCGCTGTATACTGGGGCGTGACGGTGTAGTCCCCGCCGCCGGCGCTGCGGTGGTCGGTGAAATACAGCAGCGCCAGACAAAGTAGGAAGATGGCCGTCAGAAGCAGCAGATATTTTTCTGTTTTTGTGATCTTTCCCATTTTTCCGCAGTTGACTCCCGGTCGATTTTTGTTATAATAAGAGGAAAGCGACCCTGCGGCCGGGAGGGGGGGCTGCCCCGCTGACGGCCGCTGATACCGGCGGAGAGCATGAGGGCCGGCTCCTGCTTACGGATGGTAGATAGACTCATTATAGCATAGATGGAGAAAAATTACTATGAAAATTCGCCGTATTCTATCTGTTTTTTTGCTGACCGTGCTGATGGTCAGTCTGATGCTGACCCCGCAGGCCTACGCCATGCCTGCGCTGGAGATCAAGGCCAAGGCGGCCGTACTGGTGGACGCCGATGAGGGGCGGATCATCTTTGGGCAGAATGAGCAGGAGAGGGAATACCCCGCCAGCATCACCAAGGTGATGACGGCCCTGCTGACGCTGGAGGCCGTGGACGCCGGGAAGCTGTCTCTGGACCAGCCCATCACCGCATCGGCGGTGGTGAACGATCAGGACCCGGAGGGCAGCTCCGCCGGCATCGAGGAGGGCGAGGTGCTGACGGTGGAACAGCTGCTGTACTGCCTGCTGCTGGTGTCCGCCAACGAGGCGGCGGACATTCTGGCGGAGACGGTATCCGGCTCCCGTGAGGCCTTTGTGGAGCTGATGAACCAGCGGGCGCAGGAGCTGGGCTGCACCGGCACCCACTTTGCCAACACCAACGGCCTGCACGATGTGAACCACTATACCACCGCCTACGATATCTATCTGTTCTTCCGGGAGGCCATGAAGCATGAGACCTTCATGACCATCACCGGCTCCGTGGCCTATGAGGTGCCGGCCACCAACAAGTCCGAGGCACGGGAGCTGCACACCACCAACTCGCTGCTCTCCAACTGGCGTATTCTGGATTATCTCTATGACGGGGTGGACTGCGGCAAGACCGGCTCCACGCCGGAGGCGGGGTACTGTCTGGTGTCCAGCTGCCTGCGGGACGGCAAGCGGCTGGTGGCGGTGGTGCTGGGCGCCGAGGGTGAGGGGACCCATATCGAGAGCTTTTCCGAGAGCGCACGGCTCTATAACTACGGCTATGACAACTTCAGCAAGCAGCTGGTGGTCTCCACGGAGGACGTGTTCCGCCAGCCGGTGGCCCTGTCCAAGGAGACGGACTGCGTGATGCTCTATCCGGCGGAGAACGCCGAGGCGTTCCTGCCCTCCGACGTGACGAAGGATCAGCTGGAGCAGACGGTGACGCTGAAAAATGAGGTGGCGGATGCTCCCATCACCCGGGGGCAGGAGATGGGGACCCTGACCATCTCCTACAACGGGCAGGTGTGCGTCACGGTGCCGCTGCTGGCGCAGGCGGACGTCAGCGCCTCCCGGTTTTTGGTGGCCAAGGCGGCGGTGGAGGAGTTCCTCTCCCGCACCATTGTGAAGGTGGCGCTGGTGGTACTGGTGCTGCTGGTGATCCTGCTGGTGCTTTGGGCGAAGGTGTTCCGCCGCAACCGGCGCTACGGCAGCCGCAGCGGCAGACGGTATCGGAGCAGCTCCTACCGGGGCGGCAGAAGAGGACGCTGAAAAACGATAGACGGGCGGGTCTGCCCTAAGGGCAGGCCCGCTTTTTATGGGCGGAGGTGTATGGTATGGCGGAGGAGCTGCGGATCCTCTATGAGGATCCCTATCTGGTGGTGTGCGTGAAGCCGGTGGGGGTGCTGTCGGAAGACAGCGAGAGCGGGCGATCCCTGCCACGGATGCTGGCGGAGCACTACCGGCAGGCGGGAAAGCCCGACTATATCGCCACGGTGCATCGGCTGGACAAGATCGTGGGAGGAGTGATGGTGCTGTCCCGGCGACGGGAGGTCACGGGCAGGTTGACGGCGGCCATAGCCGCCCATGAGATCACCAAGGAGTATCTGGCGGTGCTGCGGGGGCATCCCCGGGAGCCGGCCGCCACGCTGACGGATCTGCTGTTCCGGGACGCCTCCCACAACAAGAGCTATGTGGTGAAGCGGATGCGTAAGGGCGTCCGGGAGGCCCGGCTCTCCTATGAGGAGGTGGGGCGCACGGAGGAGCTGTCGCTGGTGCGGGTGCAGCTCTATACGGGGCGCACCCATCAGATCCGGGTGCAGTTCGCCTCCCGTGGGCTGCCGCTGCTGGGGGATATCCGTTACGGCAGCAAGGCTCCCGGCTGCACGGCGGCGCTGTGGTCGTATCATCTGGGCTTCCGGCATCCCGTCACCGGGAAGCCGGTGGATGTGACGTGTCCGCCGCCGCAGGTGTATCCGTGGGATCTGTTTGGCGGGGTAAAATGACAGAGAGCACCGGCGGTCTGTGGGGCCGTCGGTGCTTTTGCGTGGTTGCCAATCGGAGACGGATATGGTAGAATCCGGGGAGAAGAATCACTGCGAGAGGGGGAGCGCCATGCAGGAGCTGATAAGCGCACTGACAGCCCATGAGGAGGAGTGCTCACGGGAGTTTGAGGCAGATCTGTCCGCCTTCTGCACCCGGCATATGGACGCCCAGCTGGTGCAGCAGCTGCGGCAGCTGGTGGCGGAGGGGGAGGAGGATCTGGCCTACCGGGCCTTCTATGCCCTGACCATCATCTACCGCAATCGGAAGGACTATCAGCAGCTGCAGGCGCTGTTCGAGGAGAATCCACACTTTGCGGGACACCCCTCCTATCACCATCTGCTGATTTTGTTCCAGTTGGAGGCGGAGACCTTCTTCGATGCGCTGGAGCTGCTGGAGCTGGCCCGTGAGGACGCACGGCAGCACCGGGACAATGCAGGGTATCTGCATCTGTTCGCCCATCTGTTCGTCTACACCTGCGAAAAGAGCCGGGGAGAGATGCGGGAGCAGGTGCGCAGAGAGTACTATGACGACGTGGAGCGCGCGGTGGAGGATGCCATCCGGCTGGACCCGGCCTATGCCAAGTTCTACTGCACCAAGGCCCGTGTGGTGGCCCAGCGGGGCCGCTACGCCGAGGCGTACAGCCTTATCAACAAGGCCGTTGCCACGGAGAGCTCCGCCCGGAAGGACTACGCCCTGCGGCTGCTGGACTATCGCCACTGCGAGACGGTGATCCTGCTGCAGGAGCAGCGGGAGTACTTTCAGGGAGAGATGGAGAAGCTGCGCAGATCTGTGCCGTCCTTGCCTAAGCCCAAGACCTTTGTGCCGGGGCGGGGACCGAAGGCTTATGAGGGAGCAGAGCCATACTGCTTCGTCAGCTATGCCCACATCAACAGCGACCGGGTGTACCCCATAGTGGAGCAGCTGATGCAGCGGGGCATCCGACTGTGGTACGACGACGGCATCGAGGCCGGCAGCGATTTCCGGGAGTTCATCGCAGAGAAGATACGGGATTCGTGGCAGGTGCTGCTGTTTGCCTCCACGAGTCCATCCAGCCGGGCTTTGTCCGCAATGAGATCAACTACGCTCTGCACTGCGGCAAGCCCATCCTGCGGGTGAACTTGGACGATGTGGAGCTGACGCCGGGCATGGAGCTGTGCTTGGGCGGGATGCAGTATGTGGACGCCACGGAGCCGGGCGGCGACTATCTGGAGCGGATTGTCCGGACGCTGCTGGCGGAACGGAAGGAGAAGGCATGAACATCACACAGCAGCTCTGCTGCCCCGGCGCAGCGGAGAATCAGGACTATATCCGGCTGGGAGAGGACATCGCCATGGTGGTGGACGGCTCCACACCGCTGGTGAAGGATCCCCGTGTGCCGGAGGTGCGGGAGTATGTCCGCCTGTTGGCGGATGCCGTGGCCGGTGCAGAGGGGGAGGATCTGCCCCACATGGTGGCGGCGGGCATTGAGACCCTTCGGCGGCGATGCGGTGTTCCGCCGGAGACGGAGGGCGTCTCGGCGGCGCTGGCTATCCTCCGGGAGACGGGGGAGCAGGTGGAGGTATTCGTGCTGGGGGACTGCGCCGCCGGGGTACGCTTCCGGGACGGGCGTGGGCCGGAGTTGGTGTCCCAGGAGGCGGTGAGCCGTCTGGACGGCGCTGTGGTGGCGGAGATGTGCCGTCTGCACCGGGAGCGAGGTATCGACGTCATCGAGGCACGGCAGCTGCCGGAGGTGCGAGAGATGCTGCTGCGGCACCGGCGGATGATGAACCGGCCGGGAGGCTACTGGATCGCAGGCTTCGCCCCGGAGGCGGCTCGGCACGGCACGCATCGGGTGTACCGGAGGGAAGAACTCTCCCGAGTGGTGCTGTTCTCCGACGGCTTTTCCGGCCAGCGGGAGGCTCTGCTGGGAGCGGAGGAGCCGTGCTTGCAGGAGCTGTATCGGCAGCTGCGGCAGCGGGAGGCGGCGGACAGCCGCTGCAACCGCTATCCCCGGTTGAAGCCCGGTGACGATGTCAGCGGCATCGTGGCGGTGTTTTGATGGGCCGGGAGCTTTGAACTGAAAAAATGAGAAAAGGCAGCGGGCTTTTGCCCACTGCCTTTGTGTGTGGAGTACCATCGATGGATCAGGGCAAACACGCTTGCCGGCGATGGTACTGCGGATACATGAAAGACAGCCCTCCGGCTTTCGCCGGAGGGCTGATCTTATGGCAGATGATACTGCGGAGACTTAGGGGTCAGCCCTCGTACTTCTCCTTACGGCTGCGCAGGACCAGTACGGCGGCGCCGGCCAGAGCCATCACAGCGGACATGGTCCACATGGTCATGGTGCTGTTGTCGCCGGTGTTGACGCCGGGCTGCTTATCGCCGCAGCGAGTGCAGGTGCCATCCTTGTAGTCGTGGCCCAGAGCCTTGATGACCTCGCCCTTAGCCAGGACCTTACCGCAGGCGGCGCAGACCGTATCACCGGTGTAGCCGTCCTCGGTGCAGGTGGCGGGCTTGGCGTTCACGACCTTGGTGTCCTGATGGAGGTCAGCGGTGAGATCCTCGGTGACGTCCACAGTCTGATCGTTGATCTCCGTCTGGTGGACGGTGACGGCGGTGGAGGTATCCACGGCGGTGGGATCGCTGACGGTGAAGGTCAGGGTCGCCACAGCGGTACCGGCCTGCAGGCCGTCCACATCCACATAGCCCAGCGTGACCTTGCCGTCGGCATCCTTGTGAGAGGAGTACTGAGAGGCGAAGGTGACGTCGGCCAGAGTCAGGACGCTGGCGTCATAGTCCACGGTGAAGAGGCCGTTGGTGGTGACATCGTCGTTCTTGGGAACCACGGTGACGGTGACGGTCTTTTCATCCTCGGAGACAGTGATGGAGGAAACGGGGGTCGTGGTCTCGGCATCGGCGGGCTTGACAGCACCGGTACCCTCGCCGTTGGCAGTGTTCAGGCTGCCGGTGACGGAGGCGGGAGTCAGGGCCTTGGCCTGCGTCTCCACCATAGCGGAGGCGGCATCCAGAGTCACATCGCCCAGAGCGCTCTTCACGGTGACAGCGTTGTTGCCGGCCTCGCCGGAGGCGGCGGGAACAGCGGAGTACAGAGTGGCAGGCCACACCTCGCTGCCCACGTCGCCCAGCAGGCTGGCATCCCAGTAATGGGTGTCGCCGCCGTCGTCGGTGGAATAGGCCAGACGATAGATGTCGTTGGTCTCGCCGTTGAAGTAGGACAGATACAGCACGTCGCCGCTCTCCTCCTCGGCATAGACCAGAGAGGACATGGAGGAATCGTACTGGTCGAAGCCGGGATAGCTCAGCTCAGGCAGAGTGGTCTTTTCCACATCGTCCAGAGTGTACAGCTCGACCGTATTGTTGTAGTAGACATATCCCAGCGTCCAGATGTTGCCGGCATCGTCCAGTGCGACAAACACATCTGCGGGGCAAAGAGTGCTGCCGACTCTCACATCATAATAGCCCATGTTGGCAATGGCGGTGAAGAAGTTGGCATCCTGCGTAGCCAGTGTCTGCTGGAGATTGTAAGCGCTGGCATCCAGTTCATCGGGATGCTGCAGAGTGGATACATAGTAGCCGTAGATCCAAACCATGTTGCTGCCGTTCTGTTCGCCGGAGTACAGGTAGCTGTGAGCGATATCGAACAGGGGGAGATTGCTGCCGTTGCCGCCGTCGATACCGTTCCAAGTGTGCAGGTTCTTGCCGGTGGCCAGATCCACCTCGTGCATATTGTAGCCATCGCCATCCAACAGCAGCAGGGTGTTGTTGTCGTCGTCCAGAGTAGTGGCACTCACGGAACCGGCTTCCAGCTCGGAACCGGCGGTCCAAGTGGCATCGTTGGCCAGATCCCAGGTGAAGAGTTCAGCCTTGCCCTTGGCATCCTGCAGAGCGCCGTTCAGGGTGACCTCCACCGCTTTGACAGTGACCACGCAGGTGGCGCTGACGGAGGGATCCTTCACGGAGGTGGCAGTGATGCTGGCAGTACCCTTGCCCACAGCGGTGACGAGACCATTGTCGCTGACGGTGGCCACGTCGGTGTTGTCGGAGGACCAGGTCACGGTGTCGGGCTGCACGCCGAAGGGCTCCACGCTGGCGGTGAGCTTGGCGACGTTGCCCTTGTAGAGGGTCAGGGCCTCGGTGTTGAGCTTCACGGTGACATCACCGGCCAGCTCATCGGGGTTCAGGTTCAGCTTGTAGGTGACGTAGTTCTCGGCGTAGTCGTACACCTGCAGCAGCAGATGGGTAGCCGTAGAATCGCCAAGAGGCAGGGTGAAGTTCTGGCTGGCACCCTTGGCAGCGCCCTCGGGAGAACCGGCCGCTTTGCTGACGACGCTGCCCTTGTCGTAGTCCAGCAGGGCCACGGCGGACATATACTGGTCGTCGCCGGCGGTGAAGGTCAGGACCTTGTTGCCCTCGGCGTCGGTACCCAGATTCACGTTGGAGACGGTGGGAGCCGTCTTATCCACGACCATGCCATAGTGCATGGTAGCGCCGTCGGACAGAGCATCCCAATCCACGGTGGCGTTGCCGTCCTTGTCGTAGCTGGCGTAGTACTCAGGGGCCAGAGTCAGGTCCACATTCAGGTAGGTGCCGTCAGCTGTGTTGGGGGTATCGCCCATGTTCAGGGTGTACCGGGTGCTGATCCAAGTGGCGTCGCTGCTGGAGTAGAAGGCGGAGGAGACCTCTCCCAGATCGCTGCTGGAGAGAACCTTGCCGTTGCCGTCGGTGATGGTCAGGCGGGAGGCGGCGGCGTTGCGGATGGCGGTGAAGGTCATCTTGTAGAAGTTGTTGATCTCCGGATTGATGGCATCACGGGCAGCATCATAGAACTCGTCCAGACCGAAGGGGTTGCCGCCGAAGTAGTAGCCTTTCGTTTCGCCCACGGCCTTGATGGTCAGGGCCTGATTGTTTACGGAATTGTTGCCATTATAGGCATACATATAGGGGGCGCGGGTCTCCAGCCCGTTGGCATAGGCGATATAGCTGCCGATATCGAACATGGAGGAGTCGGTCCAGCTGCCATAGTAGCCCAACACGGGGATGGAGTGGCTGTCGCCCTGCTCACCCTCGGCGGTGGCGGCCTCGTTGGCGAACACATAGCCCTCCACATAGGTGCCGGTGTTGTCGCTGGCCTTGTCATAGGCATCCAGACCCAGCAGAGTCACATCGGCGGTGACGTGCAGGCTGCCGCCGGCGGGGATCACCACGGGAGCAGTACCCAATTCCTTGAAGAACAGGTAAGCATCGTAGGTGTCGATGCCGTTGTCGTTGTCGAAGTCAGCGGCGTCCTTATGCTCGATGTCGGCACGCACGCCGGTGACATAGTCCAGCAGAGCCTGACCGTCATCGGCATCGACCTTACCGTCGCCGTTAAAGTCACAATCTTTCAGTGTATCGTTCAGGAAAGCAGCGTATTCGCCGTCCACGGTCCACTTGACGTTGGAGGCCACGGGGTCGGTCCAGGTGTCCTCGAAGTACACACCGTCGGAGGACATCAGATCCTGCGTGAAGAAGTCGGCGCTCAGGTCGAAGTAAGCAGCCTCGTCCTCCAGATTGTGGATGGTGAAGCCGAAGGAGTACTTGCCGGTGCGGGAGGGATCGTCGCCCAGCTCTACCTTGACCTTGCCGTCGGCAGCGCCGGCGTTGGCGCCCTCATCCATCAGGATGTAGGTGCCGGAGGTAACGGCATTGGCCACGTTGGCCAGACCGGCACCCTGACGCAGCACGGGATAGTAGCCGTCGCCGTCCTCACCGTAATCCTCCACCATGGGCTCGGCGGTGGACATCAGCAGGGACTGAGCCAGCTGACGGGCGGTGAGGCCGGTCTGCTCGGTGAGATCATTCTCACGGATGTACTGAGCCACCAGAGCGGCCATACCGGTGATCTGAGGAGCGGCCATGGAGGTGCCGGACATATTCTGATAGGTACCGCCGTCCTTCAGAGAGTAGATGTTGCCGCCAGGGGCGGTGATCTCGGGCTTCATCTCCAGAGAACCGGGAACGCCCCAGCTGGAGAAGCTGCTCATGGTGTAGTAGTCGGCGGAGGCATGGTTGACAGCGGCGGAAGCACCCACGGTCATGGCGCCGGTGTAGTACACAAGACCGGAATCGGTGGTGTGCTTCTCGGAGCTGGCCTTGATGTACTCGCCGTCGGCCTGCAGTATGGAGACATAGGGGGCCGTGTAGTTATAGCCATCGGTAGCCATGCTGATGGTGCCGGCCTCGTTGTTGGCCACGATCAGGGCAATGGCACCGTTGGAGATGGCGTTGTTGCCCTTATCGGTGAAGGCGATGGAGCCACGGTTGCAGATGGCGATCTTACCGGTGAGGATATCCTTTACGGCGGCAAAATCCTCGGCATTACCGGCGGTGTCCACATACACGAACTGCTGCTCACCGGCCAGAGTCGTCAGAGCCTGGATGGGAGCGCTGGTGGTGTCGGTGTAGAAGAGCTTCTTGCCGGCCACTTCCACGTAATCACCGGTGCCGCCCACGTTATCTACGGAGGCAACGCCCAGAGAGTTGGTGTAGGAGCCGGGGGAGCCGGTGGTGGTCCAGCTGTTGCTCTCGGCATAGGGATACTGGTTGGCAGTGTTCTCGAACCAGTTGCCGGAGTTACCGGCGGAGATGGACACCACGGTGCCGCTATTGGTGATGTTCTCCATGATGGCCTGATAAGCGGCATAGGAGTTGCGGGAGGTGCCGGGGTTGCCGCTGCCCAGAGACAGGTTCACGGAATCAGCACCCAGCAGGATGGCGTCCTCAATGGCGGCCATGTAGTCGGAGTCTTTAGCGCCGCCGTTGGTGCCGAACACCTTCATAACGAACACCTGAGCATCCGGAGCCACGCCCTGCGTCAGAGCGGTATCCAGAGCGGGGGAGAAGGAGCCGTCCTCGTTCTTGATGAAGCGGTTGCCGGCGGCAATGCCGGTGACGTGGGAGCCATGGTCGCCTTGCTTGTCGTTGGCGTGGGTGATATCCAGATCGTCATCCACGTAGTTGAAGCCGTAGGGGATCTTGGCGTTGACGTACAGCTGATCGGCGGTGACGCCGGGCATCTTCTTGGAGGCGTTCAGCTGCTCCAGAACGGTATCCGTCAGATCAGCAGCGGTCATCAGCGTGGCGCCGCTGTCCTTCACGGCATAGGTGAAGGCATCGGGATCCAGAGAGGGATGGTCGGTGTCGGCACCGGTATCGATGATGGCCACCTTGGAGCCGGCGCCGGTATAACCGTCCGCCCAAGCCACATGGGAGCCGATCATGCTGCCGGAGGTAGCCATGTTGGGATCGGTGGTCTCATTGTCCTTCACCACGCAGGGCTCGTAGCGGGTCTCAATGAGCACGGCCTCGACGCCGGAGATCTTTTCGATCTTTTCGATCTGGCCGTATTCCACATTGGCGGAGATGATGTTGGCCGCCAGAGTCAGGTTCCAGACCACATCCAGAGCCTCACCGCCCAGAGCCTTTTTGGAGATGGTCTTAGCCATCTTTTCCTGCTTGGTCTCCAGCTTCTGGCGGTACTTCATGGCCGCAGAATTGGCAGCGATATCCTCGCTGGAGTAACCCTTCGCCAGCGTGGAGGCATCTTTCAGAACGATGGAGACACGGACTACGTCGGTGTCTGCATATTCCGGAGTGTCTTGCGCCACCTTCTCAGCGTTGTTCTTATCCAAACGCAGATCGGTGGAACGGTTGTCGATCTTTTCCCAGGTGAGGCCGTTGCCGGTGCCGCTGGCAGGCGTCTTGGCGGCGGCCCAGGTGGGCGTGACCAGACTCAGGCTCAGAACCAGAGCCAGCAGCACGGACAATGCCCGCTTCATGGGCTTTGCGTGTTTCATAAGCTCACTCTCTCTTTCCCCGGCGTCAGCCGGTTAGAATTGACCATACGGTGTGCCGGAAGCGGCTGCCCTGCTGCATACCGAGCAAGTATGGTTTTGCCAATCATAGCACGATTTGGAAGAGATTGCAATTCTTGAGAAATATATTTTGACGAAATTTTTATTGAAATTATTCTCTTATGCGGGCGCATTTTTGCCGAATTTAACAGTTTTTTCAAAAATGGAATACCGAATCGATTCGCCGAATGACTTACTGCACGAAGAGGAATGTGCGTGACAGGAGGACAAAAATGAGAAATGTCCGGGAAATGGGCTATATAAAGGGTTAGTGAGGGCTAACCAAGGCCGTATGGAGGCGGGGGCGTCTGCCGGAGACGGACAGGGGTAGTAAAAACTCCAGCCGACTTGGCAGAAATACCGTTGACGCTCTTTCCGCTTGCCGGAAATTGAAGGGCTATAACTGCGATGTGTCTTTCAGATACGCATTACTCTGCAAAACGAAATAACAGGCTAAAACATGGCAATGATGATTAGTCAAAGCCGATAGAACATTTTGATTTTTCTCAGTAGGGGGTGCAAGAGCGACTTGCGGAAAGAAGTTCTCCGAATAAAGAAAAATCCAGACCGGCCGGGCTTTTGCACCCCTTTGTCTGGATTTTTCTGTATCACGGCGTTTTTTTAATAGGAAAATAAAAAAGTACGGTAGCCCATTGTATCATGGACTACCGCACTTCGTGGCAAATGACTCTAATTTTGATAGAAACCCATTAAGGGGGTGCAATTACGGTTTGGAGGGGGGTGCAGTTCTTTGCCAAAGGAAGAGGAGCGCCTTCATGAAATAATGTGTTAAGGGAAAATAATTTTTTGTTAAAATGCGTATGTTTTTCTTTACACCCTTGCAAACCAGAAAAAATGCGGTATAATATGACCAGAAGAACCGAAATGGTCATTTGGATGGTGAACGAGCTTGGCTTTTACCGACTATGAAACAGAACAACTTCACAAGGCGCTGCTGAAGGAAACAAGACGCTGCGCCGTCACACTGGGGATGAAGAAAACCTCCGTGGATCAACTGACAAAGGCTGTCGGCATCGCAAAAGGCTCGTTTTATAAATTCTACGAATCCAAGGAGATGGCCTTCTTCGCGGTTCTGGAAAGTATCCACTCCGAGCTTTACGGAGTGGCTGACCATGCACTGAGCGAAGCAAACGGCTTGCCACCGTCGGAGCGTGCGGCAAAGGCGGTTCTGGCCGTCTGTCGGAGGCTGTCCGATACCGGCGATATGGTTTTCATTGAAAACGATGCGAAGCTGCTTTTGCAGAGACTGCCGGAGGATGTCAAAAACATCCATTACCACGATGACGAGACGCACATCCGTCAGCTTCTGGAGAAATATGACCTTGTGCCGAGTTGCGGCATCTCTTTGGCTGCCGCAACGGTGCGGGGACTGATTCTCACAGTTTCCCATAAGGAGCAGATCGGGGAGCTATACCCACAGGTGCTGGAAACGCTGGTGTACGGCGCTTGCAGGGAGTTATTTGAATAAGCCGAAAGGCCGCAGAGATGCGGCTTTTCCAAGACACAACAGTTAGCGACATCTAACCTCTCGGATGCACGCATCGGTTAGGTTAATCTAACATTGAAGGGAATGATAGCGATGCAGGAACACAAGAATTTCTGGGACAGAAATGCCGGTCGGTACGACCGCTTTATGCGAAAGGATGGGGCGGCGTATGGAGAGATGTATGCGCTAATTCAGCCAATCGTGCGTCACAAAACGGTGCTGGAGCTGGCGACCGGCACGGGACTGATTGCAAAGCACATTGTGAACGCGGCAGCGCACATCGAGGCGACGGACGCCTCCGCGGAGATGATTGCCGAGGCCAAGCGGGATAACCGCTCTGCTAAGCTGCACTTTTCCGTGCAGGATATGTTCCGCCTGCCCTATGCGGAGGAGTCCTTCGATGTGGTGATCGTGTCCAATGCGCTGCATATCGTGCCGCAGCCGGAGAAAGCCCTTGCCGAGATCCGCCGGGTGCTGAAGGACGACGGTGTGTTGATTGCGCCGACCTTTACCCACGCAGGGAACTCGTTTTCCGGCAAGGTCAGGGCATTTTTTATGAAGCGTGTGGGCTTTCCCCTCCACAGCAAGTGGACCAGCGAGGAATACCTGCGCTTCCTGCAGCAAAACGGCTGGACGGTGCGGAAAAGCGCTGTTCTGAAGGCGTCCTTCCCGCTGACCTATGCGGAATGTGTGAAATCGGAGGTGTGATAAGATGTCATTTTTTGAGAACACCAGAAAG
>ERZ1106935.1173-NODE-1173-length-24775-cov-4.286084_pt1 | contig 24775 bp, 18 predicted proteins | sample MGYA00403666_ERZ1106935 | MGnify/ENA primary metagenome ERZ1106935 (study PRJEB35170, sample SAMEA104062452) | human gut metagenome | biome: human gut; feature: human-associated habitat; material: faeces | place: Denmark | collected 2012-11-20 ... | reverse complement strand
AACGCTTTGTGTCGAAATCTTTATACTGACATAGATGTTAGAACAATGTTATAATAAAATCAGCTGAAAAGTGAATTTAAGGAGGGTATAAAATGAAAAGTCATGTTAATATTATGGACTCTGATATAGCATATGAGAATGTAATTGTTTATCATGGTTCTGATCATATTTTAAAAGAACCAATTTATCAGGGTGGAAAAACAGATAATGATTATGGAAATGGATTTTATACCACTGAATATAAAGACCGTGCAAAAAGCTGGGCTGTTTTAAATGGTGATCCGGAACACTCTTTTGTTAACCGGTATATTTTGAATACTTCTGGTCTGAAAATAATGGATCTGAACGATTATGGTATCTTAGCCTGGATCGCAGAGGTCATTGCCAACAGGGGAACAAGCCTGGAGAGTGCTGAAATCACAGGTTCGCGGATTGTAGAAATGTACCGTATTTCTACAGCAGATTTTGATATTATCAAAGGCTATCGCGCAGATGACAGTTATACACAGGTCATAGAAGCTTTTCTGCTAAATCAGATCAATATTGAAGAAATAAAGAAACTTTTCTATAAAGGTTCTCTTGGTAATCAGATATCTTTGAAATCACAAAAAGCATTTAAACAGATTGAATGGAAAGATGCATGGCAGGTATACAAAGACGAATCAGATGTAACAGCTGATTTTCACGCTCGCAGAGAAGTAAATCAATTTTTTTCTGCAAGAAACCGTGCAATTTTGCTGGAAGGATTCGAAGTTCCGGGAATTACGGTGAGAACTGCTATGGGGAAATTTTTACTCTATCATCAGGAGGGCGATTTTTATGAATAATCCGGCATATGATTCAGGTTACCTGAACAGTGCAAAACTATCTGGAAGATATTTATTTAAATTGATAGCTCGAAACTGTTCTGACTGTTTTGGTATAATTTATAAATATATGAAAAGTGATTATCGTAGATATATGGATATGGGGAATCCCCTGTATTTATGTAAAACTCCGAAACAGATTATGGGAAATATGGGAATTACTGTAGATTTAAATGCAGAAATAAGTAATACTTATGATGAATTTATTCTGGAATGGATGTCTGACTGTTATATTACTCTGCAATGGAAGTACCGGCTCTGGTCTTCTGAAATAATTGACATTGTAAAACCGGAAAAATTATATAAGCAGTATTATCCACTGCACGAAACATCTCTTACCAATGCGGTTACAAAAATATATGAGATTTATCATTTGAAAGACTTATATATGCATCATAGTGAACTACTCGGCAACTGAGTTACCAGAGCATCTGGATTGCTGTTTTTAATCCATCAAAATCCATATAATTTGTCTGGCATAAATCCCTGACTTCTTTTTCCGTAAAGCTAACATATTCTGCCAGAAGCCCCGGTTCCAGCATTGAAAATTCACGAAAGTCTGTCAATGCAGACGGTGTTCCATATTTTTTTATTGGCAGGCTTCCTGTCATATAAGAACCTGCTAGGAACTGAGATATCTGTACCCCTTTAAACAGTGCACGAAGTAACCGGATATACGATTTCTGCAATGCCTCATCTGCAGAAGCTTCGCGGAACAGAGAATGTAAATGGGAAAAACATATATAGTGATAAGAGCGTAGCCAGAAAGATAACCTTAAAATCTCCTACTGTAAAAGGTGATTATAGTTATGGCAGTGTGTATGGTCCATATCTGGATACTGCCCATCTGGCGCAGGTAAGAAGTGTTGTACAGAGCTTTAAACTGAATTATATCCGAAAAGGAATGTCAGATTATGATAAAGTCCTGACTGCTTTTAATTATCTCCGCAGCAATTGTAGATATGCATACAGGGGATGGCAGTATAATTATGCAAATACAGCCTGGGGTGCACTGGTATATGGAGAGGCACAGTGTTCCGGATATGCAAGAGCCATGAAAGCACTCTGTGATGCGAGCGGGGTAGACTGCCGTTACGTCCATGCAAATGCCAAAGCCAGTAACCCAAGCCACCAGTGGAATCAGGTAAAGGTTGGTGGTAAATGGTACATACTGGATGCTCAGTCAAACGGCTTTCTTCTCGGGACAAATACCTGGATAAAACAGGCCGGGATGTCCTGGGATACAAAAGGACTACCAACCTGTAGTAAAACAGATTATAAGAGATAAAGACTTTCTTTTCGTCTTCGGATGTTATGTTATTTATATAAAAAAATCCAGAATATAAGCCCAGAATCGTTGAATTTTCAGCATTCTGGGCTTATTTTAAGTACCAAATTTTTCTATTGTCTTATTATGTATAGCTGCCATAGGAGACGTATTCTAAGCAGTAAGGTTTGTTCCGATAGATGCTGCAATCTCTTTTAACTTATCGGCAGAAAAACCAGTATATTTTTCAATCTTATCGAGAGATTCTTTATCTTTGATCATCATTTTTGCAAGAGATAGATTTTTCTTTTCTACACCTTGCTCAATGCCTTGTTCAACAAGTGCTTTTCCCAGATTACACATATCCTGCACCTCACTTTCAAATTCTTCTGTCATGGCGATGCCAAAATCTTTCTGAAGACGTTTTTTCTTTGTCTCAGAGGATGTAGAAAGAGAGAAGAGTGTATTCAGCAGATCAAGGATCTCCAGATCACTCTCTTTATCTGCATCACCTAAATTTACGATAACAACTTCCATAAGGTCATAACTGCCAAGAGTTTCATAAGGCTTTCCCAATACTGTATCCTGTACTGTATGGTATCTGAAGATTCCATTTCTACGTTTTTTCGCCGGATCCGGGCAGATCCAAATACTGTAGACTTTCTGAAGCTTTTCATAATGTTCACCAGTAAAAATAGTTCCATACTGCTCGGAAATCATTCTTGCACAATAATAAAATCCTCTTGTAACTAATGGATACCCCGGTGTGTCATTTAACTGGATTTCCAAATTGATGATCAGCTGTACGGGTTCTTCGGTGTTCGGAATATATGCCTTAAAACGAATATCATAATACACAGTCTGGTCTTTGATAGCATTTGCTTCGGAATTAAGGTAGTCTATTTGTTCGTTTCCATCCAGTAATTTACTGCGGTCAGGATGGTCCTGATGTACTGCCCGACTGGAAATTTCGATATTTTCTTTCAGGCAGTTATCACAGATAAAATTGACACTATATTGGGAAAATTCTTTTGTACAGGATTTGAGGATCTAGGCAATGACTGCCTTATAGGTTAATAGTTTCTTGGCACATTCATCATATCTTGCACGATATGCGGCAAAGTCTATCATTTGTGCCAGATTCGTTTGACGTATTATGGATGTCACCTCCTGTCACATATTTTGTACTTATATTTTATCAGAGCAGATATTTATTTACCAGAAAAATTTTTCGACAATCGCAGGATAAGTTTTGACAAAGAAAGACCCCAGTCAAAATGACTGGGGTTTTCTTTTTAGGAATCTGTATTAATTACCCAAATGGATTATTTAACAGTAGCTGTTTTCAGGTTGGACCATGGGCTGAAGACTTTCTTTCCGTTCTCGTCACGTTTCCAAGCGTGGCAGTATGCGTAGTAGGTTCCCTGCTGTACATATTTGAATGTAGTAGAAGTCTGAACCTGATTCTTGTTTACAGATGTGTAATCTTTGTTTGTAATGCAGTCACGATCTGTAGAGATTACATAGTCATAACCTGCAGCACCATCTGTATCACCGGAAAGGATTACAGTTGCTTTATTACCAACAACTTTAACATTGCTGATCATAGGTGTTCCTGGTTTTTCATTAGCTTCAGAACCAGCTAATGTAACTGTCTTAGAACCGATGTAGTATTTACTATCTTTTGCCGGAGTAACTGTTACTGTTCCGTCAGCATTTTCTGTAACAACATATTTTTCTGTTGGAACTTTAACATTTCCGTTCATTACAACAACAGATACAGAACCTTTAGAATTCTTAGCGGCTGTAATATCACAGTCAGCAAGATCTTTTTTATCAATTCCCCAGTTAACAGAAGATGTTGTTCCTGTATATCCATTGATACCTTCAACACTTACTGTATATTTCTTTGTTGTAGGCTCTGTATAAGCACCCACACCAACTAATTTGTAGTCCTTACCTTCTTCTAATGTAAGAGCATCTCTACCATATGATACTTTAACAACTGGTTTTACTGCCATTCCTTCAGCATAAGTACCATTAGAAACAGTTACGTTCTGATCTGACAGCTGAACTGGAGTAATTGTAAATTTCTTATAAGTAATAGCGTTTACTTTCTGACCATTTTCATCTTCGAAAACCTGATTTGTTGTATCGTTGTTGCCAGCATAGTTGCCTTTACCAACTACAGCGATATATGCTTCATGGCTGGCATTACCTGTTACATTGTGGAAGTATTTAATTTCAAAATCTTTTCCTTCTTCTAATTTAACAGTTTTATGTGTAATCGGATCAGTATAAGAATAGTTGAATGTTGCGCTTGCAAAAGTATGAGCTTTTCCATCATAGATAAATGACTGATTAGCTACATTAACTTCTTTTCCATTTGCATCCTTTGAATCTGGATAACTAATTGTAAACTGACCAAGATCAATATTTACAGTACCTAATTTAGCTGTAATCTGTGTATTGTTATTGGAATCTTTTACTGTAGGACGAATCTGATGTCCGGGATAGCTTTGATCATTTACATTTACAGTTAAAGAAGACATATCAGCTGGTGTAATCGTAAATGTAGTTGTTGTAGTAGATGTATTGTCATAATCACCTTTTCCAACAATTGTTACAGTTGCAGTACCTACATTTGTACCGTTTGCAATAGACTTAATTTCGTAATCTACATCTTTTTCGAGCCCTTTTGTTCCATCCCTTACAATCAGTTCTGGAATAATTGCTTCTCCTGTGTAAGTATAAGATGCTTTTTCTGTAGAAACAGTCCAAGCACTTGCCTGTGGTTTGCTGATTTTAGAATAACGGTATACAGCTGCAGGCTGTGTAGTAATATTATTTCCGCTTGCATCAACACCCCAGAAATTTTTATTTGTAATTGTAATCTTAGTGCATTATTTACGTATAATATTTATTATTTCACAATTATACAATTACGTTGGCTTTTGATCGGCGGAATTATATTTGATGATTATATAAATCGTTGTATTCTATATGAAACGAAAAAAGAAATCGTTGCATTTCGATTGGAACGATTTTATACTATATATTACAAATCAATATTGGGTTTCAAAGGGTTGAAAATGTGGAGGAGAATGTATCATGAGGGAAAGCAGAACATTGGAATATAAGGAAAATCTGTCATCTAATACGTTTCTGAAAACAATCAGTGCCTATGCTAATTATGGCGAAGGAAAGATTATATTTGGAATCAATGATCAGGGGAACATCATCGGCATAACAGATCCCGTGAACGGATGCTTGAATCTGGAGAATAAGATCAACGACAGTCTCAGTCCTGTGCCGGAGTTCCGTCTGGAGATACAGGAGAATATGATCGTGCTCACTGTTTATGAAGGCAGGTATAAGCCTTATCTCTATAAAGGTAAAGCTTATAAAAGAAATGATTCTTCTACAGTTGAAGTGGATCGTCTGGAATATAACCGGTTGATCCTGGAGGGCTGTAATCAGACTTTTGAGGAGATTACTTCATTCAATCAGCAGCTTACTTTTTCTAAATTGGAAACAGAATTTACCCGGGTGATGGGCATTGAGAAGATCAATAAAGATATTTTAAAAACTCTTGAACTGTATTCTGATCAGAGTGGGTTCAATAATGCAGCTGCACTTCTTGCTGATGATAATCAGTTTACGGGAATAGATATCATACGTTTTGGTGATACCATAGATGAGATCATGGACAGGGAATCACTGGAAAATATTTCCATACTTTCTCAGTTGGAAAAAATACTTCAGATGTTCCGAAAGTATTATCAGTATGAAAAAATAGAGGGAGCCGAAAGGAAATGTATTGACAAAATCCCGGAAAAAGCCTTCAGGGAAGCAATAGCCAATGCTCTGATCCATCGAATGTGGGATATCCCGGCATCTATAAAAGTCAGTATGTATGCGGACAGTATTGAGATCAGTTCTCCGGGAGGGCTTCCTGCCGGAATCAGCGAAGAGGAATACCTGAATGGTCAGATATCCATACTCAGAAATCCTATTATCGGAAATGTGTTCTTCCGGCTGAAATATATTGAGAAATTTGGAACCGGAATCATGAGGATCAATCATGCTTACAGGAACGCACTGATAAAACCATCGTATCAGTGTTTTTCTAATTCTATCAAAGTAATTCTTCCTGTTATAAGGGAAAACTATGACCTGAACGAAGCCGAACAGATACTGGTCAACATCCTTAAGGGAAAAGAAAAAATGTCAAGATCAGAAATTGAGAAAGCAGCAGAAATGGAAAAGAGTAAAGCAGTACGTACTCTGAACAGCCTGATTGAAAAGAAAATCCTGAAAAAAACAGGTGCAGGCAGGGGAGTCAGATACACCTTGAAATAGCAGAAAGCAATATAAGGATAAGATTCTGTTAGAATATATGGTATAGGTTTATTAAAAAGAAAGACTCCGATCGCAATGACCGGAGCCTTCTTTTTAGGAATCTGTATTAATTACCCAAATGGATTATTTAACAGTAGCCTTTTTCAGGTTTGACCATGGGCTGAAGACTTTCTTTCCGTCTTCGGATGTTCTGTTGAATGCATGCATTCCAACTACCCATGTTCCCTTTGGTACTTTCTTGAATGTTGCTGTTACTGTACCTTCTTTGAGGTTCAGTTTCTTGTGATTGCCATACTGGTATGGACGTGTCTCACCGTTTTCTTTCTTGGAGCCAGTTCCCAGTACTACATCGTAACCAGTTGCGTTTGCAGCTGCTTTGTATGTTACTTTGATAGTAGATCCGCTTACTTTAACGTTTGTGATAACTGGAGCATCCGGTGTGATTGCGGATACAACGAATGGGTATGCGTTTGACCAGTCGCTGAATACTTTCTTACCGTTCTCATCACGTTTCCAAGCGTGGCAGTATGCGTAGTAGGTTCCCTGCTGTACATATTTGAATGTAGTAGAAGTCTGAACCTGATTCTTGTTTACGGAATCGTAGTCTTTGTTTGTGATGCAGTCGCGGTCTGTAGAGATTACATAGTCGTAACCTGCAGCACCTTCGGAATCACCGGAAAGGATAGCAGTTGCTTTGTTGCCAACAACTTTAACGCTGCTAATCATTGGAGCAGCTGGTTTCTGATCCTGTGTTGCTGCATCTACAGTCTTAGAACCAGTGTAGTTCTTACTGTCTTTCTTAGCTGTTACAGTAACTTTACCGTCTTTCTTTTCTACAGTATATTCAGATGTTTCAACATCAACACGACCGCATTTAACAGTAACTTTGTCACCATCTACAGTTACATTTGCGTTTGCAAGATTGAATTTATCAATTCCCCAATTTTTAGAAACAGTTCCGTCTGTTCTGTAGCCGTTCTTTCCTACAACTTTTACTGTTAAGGATTTAGTAGTAGTAACTTTTGTACGATCATCATTAGCACCATACTCAAGTTCATAATCTGTTCCTTCTACAAGAGTTTTTCCACCAACATTTACAACAACAACTGGTTTAACAGGAAGTCCTCCGGCATATACACCGTTAGCTACTGAAATATTAGAATCTTTAATAGTTAATGTTCCAATTTCAAATCTTTCAGCGTAGATAACATTTTCAATTTTATTACCTTCAGCGTCTGTATATACACCATTAGTTACACCTGTAGTACTATCTGTATAATTTCCGCCATATGTGCCTTTAGCAATTGCAAGAACAACACCATACTGTTTTTGGCCAGAAGAATCTTTTTTACCGTATGTATTATCTACATATTTGATTTCATAATCTGTTCCCTCTGTTAAAGTACCAACAGATTCCCAGTTGCTATTATCATATTTTTTAACTTTTGTATTAGCAGTATCAAATACAGTCTTTGCAGGTGTATAAGCGGTACCATCATATGTATGAGAAAGATTGTCTATTTTTAAACCATTTGCATCATAGAATTTGAAGTCACCGTTTTCAAGCATCTGGCCTGTAATCTTGAATGTGATAGTTTTTGTTCCGGTAAAGTTTCCGTTCTTTGGTGTCAAGGTAATAGTACCTTCACCCATTGCAACATTCTCACCATATGTTACTGTAAAGTTATCTTTTACATTGATTGCAACATTATTTAGTGTAGCTGCAGTAACTGGCGGCTGGATGCTGTATCCGGTGTATGTCTGGCTTCCTACAGATGCAACAAGTTTGGAAGCATCGGCAGCTTCTATGGTAAATGTAATGCTAGCATCTGTTTTAGATGTAAATGTACCATCTGTACCAGTAATAACCATTGTTGCTGTACCAGCATTAACGTTATTTGTCAGAGATTTAATCTTATATTCTGTTGGGTTGATAACTCTGCCATCTACAACTACATCAAAATCAGGTTTAATTGCAGCACCTGTATAAGTATAAGCTGTCTTTTTGAGTTTGATATTTTCTGATTTTAAAGTTGTTTTTGTGATAGTAGAAGAATAGATTGCATCTTCACCATCTTTTACAATGAAGTTTGTATTTTTCAGATACTTATGACCATTTTTAGTAGTCGTTTTCAATACAACTTTTACTTTACCGTCTACTTCTCCAGTTGTTGTATCAGTATCATCGCTAGTTGTAAATTTATATTTTTCAACTACATAATCTGTACCTTCAGTCAAAGCAAATTCTTTTCCGTTGGCATTTTTTGCCTTAACAACAAGACCCATTGCATCTTTATAATCGGAAGGTGTTGTAGTGTCTTTTTTCTCTACATATTTGCTTACAGTAACAGTTTTTGTATCTACAACGGCTGGATTGATTGTGAAAGTATAAGTTTTTGTACTTCCAACATAGCTACCAAGACCTACAATTGTTACGGTTCCGACACCGGCATCAATGTTTTTACCAAATTCAATCTTATAATCAACATCTTTTACAAGATTATGTGTTCCAGTAGTTGCTCCATTAACATCTGTGATGCTAACAGTACCTAACTTACTTAAATCTTTAGTAATCTGCTCGCCAGTATATTCTTCAGCCTGCTCTGCATAAGACTGACCGCTAAATTTTGCTGTTGAAAGAGAACTTGCTGCAACAGATAATTTTGCTGTTGTAGATCCCTCAACGTTTGTATTATTTGTAGCTGGAGAAACTGTTACATCATGAACTCCCTGTGTTGTTGCAGTAGATGTAATCACTACATCACCTGCTAATTTTAATACTTCACCAGTTGTTTTATCTGTATATGTTGCAACTGAAGGTGCAACTGTTACAATTGCTCCATTCTGATAAGCCTGTTCCGGAATAGAAACATTTACAGTGCTTAAATCACGTTTTGTAATAGAAAAGCTATTAGTTGGCTTAAGTGTAAGATCACCACTAATAGTGTAATTTTTATATTTACTTTCATCTGGTGTTGCAATTGGGAATGTTAAATCAGCATCTCCAGCTTTTCCAGTATTAAACTGAGTGCCGGCTTTGATATATTTTTCTCCACTAATATAAATTACATCTTCCCCTTTAATATAAGAAGAAAGGTCAACACCGGATTTTTTATCTACAATTTTTACATCAGTATTTTTAAGTACAATATCATTTCCTGTATATGGCTTGGATGTAGTTACGAATGTTGCCTCTAAATAATTGGAAACATTCTCTGCTATTAAATCTAAAGGAGAAATAGTATAATTAATTACAACGCTACCAGCATAACCAGCTTTTGTTGTGGTAAGATATACATTGACACCTTTAGTTGTAACATTTACAGTATCACCTTCTGTACTTCCGATAACAAAGTCAGAGGCAGTAAAAATAACATTATTATTAGCATCTTTGATATTTGCAAGGTTAGCAAAGTTAATATCATCTACGGTTGGAACAATAGCTTCCCCTGTATATATCTTTTTGAAAGAAGATTTCAAACTAAGTTTTGTATTGTCATCTTTCATATTGATAACATCACTCAGCTGTTTTGGCTGTACTTTAAAAGAATCAGATGTCCAACTCCATACTACACTATTATCTTTCTTTGCATATACAAAAAGTGTAATATCTTTTCCGCTCTGGGCGGCATCTGGTGTATATTCTACTGTTCCATTTGAAAATGGAGCTTCAGTAGTAATCTGCCCATCATTGTCTTTCCATACATAGTAATAATCTACATTATCAGTATTATCATCTTTTTTCGTTACAGTTACAGTAGTAGAAACTTTATTGCCCCATACAATGCCACCATTTGTAACACCTGTAAAATCTGTAGCTGTAATATCAAATCCTGTACCGTTTGTTGTAGCTTTTGCAGCTGTAGTATCAGTAGTATCTTCTACAACTGGAGCAGCATCATCAGAGAATGTTTCAGCAGCCGGAGCTTCAGTCTCAACAGCAGTATCTGTACCATCACTGAACTCAGCAGCCCATACCGGCACATTAGAAGTGGCAAGCATTGCAACAACAAGTGACATACTTAATGTCTTTTTTGCCATGCCCTTCTTTGTGTTTTTAATCTTTGTCATGATTATAGTTCCCCTTTCCTTAATATAACTATTTCTTTTTGGGTAAAGATTCCTAGACATAATCTGTCTGTTATGGTTAATAATAGTGCTTTCACCACTTTTTGTCAAGGGTAATGCTCAAGAATTTTACGATTTTTTTAAATTTCATACACTTCAAAAGCATTTATTTTCCTTGATTTTTCGGGTTTAAAATCTATAACTTGTTACAAATGTGGTGAGTTTTTCCTGTTTATCACAAGATGATGTAGTATTCTCTTTTTTGCCGATTCTAACAGTTAATCATGATCTGTTCTGGAAGCTGGCTTACAATCTTTCGGAAGTTTCCCGAGGTCAGATATGTATCTTTGAGCTTTTTCTTACTATATTCATATATTGTATTTCTTGTTTGTTCTATCAAATAAGCAGTGTAAAATTCTTCCCAACTGAAATATTGTCTGCTGTCTGCCAGTTCATAAGTCTTTTCTGTTACTTCAGAAGTTTTATCTATAATATTTGCTCTTAACAACAAATACTCAAATGATTCCGGTGCGTATAATACGATTTTATTTCTGGTATCTCTTATATATTGCATTACATGCTGCATTTCCGGACCGAAGGCGGCTCCGTCTACAATTGCAAGGATTTCTTTTTCCTTGCTTTTCTGCAGATATGAAAGTATGTTGCTTTTTCCTTCTGCTGAGCAACATGTTTCTCCGAATAATTTATGATAGAATTCGTATCCTGAATTAGAGTCTTCTGTTATTACCAGGTCTGGTTGGATATCCTCTTTTGCCTGCAAATTATATAACTGATAAGTTTCATTATATATTCTTTTGGCGTTTTGATATTTCTGACTGTCTCGCTCTTGTCTCATGCCGTAAATTTCTTCAATACTATATGGTAAATGTTCCAGACTATCCCTTGTGACCAAAACGAAGTAATTGTCGTTGCCTTTTACCATTCTGGTAAATTCTTTACTGCGTAAAAATGGTGCTCCTTCATCAATAAATATAATGCATTGCTGCAGTGTGGCAAGTCTTTCTTTCCATGAAGCGTTTTCTATTACTACACATCGTTTTTCACATATTTTGGTAATTCCTGATGATATGCCATTGTTCTCATAATCAGAAATCATTCTAAGGAGTTCTGTTTTTCCTGTTGCAGAATCTCCCTGAATGACTGTGATATTTCTCTTTACTGTAAGATGATAATGAACTCGTTTGTTGTATATTTCAATATCATACTTTCCTGTCATGTTTTATCATCCTCTCAATAATCGGTTTACAATGATTTCGTCATCCAGTTCAAGCATGGAGTGAACCGTTTTTCCTGTGTTTACAATATAGATATCAAATGGCTGTTTTCCAAAGTCCATGATATAGCCCAGGCGAATTGTGATGTCTTTTTGTTCTGCCAGTTTTAAAATCCATTGTGCACAGTTGTTTCCGCAGGCAGATGCGTTAAATATATGATCTGGATCATTTTGCATCAATATCAAAGTTTTTACTCCTCCTGAGAGGCGTTCCGGTGGAATCGGGCCGAGAAATGGGCTGTCGATCATACATGGTCCTTTTACTTCTGATCCATCTATATCTTTAATCATTTTTCTGGAAGTCTCTGATGTAATCCACTCGTCTTCATATGTGTTATTAAAGAACACATCGGGATTAAAAATATAATTGCCTCCCGGGTTGTCCCCAAAGAATATTTTCAGCATCTTGTATTCCTCCATTCTGTCAAGACTGATTATTTTTTCTTATTTTATCAAAAATATCTTCCTGTTTCCAGCATCACAAAAACAGCAGAGAACTTTTTTATCATTCTCTGCTGTTTCTCTACCATCTGCTTTAAGGTGTTAAAGCAAACATATTATTTCTTTCTGACAATAACCTTATCCAGATGCCAGATATCATCTACATATTCCTGGATAGTTCTGTCGGATGTGAATTTACCGCTGCATGCTGTGTTAAGGAGTGCTTTCTTAGCCCAGCCTTTTTCATCTCTGTATGCTGCTTCTACGCGTTTCTGTGCGTCTGCATAGGAACGGAAGTCTGCGAGGATGAAGTAGCGGTCTGCTCTGTCTGTGTTCTTTGTGTTGAGAAGTGAATCGTACAGGTCACGGAAGAGTTCTGTATCATTGGAGAAGGTTCCGTTGATGAGCTGCATCAGTACCTGACGGATTTCTTCATCTGTATTGTAGATTACGTTTGGATCGTATCCGCCGTTGTTTTCGTAGTTGATTACTTCGTCGGAGCTTAAACCGAAGATGAATGCGTTTTCTGCGCCAACTTCTTCTACGATCTCTACGTTAGCACCGTCCATTGTTCCAAGTGTAGGAGCACCGTTGAGCATGAACTTCATGTTACCTGTACCGGATGCTTCTTTACTTGCTGTGGAGATCTGCTCGGAAACGTCTGCTGCTGCGAAGATCCACTCAGCGTTGGATACTCTGTAGTTTTCGATGAATACAACTTTGATCTTGCCGTTGATGGAAGCGTCGTTGTTTACTATATCTGCTACGGAGTTGATGAGTTTGATGATCTTCTTGGCTGTTGCGTAACCTGCGGATGCTTTTGCACCGAAGATGAATGTTCTTGGATAGAATTCCATTTCCGGATGCATCTTGATCTGGTTGTACAGATAGATAACATGCAGGATGTTCAGGAGCTGGCGTTTGTACTCGTGAAGTCTCTTAACCTGTACATCGAAGATGGAGTGCGGGTCTACTTCTACGCCATTGTGCTCAAGGATGTATTTAGCCAGACGCTCTTTGTTCTTGAACTTAATGTTCATGAATTCCTGGAGTGCTTTCTCATCATCAGCATAAACTGCCAGTTTCTTTAACTGTGGAAGGTCTGTAACCCAGTCCGGTCCGATGTGCTCTGTGATCCAGTCTGCAAGGAGTGGATTTGCGTGGAGCAGGAAACGTCTCTGAGTGATACCGTTTGTCTTGTTGTTGAATTTCTCAGGCATCATTTCATAGAAGTCTTTTAATTCCTGGTTCTTCAGGATCTCTGTATGAAGGCGTGCAACACCGTTTACAGAGTAGCCTGCTGCGATTGCAAGGTGAGCCATCTTAACCTGTCCGTCATAGATGATTGCCATCTTTTTGATCTTCTCATAATTTCCCGGATATTTTGCCTGGATCTCAAGGATGAAACGACGGTTGATTTCTTCGATGATCTGGTATACACGCGGAAGCAGTCTGGAGAAGAGCTCGATCGGCCATTTCTCAAGTGCTTCGGACATGATAGTATGGTTTGTGTAAGCAACAGATTTTCTTGTTACTTCCCATGCTTCATCCCATCCGAGTCCTTCTTCGTCCATGAGGATACGCATTAACTCTGCTACTGCTACAGTCGGATGTGTATCATTCATCTGGAAGGTTACTTTTTCATATAATTTATGGATATCGTCATGTTTCTTTTTATATTTGGCAATTGCTGCCTGGAGGCTTGCAGATACAAAGAAGTACTGCTGTTTCAGTCTCAGCTCTTTACCTGCATAGTGGTTGTCGTTCGGGTAAAGGACTTCTACGATATTGCGGGCAAGGTTCTCCTGCTCTACTGCTTTCTTGTAATCACCCTTGTCAAAGGAATCAAGCTCGAAGTCTACGATCGGCTCTGCATCCCAGATACGAAGTGTGTTTACTACATCATTGTCATATCCTGTGATCGGCATATCATAAGGAATGGCTTTTACTGCCTGATATCCTTCATGGATAAATTTGTTTCCGCCCTTTTCAGGATCGTACTCTACTCTTACATATCCACCGAAGTGTACTTCTTTGGCATATTCCGGACGACGCAGTTCGAATGGGTAGCCATTCTTTAACCAGTTATCCGGTACCTCGATCTGATAACCGTTCTGGATTTTCTGTTTGAACATTCCGTAGTGGTAACGGATTCCGCAGCCATATGCTGCGTAATTTAAAGTTGCGAGAGAATCAAGGAAGCATGCAGCCAGTCTTCCCAGACCACCGTTTCCAAGTGCCGGATCCGGTTCCTGATCTTCGATACAGTTAAGGTCAAATCCCAGTTCTTCGAGAGCTTCTTTTACTTCACCGTAAGCGCAAAGGTTGATCAGGTTGTTTCCGAGAGCACGTCCCATCAGGAATTCCATGGACATATAGTATACGATCTTCGGATCCTGTTCGTCATAAGCTTTCTGTGTTGCAAGCCAGTTATCAATGATAACGTCTTTTACAGAGTAGCTTACTGCCTGGAAAATCTGCTCCTGTGTAGCTTCTTCAATTGTTTTTCGATAGAGGAATTTTACGTTGTCTTTTACGCTTTTCTTGAATGCCTCTTTCTTGAACATTTCGTTTGTCATTTCATACCTCCCGTAATGGTTTCACTGTTCACTTTATTCTCAGCAATACACCTTGCGGATATTGCCGGTGAACCTCTTCATTCCGTCAACTCTTCTGTTTTCTTCATATCAGAGAAATTGGGGGCAAAGAATCTCTGCCTCCAATTTCCTCTCTGAAATCAGACTGTCAAGGATAATGATACTCTTTTTTCGACAGTCTGTCATGTGTATAATTGCCGAATTTTATAACATTTTTTTGTTATCGTGCATTGCGAAAGTAGTATATTTCCTGTGAAATACCTGTAACTTATCAGTACCTTGTCAGTAATTGACCGAATGTTGTCAATTACAGTTTCTTAACACCCATAGTTACTGCTTCTTTGTTGATATTCCACTCTTTCACATAACCATCGGTCTCGCCAAGTACCATTTCGTCTGCAAGTACTTCTGACTTGATCTCATCTTCGTGTGCTTTCATGACATCCTGGATCTTGTCGTTTCCGTGAGCGTATACTACGATCTTGTCCATAACTTCGAAGCCGGCTTCCTTACGCATGGTCTGGATCTTGCTGATGATCTCACGTACGAATCCCTCTTCGATCAGTTCAGGTGTCAGGTTTGTATCAAGGACTACGGATGTTTCACCGTCAGATTCGGATACATAGCCTTCTGTCTGTGCTGTTTCAATAAGAAGGTCTTCTTCTGTAAGTTCTACATTGTTTCCGTTGATATCCAGTTTCAGGACACCGTTGGTTCTCAGCTCGTTCATTGCTGCTGTTCCATTGATGTCTGTGAGAGCCTGTCTGATTCCTCCAAGGAGTTTACCGTATTTCGGTCCCACTGTACGAAGCTGCGGTTTGAAGCTGTAGGAGATAAAGGATTCTACGTCATCTGCGAATTTCACTTCTTTGACATTCAGTTCATCTGCGATAATGTCAGTGTAGAATTCACTCATTTTCTTCTCAGCTTTTACATACATGGTTCCGATTGGCTGACGATTCTTGATGTTTGCTGTATTTCTGCAGGCACGTCCCAGAACTACGATCTCCAGAAGCTCTTTCATGTCTGCTTCCAGATCTTTGTCGATCCATGCTTCGTTTACAGTTGGGAAGTCGCAGAGATGGATACTCTCAGGAGCATCTTTATCCACGCTTCTTACCAGGTTCTGATAGATGTCTTCTGTCATGAACGGGATCATCGGAGCTGCTGTCTTGGCAATAGTTACCAGTGCATGGTACAGGGTCATATAAGCATTGATCTTATCCTGCTCCATTCCCTTTGCCCAGAAACGTTCACGGCTTCTTCTTACATACCAGTTACTCATCTCATCTACGAATTCCTGAAGTGCTCTTGCTGCTTCCGGAATCTTGTAGTTAGCCAGATCATTGTCAACTGCCTGAACAGTTGTGTTTAATCTGCTGAGCAGCCATTTATCCATTACAGGAAGCTGGTCATAGTTCAGTTCATATTTGGTCGGGTCGAAGTTGTCGATGTCTGCATATAATACGAAGAATGCGTAAGTATTCCACAGTGTGCTCATGAATTTACGCTGTCCTTCCACAACTGCCTTGCCATGGAAACGGTTCGGAAGCCATGGAGCACTGTTGATGTAGAAGTACCATCTGATGGCATCTGCGCCGTATTTGTTCAGTGCATCGAATGGATCAACTGCATTTCCTTTGGACTTACTCATCTTCTGTCCGTTCTCATCCTGGACATGTCCCAGAACGATTACGTTCTTGTATGGTGCTTTATTGAAGAGCAGTGTGGATTCTGCAAGGAGTGAGTAGAACCATCCACGAGTCTGGTCTACTGCCTCGGAGATAAAGTTTGCAGGGAACTGCTGCTCAAATAATTCTTTGTTTTCAAATGGATAATGATGCTGTGCGAAAGGCATTGCTCCTGAGTCGAACCAGCAGTCAATAACCTCCGGTACACGATGCATTTCTCCACCGCACTCCGGACACTTCAGTGTGATCTCATCGATGTATGGGCGGTGAAGCTCTACTGTCTTGGCTCTCTCATCACCACTCATCTCGAATAACTCCTGACGGCTTCCGATGGAATGCATATGTCCGCATTCACACTGCCAGATGTTCAGCGGAGTTCCCCAGTAACGGTTACGGCTGATACCCCAGTCCTGAACGTTTTCAAGCCAGTCGCCGAAACGTCCTTTACCGATGCTCTCAGGGATCCAGTTGATTGTATTGTTATTTCTGATCAGGTCATCCTTAACTGCTGTCATCTTGATGAACCAGGATTCTCTTGCATAGTAGATCAGTGGTGTGTCACATCTCCAGCAGTGTGGATAATCATGCTCGAATTTTGGAGCATCGAAGAGCTTGCCTTCTTTGTCCAGATCTGTGAGGACCATAGGATCTGCTTTCTTTACGAAAACGCCTGCGTATGGTGTCTCTTTTGTCAGGTTACCCTGTCCGTCTACGAACTGTACGAATGGCAGTTCATAGTTACGTCCGATTCTGCTGTCGTCTTCACCGAATGCAGGTGCGATGTGAACGATACCTGTACCATCACTCATAGTAACGTAGTTATCACAGGTTACGAAATGAGCTTTCTTTTTCTGTTTTGCTGCTGCCTCTCCTGCACATGCAAAAAGCGGCTCGTATGCTTTGTATTCCAGGTCTGTTCCTTTGTAGGTTTCCAGAACTTCATATGCTTTCTCGCCTTCTTCTTTTGCAAGCTTGCCAAGGACTTTGTCAAGGAGTGCTTCTGCCATATAATAGGTATATCCGTCTGCTGCCTTTACTTTGCAGTAAGTCTCATCCGGGTTTACGCAGAGTGCAACGTTGGACGGAAGTGTCCATGGTGTTGTTGTCCATGCAAGGAAGTATGCATCTTCACCAACAACCTTGAATCTTACAACTGCGGAGCGCTCTTTTACAGTTTTGTATCCCTGGGATACTTCCTGTGCGGAAAGAGGGGTACCGCATCTTGGACAGTAAGGAACGATCTTGAAGCCTTTATACAGAAGCTTCTTGTTCCAGATTTCTTTTAATGCCCACCATTCGGATTCAATATAATCATCATAATAAGTTACATATGGATGTTCCATATCAGCCCAGAAACCAACAGTAGATGAGAAATCCTCCCACATTCCTTTGTATTTCCAGACGCTTTCCTTACACTGTTTGATGAATGGCTCCATACCGTATTCTTCGATCTGCTCTTTGCCATCCAGACCAAGCTTCTTCTCTACTTCCAGCTCTACCGGAAGTCCATGAGTATCCCATCCTGCTTTACGTGGAACCATGTAGCCCTTCATTGTACGGTATCTCGGGATCATATCCTTGATAACGCGGGTAAGTACATGGCCGATGTGCGGTTTACCGTTTGCAGTAGGCGGTCCGTCGTAGAATGTATAGGTTTCTCCCTCTTTTCTGTTCTCCATACTTTTCTCAAAGATATGGTTTTCTTTCCAGAATTCTTCTACTTTTTTCTCACGGTCTACAAAGTTTAAGTTCGTATCAACTTTCTGGTACACAGTAATTTACCTCCTGTTTAAATTATTTGTATCAGACACCTGAAAATATGCAGGACGTTTATATTCGCTGCAAAATGTTTCCAGTGTCCTTCAAGAACGAAAATAAGCCCATAAAAAAATCGCCCTTTTGTAAAAGGACGAAGGTTTATTGACGTTCGCTATACCACCTGTTACATTGTACGGGCATCCTCTGCCGATACATGAATCTTTTAACGGGGATTTCCGTCAGCTCTTACCTGTCTGTACACCCTTCAGAGCTGCAACTCCGGAGTGATCTTCACTGCATTTACTCACCACCGGGCTCACACCATCCCCGGTTCGCTGTCTGCTTTCCCCTGCAGTTACTCTCTCCATCAACGTTTTTGTGGACATATCATTTATTTAACTATGCGGATTCATTATAAGGTCACAAAATTCACTGTGTCAAGTATTTTTTTGAATATTAGGGTAATCCTGTTACTGTTTAATAACACTGGTTACTGTCAAACTCCCGAACAGTAACACACTGTTAACATACTATCATATAAATTTTACACAGGCATTGTAATTAATGATATAATAAGGTAGAATATTTTGTCCGAACGTCATTTAAAACGATGTACTAGGATATGGAAAGCAACTACTATGTATATTTAATGAAGGGTAATTTCAAATGTTTAAAACAAAATTTCATAAATTAATGAAACGTTTCCTCACCGGAATGCTTTGTGCAGGGATTCTGACCTCCCAGCCTGCAGTCACTTACGCTGCCGAGACCTCTGCCACTCCTGAAGCCGGTCATTCAGAAACCTATTCACAGGCCTCAGATATCGATTCTGTCAAAGGATGGCCCACAGGTCCTAATATCGAGGGACAGTCCGCAGTGCTGATGGATGCAGTCACTGATACTATTCTTTATTCCAAGAATGCCAAAGATAAGCTATATCCCGCCAGTATCACTAAGATCATGACCGCTCTTCTGGCCTGTGAATATCTGAATATGGACGATACGATCACCATGTCGCAGGAAGCGGCTTATGGGATTGAGGCCGGAAGCTCCAGCATTTACGCAGAAACAGGAGAGGTTTTCACAGTAGAGCAGGCCCTGATGGCTCTGATGCTGGAATCCGCCAATGAGATGGCTCTTGCTCTGGCAGAAAAAACAAGCGGTTCTGTAAAGAAGTTTGTTGAACTGATGAACCAGAGGGCAGCTCAGCTTGGCTGTAAGAACACCCATTTTAATAATCCAAATGGTCTTCCGGATGAGACGCATTATACCACCGCAGGTGATATGATGAAGATTGCAAAGGCAGCCTGGTATAATCCCAGATTCCGTAAATTTGTGACCACACAGGTTTATGAGATTCCTCCGACTAATAAGCAGTCTGAAACCCGTTATCTTCTCAATCACCATAAGATGATGCCCGGACAGTCTTATGCATACGATGGGGTTCTGGGAGGAAAAACCGGATACACCGATGCAGCGGGAAGTACGCTTGTCACCTATGCCAAAAGAGGAAATTCCATTCTCATTGCAGTTGTGCTGAATTCTACAAACGGTGCCTTTCCTGACACAACTTCTCTGCTGGATTACGGCTTCGACAATTTTGAAAAAGTAGACTTGAATATAGATACCGATCCGGTACCGGCAGTATTTCTCCCATGCGAAAAGCACCTGTTAAAGGACTGGAATAATCTGTGTTCCTTCTATTATATGAGGCATGTGTACGTAACTGTCCCCACAGGAACCGATGTGAGCCAGCTTGTAAAGAAGCAGAAACTTCTGAACAATTCTGTCGGTCCAAAGCGAATTAAAAGTAAATATTATTTAGACGGCCATATGGTCGGATATGGAATGCAATATGAAAAGGAAATCCTTTCAGATTTCCTTCTCAACGCTTCTTTTTAGTTTTCGCCTGAGGCGGAGGACTTCTTTTCTTTCACGAAGTTCCTCCGCTTCTTCTGTATCTGTGAAACGCAATGTCTTCACAGCGAAATATTTCTCATCTTCTGTTTTTCGGATACGGATCTTGCCTTTTATCAGTCCATGCTCTTCACAATTGGATATGCTGTAATAAACCTTTGGATTATTCATAAACCATCGGAGTTTGCGCTTTGCAGGCAGATGACAGACCGGACATCTGGTGCTGGTCACCTCGCGGTCTTTCATGATTCGCTCTCTTGTGGCAAATTCTCTGGATACATATTTGTCATGATCCGGATAGGAAATATGTATCTCGTCTTTTTTCTTCTTTGGATTCTGGTAAACATCCAGTGACGGATGATTGATGATGATTATATTATTTATTTTCTCCAGGACTTTCGCTGTATACCAGGCATCTGCAAGCGCCCGGTGAAATCCCCTGGATTTCTCTATTTTCAGCTCATCGATTGCATGCTCCAATGCACACCTGTGTGTACCGTCATCATAACTGATACTGTATAGTTTCTGCACATCATAATAGGTCACAGGTCCGGGAAGCAGATCCAGCAGGCTATAGAACTTCATATTTCTCTGAAGTTCCATCACGTCCTGATTTCCCCAGGTAAAAAAGTACCAGTCTTCTCCGCACCAGTCAATAAATTCCCTGACTGCCTGCTCAAAGGGCACTCCTTTCATTAGATCTTTATAATCTACATGAATTACCTCATGGATGCTGTCATGAATCCATTTATAGACCTGTGGTTTGATCAGTCGGTGAAAATGATCCGTTATTTCTTTTTTGCTGTTTACTTTTACAGCCCCAATCTCGATAATCTCAAATGGAAGCCTGTCGTTACGTGTTTTCTTTCCCGAAGGATTCTGATTCCATTCCAGGTCAAAGACAATATAGTTCATTCATCCGGTCCTTTTTGTTTATTACTTTTTCGCATTTATTTTCCACTGCTGACAAACATATTATTTCACAATCTTCAGTTCATACTGTCTGGTTCCCAGACCAATCTTCTCTGCCTGATCCAGTGTTGCCTGCCATTCAATGTTCGGGTTGGAATCTTTGAAATGGTCGTGGTGGCAATGCCAGTCAGGTTTTGCCAGGTGTTCTCCAAGCTGGCTGTTCTCGATCGGAGTTGCTTTCAGACAGGCATCTGCGCAGGCCTGATCCAGAGCAACCGGGTCAAAGCTTGCAAACATTCCGATATCAGGAAGGATTGGTGCATCATTTTCGCCATGGCAGTCACAGTTCGGGCTGATATCCTGAACAAGTGCTACATGGAAATGCGGACGGCCATGACAGACTGCCTGTGCATATTCTGCCATCTTACGGTCAAGAAGTTCATTCGCACTGCTGTTTGGATTGTATACTGCATCAAAACCGCAGGCTCCGATACAACGGCCACAGCCTTTACATTTATCATAATCAATGACTGCTTTTTTATTCGGATATGTAATCGCATCACTTCCGCACTCTTTCGCGCAGCGACGGCATCCGCGGCAGAGTTCTTCATTTACTGCAGGTTTTCCGCTGGCATGCTGTTTCATCTTACCTGCGCGGCTTCCGCATCCCATTCCGATATTCTTCAGTGCACCGCCGAAGCCGGTTGCTTCATGTCCTTTGAAGTGGCTTAAGCTGATAAAAATATCTGCATCCATGATCGCATGTCCGATCAGTGCAGTCTGACAATATTCACCGTTAACTACCGGTACTTCTACTTCGTCTGTACCGCGTAAGCCATCACCGATGATGATCTGGCATCCTGTTGAAATGCTGTTAAATCCGTTGAGATTTGCGCACTCCAGATGCTCCAGTGCATTCTTGCGGCTTCCCGGATAAAGAGTGTTGCAGTCTGTGAGGAACGGAAGTCCTCCCTGCTCTTTACAGAGATCAGCTACTGCTTTTGCGTAGTTCGGACGCAGGAAAGCCAGATTGCCAAGTTCTCCGAAATGCATTTTAATAGCCACGAATTTTCCATCCATATCAATGTCTTTGATTCCGGCTGTAACGCAGAGTTTCTTCAGTTTATCAAGCTGGCTGGTGCCAACCGGACATCTGAAATCAGTAAAATAAACGATTGATTTTTCCATCGTTTTTCCTCCTGTTTTTATTGATCAAAATTTGATTTTCTTTTTTATTTTATCACAAGATGCAGGTTCTTTTCGAGATATTTTTTTGCTTACATCTGTTCGTAAAATTTTGTCACCTTTTTGTATTCTGCAGGCAAAGTGATCTGCTCTACCACAACATCTCCATCTTCTGCATTGTGGTAACGGTAAATGTAAACGCCTTCCTGGATCTCATCTCCTTCGATCAGAGAAACTGCCAGATATCCCTGTCCTTCAAATTCAAAGGTATCCATGATCGCAAAATCCCGTTCTGTTCCGTCAGATACCGGGATGCTGATTACTTCATATTCTTCCATAGTATGTTTTCCTCTCATTCATAAGCAGTCTTATTCTTATTTTCGCTGTTTTTTATTGTAGCAAAGAGTGTTAATTATATCAATCCTATTTAACCGAATCAAGTAAGTCGTTACTGTTCACTCCGTTCACAGTAACAGTAAGGCCCCTGCGGGTTACAAAAAGAAAGACTGCACCTCCAATGAGCACAGCCTTTCCGGTTTGGTATATTTTATTCAGTTCTGCTTACAATTGCTTATGCCATAATCGGTTTTAATGCTTCTGCAAGCTTTTCTTTCTCAGCTTCTGCCTCTTCCAGATTCTTGCCGAGAGTTGTGTAATAGATTTTGATCTTTGGTTCTGTTCCGGATGGGCGGACAACTACTGTCTCGCCGTTATCCAGCTTGTAGATCAGTACGTTTGCTGCAGGAAGTCCTGTTTCTTCCGGTTTCTGGTAATCTGTTACTTTTACGATAGTATGACCTGCGATCTCTGTGAGAGGTTTGTCACGAAGTCCCTGCATCAGAGCTGACATCTTATCCATTCCGCTTAATCCCGGGAATTCGAAGCTGTCTACTTTATTCAGGTAACGTCCGTACTGTGCATAGATCTCTTCCATTCTCTGTTTCAGGGAACTTCCGATGCTTCTGTAATACGCAGCCATTTCACAGATCAGCATAGATCCGATAACAGCATCCTTGTCACGTACATATGGTCCTGCAAGGTATCCGTAGCTCTCTTCAAATCCGAAGATAAATCTGTCTACTTCATCTGCTGCTTCAAGCTGTGCGATCTGATCGCCGATCCACTTGAATCCTGTAAGTACGCTTCTGAGTTCTACTCCATAGTGCTCTGCCACTGCATCTGCAAGTGGTGTGGAAACAATGGATTTCACTGCTACCGGGTTCTTTGGCATTGTACCTTTTTCGATACGGCCTGCACAGATATAGTCAAGAAGGAGTACACCTACCTCATTACCTGTTACCAGTTCATAGGAACCATCCGGGCATTTCATTGCGATACCAACACGGTCTGCATCCGGGTCAGTTGCAAGCATTAAGTCTGCACCTGTTTCTTTTGCGAGATTTAATCCAAGCTCCAGAGCTGCAAAGATTTCCGGGTTCGGATAGCTGCAGGTTGTGAAGTATCCGTTCGGATATTCCTGTTCCGGAACGATTGTGATATCTGTGATTCCGATATCTTTTAATACCTGAGTTACAGGTACAAGTCCTGATCCGTTTAACGGGCTGTAAACCAGTTTCAGTCCTGCTGTCTTGCAGAGACCCGGACGAACCTGACGGGATTCGATAGCTTCATAGAGAGCCTGCTTGCAGTCATCTCCTACAAAACGGATCTTTCCCTGTTCTACGCCTTCTGCGAAGGACATATATTTCGCACCTGTAAGTACGTCTGTTTTCTGGATCTCTTCATATACAATGGCAGCTGCATCGTCTGTCATCTGGCATCCGTCAGGACCATATGCTTTATATCCGTTGTACTTAGCCGGGTTGTGGGATGCTGTTACCATAATACCTGCATTGCATTCATAGTAACGTGTTGCAAAGGAAAGTGCCGGTACAGGCATCAGTGCGTCATAAATTCTGACATTGATATCATTTGCCGCCAGTACGCCTGCTGCTGTTTTTGCAAATACATCACTCTTAAGACGGCTGTCATAGCTGATGGCTACTGTCTGATTACCGCCCTGTGTTTTTACCCAGTTCGCAAGTCCCTGTGTTGCCTGGCGAACTACATAAATATTCATACGGTTGGTTCCGGCTCCGAGAACTCCGCGAAGTCCGGCTGTTCCGAATTTCAGCGCTACTGCGAAACGATCTTTGATCTCTTCATCATTTCCTTCGATTTTGGATAATTCCGGATTAAGATCCGCATCCTGCAGATCTGCTGCCAACCAGCGTTTGTATTCTTCCTGATACATTTTGACCACTCCTGCCTTATTTTTATAGATTTTTTTGTATATATTAGCTGAATATAACTATATAATACCATAACTCAGACAAATCAGCAACAAGACAGCGGGATTTCCGTTAAATTTTAAAAATTACTTTCTTTTCTGTCGTATAGGAAGTTGCGTAAAATCG
>ERZ1106935.1138-NODE-1138-length-25598-cov-6.036174_pt1 | contig 25598 bp, 22 predicted proteins | sample MGYA00403666_ERZ1106935 | MGnify/ENA primary metagenome ERZ1106935 (study PRJEB35170, sample SAMEA104062452) | human gut metagenome | biome: human gut; feature: human-associated habitat; material: faeces | place: Denmark | collected 2012-11-20 ... | reverse complement strand
ATTTTATTTACTGCCAGAGCCGCTTAGGCTGGGCTAATTTTTAACGAACTATTGAAAGTAGGGATAACATCTTAAATTCTATTATGACAAAGTTGTAAACAAAGAAATTAGATTTTATTTGCTTATTCCGTTATATAGAAGAGCTGTCCCTTGTGAAATAGGGAGGTATCGCATTTAACCATAGAAAGATAAGTCGTTCAATTTGTAACCTCCGTACTTATGAGTTGTGTCCTGCCTTGAAACCAACGGTTTCAAGGTGCGAAACTGTTGGTTCTGCGGTTTGAAACTTTAGTTTCATACGCTTGAAACTCTAGTTCCAATTGCTTGAAACCATTGGTTTCTTACCGATGAAACTATAGTTTCTCTTAGCTGGAACTTTAGTTTCACGCAGAGAAAACTATTACCCCCTAATCTGTGACAGATGACAGCAACTTACCAAATATATTCTTCTGTGTAGCGTTGGTAAGTTGGTTCTTCTTTTATCCCTTTATTACGGAATATTTGTTTTATATAAGCTTGGTCTTTAGGCATAAGTCCCCGTTCTCCACGGTAGAACCGGTAGTATCCTGTTTTCCCATAGTGCCCCACCAGTTGCATTCTGATACTGACCGCATCCTCATAAGGAATTCTGTCAAGCAATCGTTTTAGTCCCCATGCCACATGAACTTTGACAGCGGTCTTGAAACATTCGCATTGGTTTCCGTCTGCAGGATAACGTGCCGGATTGACGATAGAGATATAAAGGTAATCAGTTATTTCATTTTTGGCAGCTATGTAGCGCAGGCATTTCAAGGCTTGTGGACATTGGTCGTTGAAACAACGGGAGAAATTGTAGGGGACAGACAGACTGTCGGGTTCTTCTTTCATTTTGTAGGGTTTATTTTATTTGCGGGATTATTTTGAATATGTACATCTATATTCTCTACAAAAGTAGGACTTTATTTTGATAATGGAAAGTGTTTGGATTGTTTTATTTGTACATAATGTCATTTTAAGATATAAATATTATTGGTGGTGACCATAAGTATTCACTGTAATGTGGTTAGTCAATTTAAATTATAAAAAACATAGGTGTTTACTACATTGCGGAACAACTATTTCGTATCTTTGTAGCTAGGAGATTTTAATTGCATTATTGAACTCTCACACATTGGATTGGGTGAATGCCTCAACGTTAGTTTGGCTATAAGGAGAAGAATATTGACGCAATTGAAGGACTTGAAGTTGATTGAAAGAATGGGAATTGATGAAAAACAGGACATTGTAAAGTAAGCAGTAAAGGTAAAAGTCTTAAAAACAGACTGAAATGATGAAACTAAAATTTAAATAAAATGCATAAGGTTTGGTTATATGCTCCGGGAGAGAATGCGTCTAAATGGGATGTGTGTCTATCTCAAAACATAATGTGTATTGGTTGGGATGAAATGGGCAATCTTTTGGAATATGCTTCAAAGAAAGAAATGGCAGCTAGGTTGCAGGAAATATATGATAAGCCGGAGGCCTCGTTTAAAAATGACAGCCTGGCATTATGGGAGTTCGCTCATGAGATGCAGGCCGGTGATATTGTTATAGTCAAGAAAGGGCAGAATCAAATAATAGGGCGTGGGATTGTGGAAGGTGATTATGCCTTTGATGAGTCTTTTTCTGATTTTAAGAATGTCCGTAAAATGCAATGGACGAATGCCGGAGAATGGGAGAATATAGGTAAGAATGTCCAAAAGACCTTGACCGATATAACCAAGTATCCGGATTATGTGGAATCTTTGGAGAAACTATTTGAGGATAAATCTCAAAAGCAATATTGGTGGCTTGTGGCTAGTCCTAAGATATGGAGCTTTTCGAAAGCTCCGGTTGGTAAAATACAAGACTATACTCTTTATAATGATAGTGGAAATCAGCGAAGGATATTTCAAAATTTTATTGATGCAAGAGAAGGCGATATTGTTATAGGCTATGAAGCTACTCCTGTGAAGCAGGTGGTAGCTATAGCGGAGATAGTCAAAGCTGCTGATGGACAAAAAATATATTTCAAGAAGACCGAAAGCTTGCTGAACCCGATTGATTATTCGGTTATAAAGGATATACCGGAATTGAGCGGTATGGAATTCCTGAAGAATAAGAATGGGTCGTTCTTCAAATTAACAAAAGATGAGTATAACGTATTGGCGGATTTGATCCGTGATGAAAACCCTATAACAGTCAACAAACGTAATCCTCCATATTCCGGGAATAATTTCCTGGATGATGTTTTTATAAAATCAGAGGAATATACCAAGTTGAGAAGTCTGTTGCTGGCAAAGAAAAATATCATATTACAGGGTGCTCCGGGTGTCGGTAAAACGTATTCGGCAAAACGCCTGGCTTATTCTATTATAGGAGAAGAAGATAGAACTAAAGTAGAGTTTATCCAGTTTCATCAGAATTATTCTTACGAAGATTTTGTGATGGGATATAAGCCGAAAGAAGATGGCGGTTTTGAATTAAGACGAGGTGTATTCTATAATTTCTGCCGGAAAGCCCAAAGTGATCCGGATAAGAAGTATTTCTTTATTATTGATGAAATTAATAGAGGAAATATGAGCAAGATTTTTGGCGAGTTGCTGATGCTCATCGAAAATGATTATCGGGGAGAAAAGCATAAAATCCGTCTTGCATATAACGATGAGTATTTTTCTGTCCCGGAGAATCTTTATATTATAGGTATGATGAATACGGCCGACCGTAGCCTAGCTATGATTGATTACGCTTTACGCCGTCGGTTCAGTTTCTTTGATATGACACCGGGATTTGATTCGGTTGGTTTCAAAAAGTATCAGGAGAATCTTGATTGTGAAGTCTTTAATAAAGTGATTGATGCCGTCAAAGCCCTGAATATTGAGATTGCTAAGGATGATTCGCTCGGAAAAGGCTTTTGTATCGGTCATAGTTATTTCTGTAACCGGGAATCTATTGATAATATGTGGCTTGAGAATGTGATTGAATATGATATTGCCCCTATGTTACGAGAATATTGGTTTGACAATGATAAGAAATTCAAAGAAGAAACGGACAAGTTATTGAGCCTGATAAAATGACAATAGACAAAGGTATATTCATTCGCAATATCTACTATATGCTGACTTATGCTTTTCAGGAGCTTAAGCAGAACAACTATGAAGAAATAGCCGGTGAAGAATTTGAAGAGATTCATGATTTGTTTGCTGAAATTCTGCTTCGTGGCATTTCGTTTCAATTAAAACAGGGGTTGCATAAAGAATATATTTCCTGTCATGGTTCGTTGTCCACATTGAAAGGGAAGCTTGATATATGTGGTACGGTCAATAATCTAATGCGGAAACAACAGAAAATTGATTGTGAGTACGATGAATTATCGGAGAACAACAAGTTTAATCAGATATTAAAAACAACTGTTCAATTTTTGCTGAAACATCCGAAAGTCAAATCGGACAGGAAGGCTGCGTTGAAGCGCCTTATGCTCTTCTTTAGTGACGTGGAGGCCGTTGATATCCTGACGATAAACTGGACTACTATGCGCTTTGATAGAAATTGCAAGACTTACCGGATGCTTCTGTATGTTTGCTATTTTATTCTCGACGGGATGTTGATGACTACGGAAAGAGGTGCTTATAAAATGAAGGAATTTTCCGATGAACATATGTGCAGACTTTACGAGAAGTTTGTTCTGGAGTATTATCGGAAACATTATCCGGAATTAAAAGCAAAGGCAACTCAAATAGACTGGAATATTGACAAAGAACAGTCGACTTCCAGTATTCTTCCTATCATGCGGACGGATATTATGCTGACATTTAAAGAACGAACACTGATTATTGATACCAAGTATTATAGTAGGTCAATGCAGTCCCAATTTGACAAAAGGACTATCCATTCTAATAACCTATATCAGATTCATTCTTATGTAATGAATTACGATACTAATCATACGGGGAAGGTGGATGGGATGTTATTGTATGCCAAGACAGAAGAAGATATAACGCCTGATGGACAGACGACATTTAGGGACGGAAACGTCATATATTACAGGACACTTGACTTGAATCAGAATTTTGAGAATATCAAGAAACAGTTGGATGGATTTATAGGGCAAGGTTGAACAATAATAGACTTATGAGAATAGAGAATTTGGTTGTTAATTGTACTGCAAGATATCCTCGGACTTGTAGGAGAACACCTTTTGAAGTGGTAGTATACGAACTAAACTATTCTTCGGAAGACAAGGAACTTATGGATTTGCTTAGAACAAAGGCGGAAGAGCTTGCACGGCAAGTAAATCCTGGTGCTGCAAACAATTCTATGCATGAAAGATCTCCTGAACGTATTTTGGCTGATTGTATAGCAGGAGTTGTATCGGAATATTTTTGGAAACTTTATTTGAATTCCGAAGAGAATGTCGTATCAGAAACCGAATTTGATGATGCGTCAAGGCAAATAGATCTTAAAGTAATATCTAACAATAAGAAAATAGAAGTAAGATCCTCATTTCCGAGAAATGGAATAGAATTTGCGATATGTCATCCGTCTTATGAATTCGATGTGATTGGTCCATATAGTAACAATTACAAACCTGGAGAAATACAAAAAGATTACTATGTTAGAACTTTGTTTCATTTGTATAATCCGACAGATATTATTTCTATGATAAGTGCAGATAGTTTCAAAGTTTATTTGACTGGTGGAGCAACATGGGATATGATGATTGATAATGATTATTCTAAAAATAAAACTCTTTTGCCTGACTTTGGTTTGGGGGTTATACAGAAAGCATCTTATAGAGTCGTACCTTTTAGTAAATCTAAAGATACACGAGAGATAAAGCGTGTTATAATAGAAGATCAACAAGTCAAAAACTAATGATAAGAAGAAGACTCTTTTATATGAAAGTTTTATGAGAGTGTCCGGATTGACTTTCATTTGATAAATATGGATCTGATGAAATCATTATCTTTGCACCGGAATGGGGCTGTTAATTAATGAAGAGGATATTATGCTTACATATACATATATTGAACACGGAAAATTTGAGTTACGGGAGAAGCCGGAACCGGAAATAGTAAATTCACGGGAGGCAATTGTACGGGTGACTCTTGGCAGTATTTGTACCAGTGACCTTCATATCAAGCACGGTAGTGTGCCGCGTGCCGTACCCGGAATAACCGTCGGGCACGAGATGGTAGGTGTTGTGGAAAAGGTGGGGGCTGATGTCACCTCGGTCAAGCCGGGGGATAGAGTAACAGTGAATGTTGAAACATTTTGCGGAGAGTGTTTTTTCTGCAGACGGGGGTATGTTAACAACTGTACTGACCCGAACGGGGGATGGGCTTTAGGTTGCCGCATTGACGGCGGTCAGGCAGAATATGTCAGAGTTCCTTATGCTGACCAGGGACTGAACCGTATTCCTGATACAGTCAGCGACGAACAGGCTTTGTTTGTGGGTGATGTGCTTGCGACAGGTTTTTGGGCAACCCGTATTTCAGAGATTTCCGAGGATGATACTGTGCTTATTATTGGCGCCGGTCCTACCGGAATCTGTACTTTGTTGTGTGTGATGTTGAAGAAACCGAGGCGTATCATTGTCTGCGAAAAGTCTCCTGAAAGAATCCGTTTTGTGCGTGAACATTATCCTGACGTGCTGGTGGTGGAACCTGAAAACTGCAAGGAATTTGTGATTCAAAACAGTGAACATGGTGGTGCTGACGTTGTTTTAGAAGTAGCCGGCAGTAAGGATACTTTTCGTCTGGCATGGGAATGTGCCCGTCCTAATGCTGTTGTCACTATCGTAGCTCTTTATGACGAGCCTCAAATTCTTCCTTTGCCTGATATGTATGGCAAGAACTTGATTTTTAAAACAGGTGGAGTGGACGGATGTGACTGTGCCGAGATTCTTAATCTGATTGAGGAAGGCAAAATAGATACTACTCCTCTTATTACACATAGATTTCCGTTGAACGAGATTGAGGAAGCTTATCGTATATTTGAAAATAAATTGGACGGAGTCATTAAGGTAGCCATTTATCAATGATCAGTTATGTGAAAGAAGCGATTGTATGTTTAATTGAAAGTTATAAGCAGTAGTATGCCTGTTATTGAAATATCATCTTTATCTCATCCCGGAGTTGAGGTGTTCAGTACTCTTACTGAAACTCAGTTACGTAACCGTACCGAACCCGGCAAAGGGATTTTTATAGTAGAAAGTCCGAAGGTTATCACGAGAGCTTTGGACTCCGGTTATGAACCTTTAGCTATTTTATGCGAGTACAAACATATTGTCGGTGATGCTGCTGAAATCATTGAACGTTGCGAAAATGTGCCTGTTTATACTGGCAGTAGAGAATTACTTGCTACGTTGACAGGTTATGTCCTGACACGTGGAGTTCTCTGCGCCATGCGTCGCCCCGAGCCGCGCAGCATGGAAGAAGTATGTCGGGAAGCCCGGCGCATTGTAGTCATTGACAGTGTGGTTGATGCAACTAACATTGGTGCTATTTTCCGTTCGGCCGCCGCTCTTGGAATTGATGCCGTATTACTGACTCGCAACTCTTGCGATCCGTTGAACCGCCGTGTGGTCAGGGTATCAATGGGAGCAGTTTTCTTTGTGCCATGGGCTTGGATGAACGGTTCCCTCAGTGACTTGGGTAAATTAGGCTTTCGTACGGCTGCTATGGCGCTCACAGATGATTCTATTCCTATTGATAATCCTGCCTTAGTGAATGAATCCAAATTGGCTATCGTCATGGGTAACGAAGGGGAGGGACTTTCACATGAAACGATCACTGAGGCTGATTACGTAGTCCGTATCCCTATGGTGCATGGTGTTGATTCGCTTAATGTAGCTGCTGCGGCGGCTGTTGCCTTCTGGCAACTTCGTGTTCCGCAATCCTGAGACTAGTATGCTACAATCCTGTCTCCTAAGTATTTGCGAGTAACACAATTTGCCACTAGTTACAATAGAATAGCAAGTTCATTTGCTATTCTCCACTAATGGTAGCCACCATTTGTCGATTACCACCATAATCCCGAAATTCACAGAGATAGATACCTTGCCAAGTTCCGAGGTTTAGCTTTCCATTTGTTATAGGTATTGTGACCGACGTTCCTATGATTGAGCTTTTTGCATGAGCCGGCATATCGTCATTTCCTTCTAAAGTGTGTTGATAGTACGGTTCACGTTCTTTCACTAAGTGGTTGAAAATGCTTTCCATATCCATACGAACATCAGGATCTGCATTTTCGTTAATACTTAGCCCGGCGGAAGTGTGTTTGATAAATAAATGCAGTAATCCAACTTCGGGTAATGGCGGCAGATTACGTAATATTTCTCCGGTTATAAGATGAAAGCCACGTCTGCGTGACTGTAAATCAAATTCTACTTGTTTCCACATATTAATTAATCAAAGTACAATTAGTGCTAAATATGATTCTATTTGCCGATGCAGCATATTTACATCACTGATTATCAGTGACAATTCATTTTAATCGGTACAACCTCTGTTTCGACAAATACACAGAATGTAGGGGCAAATGCAAACCGCTGTATTTCACGGTTTTGCATATACGTGTTGTACCGCCTCTTTTCAGCCCTTTTGTGGAATGTCCGCTATCAGATACAAGGTATTGAATGATAGGGCATTTCCGCAGGTATGCTACAGAACGCTTGTTGAATGCAAAGGTAGTGGTTTTCTTGGGATTTCTGCGGTTTGCGGGTGGTTTTTATTTTCCAGAAGGTGCTTTACAATAGATAATCTGTCATAGAAGCAGAAAACTTTTGTGGAATTTATATTCGATTCGCTTGAAAAAGTGCATGGAAATGGGTGATATTCGTTGGAAAAAGTGTAACAAATCAGATTTATTCGCTTGGAAAAGTGTAAAACTATATGCATTGTACTTGTTTTTAGCCTTAGTATTAACATCTCAATCCTCATTGAATTATACCCTGTCTGATATAATTGCAGTTGTAAAACAATAAATTATACCCATACTGATATAATGTCGAATATTTGTACTAACGTTGTACCCGAAAAAGTATAAAGTATGATGCTATGAATAATCTTTCTACTACGGTCAAAATGTTGCGAAAGCAATATAATTTGACGCAAGAAGAACTCTCGTTGAAGTCGGGTATGGGGTTGCGCTTTGTGCGAGACCTGGAACAAGGAAAGGAAACGCTACGTCTCGATAAAGTGAATCAGTTCCTTGACTTTTTCAATTAAGTTAGTCAACCAAATTAAACTACATCATCATAATTTCATTCTTTATAACTGCAAAACCTCTGTTGGTATCATATAGCAATGCGTATGTAATAAAAATGGGGATTTTCTTTGGATATGATAGTTGAAATTAATTTTGTGGACTAACTTATGAAATGGTTGCCACTCAAAAAAACAGTAATCCATGAGACAAGCTGAATTAGAGGAAAAGTATGGCGAATTATTGAAGGAACGGCTTGCGAGGCTTTCATAAAGACTATAAAACGATAAAAATACACAATGCTATGGATATATTAAATCTCACCCCAATAACATCATTGTTCATCCTAACTTTAATAGAAAGAGACGATGGACAAAAGAAACAAATTGTGGAGACGCCAACAAATGGCTTGCGTGTTTAAGGCTCGTATGATTCTGTATGCCGCTTATGGTCATTGCATCATTCGTGAGGATGGAAGCTATTATGAACATCCTCATTGGTTTGAATTGGCAAAAGAAAAATGGGCGCAAGTTTACAAGACTACGGGGACTCCCTGTAGTTGTTGGATGTGCAGAGGATTTAAATATGACCGCAAGGAGTATAAGAAAGAAACTTTGCGTATTATTCGGGAATCAATGGAGTAGTTTAATGAGGACTGAATCTATACATGAATGATATAGGTTCAGTCCCTGATTTCATAACTTATTGACTATGCTCCTCGATTACGAAACAGCTTCTGCTTCAAATACGAAGATTTGCAATAAACTTCGATAACTTTATCTACTCAGATAATTCTTAACATCGTCAAAAAACTCAGAGTCAAGTTTGTGGGTATTATTATAGAAAAATCTAACTGAAATATCTGATTTTATCAGTTTTGAATTGACGGAATTCAGATAATGTTTGAGTTTGCCAAGCTCAGAGAATAACCACCAATGCCTGTCGCTCATCCATAGACAAATGAATGGACAACTATGAGAATCTCCATTTCGTTTGCACATATTTGAACAGCAGGGTTCATCATCTTTCCCTACCTTAAATTCTAGGCATTTATATTCTGTATCATTCTTTGGAATCTTATGTTTTCTACGTTTGGTAAGTTCTGCTTGAAATCCTCTGCAACACTCTTTATGGACTTCTATATTTGCAAGAATCTCTGCATTTAAGAAAATATCAAGATGTATCAGTTCTTGGATAGGTTGATCTGTTAGTTCCTTTTCATTAATGATTTCGTAATCAACATCCAATTCATATCGCTCAGTTATCAGATGGGAAATCCAATGGTATCGTGAAACCGGACTCATCTGCGAACGATTTTGCTTCAGTAAGAAATAATCTATTCTATCATTTGCCAAGTCGAGCAAGTCTGCCAAACGTATGAGAATCATCATGTACTTCAAGCTGATTAACTCTTCCTTCGCTGAAGATTTCATTTCATATACATCTGTTGTATTCCATCCATGACTATCGGATATTGTAGCTATTGTTTCAGCTTCAAGCTCTGATAGGAAAGACAACATATCTTCTTGCCAATGACGGATAAACATAGCACTTTCATATGCGTGAGGTGCACGCACACGGTTCTCAAAGAAGTCAAAAATATCTTGAAATACCTTAATCAAAGACAATCCCATCTCTTTCCTAATCCGATGAATCTCGTCCATCGCGAATTTGTTTGATTTATAGGCATTGTCAACTTTTTTGTTAAATGTCAACATATGATTAAGCCACTTACTGATTAATTGTTCAGACTTGACATTAGAATCGTTAAACGAGGATACACTCGGATGTATAACCATGCTTATATCATGTAGATAACATGCATTAAATAGCAAGAAGAAATCATTAGCCTTCAAATTCAAAAAATCCACATTATTCACGAGCCTAACTACATTCTTTATTAGATTGATAGCGTGTTCGTGGTTGTGTAATGTATAAGCATTCAAGAATTTGGAACCATTATGCCAAAGGCTTTTAACAAGTCTATGTGTTTGGATTAATCGGTCAATCTTTTCAGGATCTTGAATCTTTTGCCGGTATATACCGAGCCCTTCAAGAATTCCGAGATCTATATCCATCCTCTCGTTCAAATCTTTTGGATCAAGAGACCTCACAAACTCAAAGAAATCGCAAATTTTCAAACGATAATTCCTGAGCATTGAAATAATTCTTAACTCATAGTATTTTATTGGCTTAATGTCAGACCTCAAAATTGATAGATTATCTCCAGATTGAATGTTGCAAGCGAATGAGAAACAGCAATTCAAAATTTTGCGTCTGAAGTTCTCTGAATTTCTGAAAACAAACTCGCACCAAGAAGGAAATCCTGTTTTTGAATTAAGATATGGATTTCCAGAATCAGACACTCCTGTGATTGAATTTAGGAATGGGAACAATTCCCACACATCATTGGCACTATAAGATGTATTCTTTATAGCCTCAACAAATCTTTCAGAGTTACGGAAAGGACGTACACTTCGCACAACACGCGAAAGGGATTCATATTCGTCCACAGTGGTAACATCTGCACTGCATAACATCGAACTGATTCTATGGTAATACAAGTATTTATCAGACCTATGAATACTGCAATTATATTTTGACAGCGCGATATCATATTGTTGAATTTTGGCGCAGAAACCTTTTTTTTCGCTGAAAGGCATATCTCTTAGAATCAACTCAAATTCAGATTTGAATATTTCTTCCTCAAAGACCTCAAATAAAGCATCAATTAGTTCTTTTGAAGTCTTGTCCTGAGATGTAACATCGTCAATTTTGAATGTTTCGTAGAACTTCGCTTTTAGCTCCTTATCATATTTCCCATTCAAAAGAATTTGCAGTTTTCTTTGTCTAAATAGAAAATATCGTTTGTATCGTCTGAGCCACTTAAGTCGTTCTTCACCATAAGAATTATCTCCAAGTTTAGTTCTTTTCGAACGGAGTTTATTTATCTCAAGATTAACGACATCCTGTAAAGCTGTTAGCTTTTTCAAGGCAACGTTATCGTCAACTTCATCAATATTTCCCTTTATCCATCCGCCCATTGAAACAGGTCGTTGAACTAGAAACAGACCATCCATACCTTTAAAAGAGTCATTTATGTCACAAATTGTACTCTTTCCATTAGGATGAAACTGTATGTTATAATTTATATCCATTGCTTGTGACAGTAAATCCTGCCCTATAACTGGATATTCCTCCCAATCTTTTTTGGCTTCAGTAACCGAATTATTGAGTCTTTGGATTAATTCTCCAAATAAATCCGAATTAATGTTCTTGGCAAATACGACTGAATCATCCACATAGAAATACGAGTCTGAATCCATTAATTTATCGATATGACTCATACAATCAGCGACTTCTATCATGCATAAATTACCAAAAAAGTATGATTGTGGTAGTCCTTGCGCTATTCCCCGGACAGGATAGAAACCGTTAACCGATTTTACATTGTTATGTTGTTCCTTATAATATACATCTTTCCATTCCCGGAGGTTCTCCTCGGGAATTTTAAAATATAGAAGTTTAGATATAATGGTCTTCAGACACTTTTTATCAGTATCGTCTTTATATTTACTCGAAACAGCATTCCAAATAAAATTCAGAATCTTCAAAGGATTGATAGATGGGAAAAAGTCTTTAAGGTCAAAACTTATTTCTTTATCATATTCGCGTGTCTTGGAATATTCCCGACAGCGAGTCGTTACTATTTGAGAATATTGGCGATATTTCTCTGTCCAATTCATAAAGATACTACCTATATTACAACTTGGAATATTACCATAGAAATTATGAGGTAGCATACGTGATAATTCCGATAGATTCCGTTTCCCATTAGAATCGTCAAACATTAAAGGCATAAGCATTGATGCCATACAAATCTGATTGACGAGGCTAGCCGTGTGCAATGGGCGATACTCCACAACTGTATTTCCTTCGGAACTCAGTTTCTTGATTTTAAAGAAAACATTGACTTCTAGCAATTCGTTTTCATCGTCAAGTAATTGGGTTAGAGTTTTCTTACACTTTTTAATAGTATCTGAAACAATGCCATTAAAGTCATATTTATCCCTTAGCCGAAGAAATGTATCCAGATCTTCGGGGCTAAGCAAATCACGCTCTGATATATATGACTCCATAGCAAAAATTGCCTTATAGATATTCTCCTCTGATAGTATTTGTTCTCTTAATTTGGTGCTCATAATTCTATGTGTACTAATTTTATTTTGACGATAATGTCTGTACTAATTGATTAAGCTCTGAGAATGCCTTATATAAGCCGCTCTGTAGTCCGCTCCCATCGCTTTTGCCACACTCAAATGTACCCTTATCAACTCTTATACAAAAGTCGTATTTTGGGGGCATTTCCCTAAATAACCTATCAAAGTTATCTATGTTAATATTCACATTGTAAATAACATCCTTTGATAACTTAATATTAAGGATTTCTCCAAATTCAACAGCGATCTGCTGGTCCAGTTTGATAACAGGAAGAACCTTGATATCAGATATAACTGCGTTCAGGAATTTACACCATTTTCCAAGCATATTATCAAATGATTGTATGTTGTCTTTAAAATATCCAAAACCATATTTGAAATGATGATTCGAGGCAATATATAGAAGAAGGCCGTTCATATAATCATACTTGGCGTTTTTCCTTCGCTCTATCTGATTTTCCAAATCATAATCCATCAATAAATTCAAGAATAATAGCTTCTCTACTCTATGCCTTACCTCTCTCTCTTTAGGCGATACCTGTACTCCTTCATCAATCATACCTATCTCATCTACATCCATTGATTGGGCATTACTATTGATGAACAATTTGTATAACACCTCTCTATTTAAATCCTTAAATAAAACTTGTTCGAGATTGCTGGGGTATATGTTTTCCATATTGTTTAATCCTTTGTAGTCTTTAGATAATAATCGCAAAAATCTTTAACACCGCTTGGAAGTTTAATTCTTTTTACTTCGCACCCGAATCTGAGCATAAGTCGATATAACTTTATGAAAGCATCATTTCCTGCCTTATCCTGGTCAGCTATCATATAAAGATTATAGCTTTTTAGTTTGGTAAGGTCTTCAGTTGGTAACGAAGTCGCACTAGGAAGTGCTACACTATTATAACCTACTGATAACATGGCTAAACAGTCAGTTATGCCCTCAGTAATAAAAAGTCTTGCACCATGTTGCATTGATTCCAAAATTGGGAGGTTATATAATCTAATTGATGAGCCACATATTCTTTTAAATCTTGGTATGTGAAAATCTGGATTATCTTTTCCCAAATATCGAGTCTGCAAACTTATTAGATTATTGTTCTCATCATAGTAAGGAATGATTAATGAGGGAGCATCAATAGTTAGATATTTTCCATTTGATGTTAAAATCTTCGCTGTTTTTAATCGATCTATTCCGAATCGAACTTGTATTATATCTTTTAAACTATTCACGCTATCAATAGAATGAATCTTGGAGAACTCAATTATATCACTTTTAATTTTCCTCTGACTTCGTAAAAAATTAATTCCTGCCTTTGTCAGGGTTGTGTGTTCCATTATAAATTCAGCAACCTCTCGATCGAAAAGAGGTGAAACGTCATTAGTTGATTCCCTTCGAGGTAGATTTATAACAGAATCTTTCCATTTTGCGGACCGTCTTTCAACAGAAGGGATGTGAACACCATATTCATTAGCCAGAATTATACAAGCCTCAACGAAAGATACTGAAAATTTTTCTTGAATAAAAGTTATTGCGTCTCCACCTATATCGCATGAAAAGCATTTCCAATGATTATTTCTAAAGCCAAGACTTGCAATGCGGTCATTATGCTTAAAACAATGAGCCATATGTTTTTTGACATCAAGTCCAAAGCGTTTGGCAGCATCTTCACAGTTAATTTCGTGAAGTTGTCTAATTATTTCATCCGGTATTTTCATTTTGATATTTATTCAAATTTTTAGACACTTTTCGACTGAGCTCAGGGTGACAGATAGTCTGTCAACTCAATGAATGCACAAATTCATCCCGATTGAAGTATAAACTAAACTATTATGAGGGTTATTACTTGTTCGGTGTAACTTTTTACTGATGATTCTAATCTTTTAGCCATTCGAAAATATCGAATAACTGAAATGCAACAATATTGTATGTGAGCATTTTAGTCATTTCTTAGTTGTTTTTGTGCGTAATGCTCTTCTATCATTTTATTGACTTCATCCATTGATATTTCTCCCTCTATATGTTTACGTGCCATTTCAATAAGGAAGCCTGAAACCGTAAGATTATCAACAGCCTGTAAACCAATAGATGTTCGCCAAAGTTTGGCACGTTCACGTTTATCTACGTTTTCATCATTTAAGTATTCGTCAAATATATGCATGATCTTATTTGTTCTTTTTGAGTTTTATGCCCAAAATTGAGTTACGTATGATGCAAAAGTACAAAAATAATCCCGATTATTGAATATAATTCGCTATATTTGCATTATAAAATCGCATCAAAGAATGAAACTGAATAGAATAAAGGCTGTATTATCTGAAAAAGGTATCTCTCAAACATGGTTGGCAAAGAAACTCGACAAGAGTTTCAGTATGGTAAATGCTTATGCCTGTAATAGGATTCAACCAAATTTAGAGACCTTGCAACAGATAGCAGAGATATTGCAGGTCGATTTGAAGGATTTGATAACCGACAAAAAGGATAGGTGATATGAAACAGTTTTCGGAAGCTACACGGGTGCAGATGCCTGCAATGGTTCACCTCACCCGAATAGGATATACTTACTTCGGCAAGTTAAGTGAAGATAAGAATGGCACGGTCTATGACAGTGACACGAATATTCTTTTGCAGGTATTTGAACGGCAGTTTAAGAATCTGAATCCCGGACATGAGGGAGAGTTTCTTCAAATTTTGAAAGATATTCGTAAGGAACTGAACGATGATGACCTCGGTCGAGGCTTTTACAACCGTCTCAAAGCTGTTTCGCCTGTAAAGCTGATAGACTTTGATAACATTGGGAATAATACGTTCCATTTCACAGCCGAATTTACCTGTAAGAACGGACAAGCCGAATTTCGTCCTGACATTACTTTATTCGTAAACGGATTGCCACTTTGTTTTGTAGAAGTGAAGAAACCCAACAATCATGGTGGTATGTTGGCGGAGAGCGCACGAATGAATAAAGAGCGCTTCCCAAATAAAAAGTTTCGCCGCTTCATCAACATTACGCAGTTGATGATATTCAGCAATAATATGGAATATGATGCGTTGGGCGGTATCGTACCCATACAAGGGGCTTTCTATTGTACTGGGGCACGTTCATACGCACCATTCAATTGCTTCCGTGAAGAAAATTTAAGCGGTCAGAAAATAGCACCGTTCCATCGTGACTATCCGTATAAGGAGATTGACAAGACGGTGGAAAAACAGATATTGTCTGATTATAATTGCCAAGTCATTCATACAAGTCCTGAGTACCAGACAAATCTTGGTTTCAACACCCCTACAAACAGAATCCTAACATCCATGTGTTCGCCTGACCGTTTGTTGTATATCATTAGATATGGTATTGCCTATGTCCGTATGGAGCGTGAGGTGGATGGAAAGATAGAATCTACCGACCAAAAGCATATCATGCGTTACCAACAATTGTTTGCATCGTTAGCTATTCGCCAAAAACTGGCAGAGGGAGTGAAATCTGGCGTAGTCTGGCATACACAAGGGAGTGGTAAAACCGCCTTGTCATACTATCTGACCTATATTCTTAACGATTTCTACTCCAAACAGAATAAGGTCGCCAAATTCTATTTCATAGTAGACCGCCTTGACCTTTTGGAACAAGCCACACAAGAGTTTGAAGCTCGTGGATTGGTTGTATCTACCGCCAATACAAGAGCCGAACTGATGGAACAATTCCGCAGTAATCAGGCACAACAAGGTGTAAGCGGACAGGCAGAAATCACGGTTGTGAACATTCAACGCTTTGCCGAGGATAAAGAAAAAGTACGCATCAGTGATTATGCAACCAATCTTCAACGCATCTTCGTTCTTGACGAGGCACACCGAGGATATAAACCCGGCGGCTGCTTTCTTGCCAATCTTTTTGATGCCGATACCGATGCGATTAAAATCGCACTTACAGGTACACCGCTGTTAAAGGAGGAACGTGCCAGTTGCAAGGTGTTCGGAAACTATCTGCACACCTATTACTACGATAAATCTATTGCCGATGGCTACACGCTGAAAATCATACGTGAGGATATAGAAACTTCCTACAAAGAGCGTTTGTCTGATGTGTACGACAAACTGGAAACCCTTGTGCAAAAGAAAGACATTCGTAAGTCGGAAATCATAGAGCATCCAAGTTATGTAAGCGAGTTAGCCCGTTACATTATGACGGACTTAAAAGAGTTTCGCAAGATACAAGGAGATGATACTTTAGGCGGTATGGTCATTTGTGAAACCAGCGAACAGGCAAGGCGGCTTTATGATGTATTCCAAGAAGAATGGCAGAAGTATCAGCCGAAGCCCATCAAGATAAAACTTTCCGATGGTTCGTATGTAGTGGGTGAACCGGAAGTGGATTACAAATCAAAATACAGACCGCTGAAAGCCGGAATCATTCTTCACGATACGGATGACAAGGAAACTCGCAAGCAGATAGTCAAGGACTTCAAGAAAAATATGACAGTGGATATTCTCATTGTCTTCAATATGCTTTTGACTGGTTTTGATGCGCCGCGTTTGAAACGCCTGTATTTCGGGCGCAAATTGAAAGACCACAATCTGCTTCAAGCCATAACACGTGTAAACCGTCCTTATCCCGGTATGCGTTACGGTTTTGTCATTGACTTTGCCGACATCAAGCGCAACTTCAAGGAAACCAACGAAGCATATTTGCAAGAATTAAACCGCTTTAATGATGTGGACGAGACAGGCGAATCTGCTACTACCGACACCTTTACCCAAGTCATTGAGGACAAGGAAGAGATATTGAACCAAATGAAGAAAGTTCGGCAAACGCTCTTCAATTATACATACGACAATGCGGAAGAGTTTTCTTCTGAAATCTCCACCGAAGAGGATAAGGCTGTGCTGCTCGACCTGAAACAGGCGTTGGAATCAGCCAAGAACATGGCGAACATCGTGCGTACATTCGGTGATGATGAAATGAAAGAGCAATTTGCCAAACTTGAAATCACCAAGCTGCCGCAACTGCTCTCTGAGGTACAGAGAAGGATAAGTATCATCAATCAGAAAGAGGCTTTCAATACAAATGAGGAAACGAAAACTCTAATCAATGAGGCAATGATGGATATAGAGTTCACTTTCTCCAAAATAGGACAAGAGGAGATGCGCCTTATATCCGGTGGTGTGGAATTGAAAGAGAAATGGCAACGTACCATTTCTTCATTTACCCAAAACTTCGACCAAGACGATCCGGAGTTTATCTCGTTGCGTGAAGCTTTTATGGAACGCTTCAAAGAACACGGTTTTGTGATTGACACGATAGCCAAGTTCAACGAAGAAACACAGGCTTTGGATGAAATCATCGGTCGTCTGCAAGACTTACAAAAACGCAATAATGTCTTGTTGAAAAAGTACAAGGGCGATGAAAAATTTGCTCGTGTACACAAGCGTATTCGTGAAGTGAATAAGCAGAGGGAAGATAAGGGACAGAAGCCTATGTTCTCTTTCCTGGACGAAGAGATCGCTGCCATTCTCAATATTATAAAAGAGGATGTGGATGCCAAAGTGTATGATCGTAACGACATTCTGAAAAAGGATGCTTATTTCGGACGCACGGTAATGACTCTTATCAATGGATGTCTGTTCCATTTTCCACAAATAAAGCCCGAAATGGAGGATTACAAATTTATTCAGACACGCATTTCACAACAGTATATCAACCAATATAACGCCACTTACGGCATTGCATAAAGATTATGTCAGATATTAAAGAAAAAACATTAAGGCTCATCGACGGACTTAAAGCCACCTGCCAATCATACGGTATGGGAAACGATGGTAACGAATATAAGATTATCACTCAGGTATTTCTCTATAAATTCCTGAATGACAAATTCGGTTATGAATTAAAAAATGCGAAAAGTGAAATAGCAAAGAAACTGACCGGGGATGTAAAATGGGAAACGGCATACGAGAATCTTTCTGATGATGAACGTATGCTTATTCAGAGTGCCATCTCTCCAGATGTTCCGATGCTTGAACCTTATCATCTGATAGCCAATCTTTGGAATCAACAGGGAAAAGGGGATTTTGATACTATCTTCGATTCCACTATGACAGATATAGCGGAACAAAATGCGGATATATTTTCCACACAGACCACAGCCAACACGAAGATTCCATTGTTCGAGGCATTGACGCCGTTTGTGACCGATTCGGCACAACGTGCGCCATTCGCCCGTGCTCTGGTGGATAAACTCGTGAACTTCTCCTTTGAAGAAGCGTTTGCACAGAATTACGATTTCTTCTCCAGCATCTTTGAGTATTTGATTAAGGACTATAATACCGCTGGAGGTGGAAAATATGCGGAGTATTACACGCCTCATGCCATAGCAACGATTATGGCTCGTCTGTTAGTGGGGGATAATGCTGATTTGCATAGCATGGAATGTTATGACCCCTCGGCAGGAACAGGTACGCTTCTGATGGCACTTAGTCATCAAATAGGCGAAGAACGCTGTACCATCTTTTCGCAAGATATTTCCCAGCGAAGCAACAAAATGTTGAAACTTAATCTGCTGCTTAACGGACTTGTGTCTTCGCTTGATAATGCTATTCAAGGCGACACGCTTGTAAGCCCATACCACAAGAGTGATGACGGACAGCAGTTGCGTCAGTTTGATTTTGTGGTGAGTAACCCTCCTTTCAAGATGGACTTCTCGGACACTCGCGAAAAGATAGCTGCCATGCCAGCCCGTTTTTGGGCTGGAGTCCCCAATGTACCCGCCAAAAAGAAAGAGTCAATGGCTATATATACCTGTTTCATTCAGCACGTTATCAATTCGCTCAAAAAGACAGGCAAGGGTGCAATTGTCATTCCTACAGGTTTTATCACGGCTAAAAGTGGTATTGAGAACAAAATTCTTCATAAAATTGTAGATGACAAAGTGGTGTTCGGCTGTGTTTCCATGCCAAGCAACGTGTTTGCCAATACAGGTACGAATGTCAGTGTGCTGTTCTTTGATAAGTCTGCAACCACTGACAAAGTAATCTTGATTGATGCCAGCAAATTGGGCGAGGAATATAAAGATGCTAACGGATTGAAAAAGGTGCGTCTGAACGATGACGAGATAGAAAAGATTGTCGGCACATTCCAGCGCAAGGAGGCGGTAGAGGATTTTTCCGTAGCTGTTTCTTACGATGAGATAAAGGAAAAGGGCTATTCTCTTTCTGCCGGACAATATTTCGACATCAAGATAGATTATGTAGATATAACGGAAGAAGAGTTTAACAACCGTATGGCAAATTATAAACAAACACTCTCCGAGCAATTTAAAGAAAGCCATCGGTTGGAAGAGGAAATTATGAAGCAGTTGGATGCTTTGCAGTTCAACGAAAATGTAGGAAACAATGAGTAACGAAATACAGTTTTTGTTATACAATCTTCCCGATAAAGAGGGAAGAGTACAGGTGGTTATAAAAGACGAAACCATTTGGTGTACGCAAAAGGCTATGGCAGAGCTTTTCGGTATTGATAAATCAGGTATTAGCCGCCACATAGCCAATATATTTAGAGAGGAAGAATTACAGCAAGACACGACGGTTGCAAAAATTGCAACCGTCGTAAATCGAGGCATAAGAGGCGAGGTTGAAGAGTTGGTTGATTTCTATAATCTTGATATGATTATTGCTGTTGGCTATCGTGTATCTTCTCCAAAAGCTACCAAGTTCCGTCAGTGGGCTACCAAGATTCTGAATGAGTATATCAAGAAAGGCTTTGTGCTTGACGATGAACGCTTAAAACAGGGAACGGCAGTATTCGGAAAAGACTATTTCCGTGAATTGTTGGAAAGGGTACGTTCCATCCGTGCCAGTGAACGGCGTATTTGGCAACAGATTACCGATATATATGCAGAGTGCAGTATTGATTATGACAAGAACTCGCCTACCACACACGATTTCTATGCCATGATACAGAATCGCTTTCATTATGCCATTACAGGGCAAACGGCAGCAGAAATCATCTACACTAAGGCTGATCATACCCAAGAACACATGGGACTGACCACATGGAAGAATGCTCCCGATGGACGTATCTTGAAATCGGATGTGTCAATAGCCAAGAACTATTTGCAGGAAAATGAAATCCGTCGGTTGGAACGTGCCGTAACGGGATATTTTGATTATATCGAAGACCTCATTGAACGAGAGAACACGTTTAATATGGAGCAGTTTGCAGCCAGTGTCAACGAGTTCTTGACCTTCCGCAAATATCAGATATTGCCGGATAAAGGACGAATATCTGCGGCACAAGCCAAGACAAAGGCAGAAAGCGAATACGATATTTTTAATAAAACCCAACGGATTGATTCAGATTTCGATAAACAGGTTAGAGGTATGTTGGATAAATGAAGAGATAAAGAGCAATGATTGATGAGTTAATCCAATGGGCTACACTATTAAGTCCTATAATTAGTGTGATAGCTGTAATTGTTGCATTAAGAGTTGCTAATAACTCATCGAAAGATGCACAGGAACAGATTAATGCTATTCGCCATTTGCTTGATGTGTTTGTGGCGTCAAATAATTTGGATATAGTAGAAGCTCAACGCAAATATCAACGACAACTTGCAGAATTGGATAAGGAGATTGAAGAAGCCCAAATTGAAGTTGATATAGTATACCCTTTTATAGGAGGAGCTAGAATTGACCATATCATAGCCGCACAAGAAAAAGCGGAGCAAAAAGTGTATCTTAATCAGTTATTAGCTAAGCGTAAAGAGATAGAGGTCAATCTATCTTTGATTCAAGATTATATTCATAAAGTAACACGGTAAATGGAATTGAAAAAATATAAATTGGAAGAAATAGCAGAGATAATTCCTGGATATGCTTTTAAATCTTCGGATTTTGGGCATGGGAAGAATATTGCTATTAAGATTAAGGATATAGTACCTCCTGGTATAGATATAAAAAATGCCGATACAGTAGATGTACATCCTGGAGAAAGGTATCAACTTCAATCTGGCGATTATGTAATGGCGATGACTGGTGCTACAATTGGAAAAATTGGTAAGATTGGTAATTGCGAGAAACGTATCTTCATTAATCAACGAGTGTGTAAATTTATTGCCAACAATCTATGTGATAAAGAGTATCTTTATTATGTGTTAAACAGCGATTATTTTCAAAAATTCGTTTTGAATAATATTGATAGTAAATTAGCACAGCCGAATATTGGACATCCAACATTATATAAATTTGAAAATTTATATCCTACGCTACTCGAACAAAAACGTATTGCGTCGGTATTATCGAACATCGATAGCAAAATAGAACTTAATCGTGCGATAAATCAGAATTTACCGATACCTGACCGTTCATATGATTACAGGTCGTAATCTAAAAGCATTTTCATCTACTTCCATTTGGTACAACCTAATTTGCGGATTTAGTTCCTTGCAAACATATTGGATTATTTTTTCTTTCTCAGTTTGTTCTATATTGACACCAAAATAGATAGACTTAAAGCATTCACCTTTTAGTGGCATATAATGGTGTATCTCACGCCAATCCCATATTTCCTTGTTCTGTTCAGCTTGTTGTGGTGTAAAAGCGGCATACGCAGCATAGGGACTTGGCACGACTAATCTAACCTCCTGCTCATATTCCCATTCCTTTGCTTTTGTCCGCCATTGATAACTGAATAAATCTTTTGTGGTATGATATGCGTTAGGACGCTCTATTATATACTGATATTGAACATCAAGAATAAGCGGTTCAAGATATATTGTACCAAACATTGGCGGAACAGATTCCATCACTTTTTCTATGTCAAGTCCTATGCAAACACCTTTGTGGTTATAGCAATAATGACTCCACATTAGTAATGAATTATTAACTTTCGACAAGCTGCATAACCATGTATCATTGCGCAAATTGAGGGCATCATTTTCTTCTTTCTCTATCCACCATTCCTTAGGTATCCATCCTTGAAGTTTAGTATCAGGTACATTTGAGTAGTCAATTAGTTTTGGATGACAATCGAAAGGATCGTTCAGTTGAGACGCATTAGTGAATTGGAGATTCTGGTTTCCAATCATGCACTTTGCGCCAACTATATCTAAATATTTGTAGAGTATGCGAGGCATTTTTATTCTATTGTTATTTGTCCATTCATTAAAAGTGGTAAAAGTTCGTCACGCTGCTTGATAAGATTTGATATTTCCTCTTGTAACTTCACTATCTGCTTAAAGATTGGTGATATAAGTTCCTCAAATTTATCCGCAATATCTTTATTATCAGGTATGGCGATTGTGCTTTGTTGTAAATGGTCTTGCGTAATATGTCCCATCGTTGTTTTCCTTGCTTCTGCCATTTTCTTGAATACATTGACATAATCCAAAAGTTGAAAATAGTAGAATGACTTCGGGAAATCATTTGCAGATGTAACCTTAAAGATGTGCTGATTAAGTCCTCCAAGCCCATAAGCCCAGAGCATAACTTCCAGTGATGCCGACCATGAAAATAGCACATCACCATTATACACCTTTACTGATTCTGGTATATTTGACGTTACCTCTTCGGTGTCAACAGAAATGCCATCGTGCATTTCTCGTATCTTGATGACGGGTAATGGCATTTCATCATCCTTTGGTCTGAATTTCTGACAAGCCAAACCATTTGTAAAAACAGCAATTTCAAAGAGGTTCCCACAATGCCAGCCAACAGGAATGTTGCGTTTCAGCTTATCATTCCAAAGCATTTCACCCCCACTTGATTTATACGGCTTGCCCTCCTCGTTGGGAAAATCAAACTGCACAAACCAGTAGTCATATAGTTGCTTTGCCATCGCCTCTAAATTCTGATTTATCTGCTCATTGAGTCTGATTTTTTGGTCAAGATTCAAGAAAAATGTGCCAATGCTTTCCTCCGAACAAGAAAGTGTTGGCATTTCATATCTTAGAATTTGCTCTTTATCCCCACGAGGCATTTTACTTCCTTTGGCTCCTTGCATTACATAGTCAAAAAAAGAATCTTGAAGTAGTACGGCATAAAGAAAACTTGGTGAATGTCCCTCTTTAACTCTAAAAACCAACACATCAGAAGAGGCTCCACCATCTATATCTGCAAACCAAACCTTTTTGAGGTATGGTCTGATATTTGCTATTAATACATCGCCATGTTGATAGCGAGTGAGACAACAAGACTGTGGCGGAAGATTGGTTGCAATTTCCCGTCCTTTTTTGTTTTGTAATATGCAGTCTGTAGTAACATATTCGCGTAAGGCAATATCGTTGCTACTGATTTTGTCGGTTACATAATCTGCGATTGATGATAACTTAGTCATATACACCCTGTTTTGGATGCAAAGTTACGCATTTTCGGGCAGAATCCTGTGCAATTACTTATCCTAAGTATTTCTTATGAGCCAATTTTACATTATTTTGGTTCACAATGGCATAATGCAGTGTAGTATCAATGCGTACATGACCAAGTAAACGTTGTACCTGTTCAATGGGCATACCTTTGTCGATTGCCATTGTTGCAAGGGTACGACGGAACTTGTGAGGATGGACTTTGGGCATAGAAAGTGTGTGTCCTAATTTTCGGATTCTCACTTCTACACCACTGATAGTAAGGCGTGTGTGAGGAGAATGGAGTGAGACGAATAAAGCTGGATTGTCGTCAGTACGCCCATTGAGGTATTGTTGCAAGTGCAGTTTGGTTCGAGCATTGAAGTAAACAATACGTTCTTTATTCCCTTTTCCAAATACCACACACTGCCGTTCGTGGAAGTCTATATCTTCACGGTTTAGTTTTACCAGTTCACCAACCCGGATACCCGTGGATGAAAGAAAGTCTATAATAGCAAGGTCTCGTTTGTTCGTGCAACTATCTCGAAGTTGCTCCAACTGTTCGTCAGAAAGCACCTCTTTTACAAGCGAATCTGTTTTAACCTTGTGAATACGTCTTACCGGGCTTTTGGAGATATAATCTTCATCTTCCAACCATGCAAAGAAGCTGGAAAAGATGCGTCGCATATTGTCAATGGTCACTTTGCTTGATTGGTGTTCTTCTTGATAATCGGATAGATAAGTACGAATATCTGTTGTTGTGATGTGACAAATTGCCAATGAAAGCGTGACTAACAACCGTTCAATGGTATTACGGTAGTAAGCTAATGTCTTATCTGAACATCCCTCTATCTTTTTGGCTGATATAAAAGAGTTAAGAAGATGCTCATTCTCCTGCGTTTGCTGTGTGGCACAATCGCTCTTTTCAATGATTTCTACATTATGCAGTTCTGATGCAAGCACAGTTTTAAGTCGTGCCATTTGTCGGCAATCCAAGTCACGCTGCATCTTCGCAACTATCGCCTGAATGATGTTTTCTTTCATAATTCTGATATTTATGTCTTTATATATAATATAAGAGACTGCTAAATCAGAATTTAGAGGCGATGGCAAAGCAACTATATGACTACTGGTTTGTGCAATTTGACTTTCCAGATGAGAATGGAAGACCATATAAGTCAAGTGGCGGTGAAATGGTTTGGAATGAGAAGTTGAAACGTAAGATTCCTGCATCTTGGGAAAACAAAAATATAGAGGATATTGCTGATGTTTACAATGGTGCAACCCCTTCTACTATTAATGAACAAAATTATGGAGGAGATATTGTTTGGATTACTCCGAAAGATTTATCTGACCAGAATCAAAAGTTTGTATATCAAGGAGAACGCAATATTTCGCAAGCAGGATATAATTCTTGCAGTACTCATTTATTGCCTCCAAATACAATATTGATGTCAAGCCGTGCGCCAATAGGTCTGTTATCTATTGCTAAGACTGAGTTGTGTACCAATCAAGGATTTAAGAGCTTTGTTCCCAAAGCGGAAAACATATCAACTTACCTGTATTATTATCTAAACATTCACATCAAGCAGATAGAACAACTAGGCACTGGAACAACATTCAAAGAGGTGTCTCGTGAAGACGTGCTGAAATTTCCAATTCTAAAGCCAAGTGATGCAATCTTGGATTTATTGGAAAAGCAAGTGTCAGCTCTTAATAACAAACAGTTTGTAATTCAAAAAGAAAACGAATTCCTTACTAAGCAACGAGACGAACTTCTCCCACTTTTGATGAACGGTCAAGTATCGGTAAATTCTGATTTATCGGTTTGTATTAACT
>ERZ1106935.1104-NODE-1104-length-26066-cov-37.438084_pt1 | contig 26066 bp, 20 predicted proteins | sample MGYA00403666_ERZ1106935 | MGnify/ENA primary metagenome ERZ1106935 (study PRJEB35170, sample SAMEA104062452) | human gut metagenome | biome: human gut; feature: human-associated habitat; material: faeces | place: Denmark | collected 2012-11-20 ... | reverse complement strand
CCATCCTTGCCTGCTGGAACAGTGAGGAAGGTCAGCGGGAGTTTGCCGCGTGGCAGGCGGAACAGGCTCATATCTCTGGCAAAGAAAAACAGGAAGTTCCCGCTGGGGAACTCCCTGCCTTACTTATCGTGTGTGGATTTTTGCAGGGTGCGTCCGGGTGGGCGCACCCTGTTTTTGTTTGTGCTTATTTCTTCAGAATCCGCATTGCGTTCAGAACAGCGATGATCGTGACACCCACATCACCGAACACGGCTTCCCACATACCGGCCATGCCGAGTGCGCCCAGAACAAGGAACACGCTCTTGATGCCAAGAGCAATCACGATGTTCTGCATCACAATCCGTTTCGTAGCCTTTGCAACATCAATGGCTTCTACAAGTTTCGATGGTTCATCTGTCATCAGAACAACATCCGCAGCTTCAATCGCGGCATCCGAGCCAAGACCTCCCATGGCAATGCCGACATCTGCACGGGCAAGAACAGGGGCATCGTTGATGCCATCGCCCACGAAGGCGAGTTTGCTGCCCTGCCGTTTCTGCTTATCCAGCATTTCCAGCTTTTCGACCTTCTGGTCGGGCAAGAGCTGTGCATAATACGCATCCAGACCAAGTTCGTCTGCCACTGACTTGCCGATTCGCTCATCATCGCCGGTAAGCATAACAGTTTTTTCCACGCCGATCTTTTTCAGCTCTGCGATTGCGCACTTGCTGTCCGGCTTCACTTCATCTGCGATCAGGATACAGCCTACATAGCTACCATCCGCTGCTACATAGAACTTTGTTCCGGCTGCATCGCAAGCGGCATAGGCAATCTTTTCAGATTCCATCAGCTTACTGTTGCCAGCCAGTACCTTCTTTCCCTGCACCATAACGCTGATGCCGTGTCCTGAGATTTCCTCAAAGTCAGAGAACTGCTTCTGGTCGATTGGCTTTCCATAAGTCGCAAGAATCGACTTTGCGATCGGGTGGTTGGAATAACTCTCTGCCTGTGCAGCATACTCCAATACCTGCTCTTTCTGGTATCCGGCTGCCGGAATGATATTTGCGACCTCAAAAACACCCTTTGTTAAGGTGCCGGTCTTATCAAAGACCACCACGCTCACTTTGTTCAGTGCTTCCAGATAGTTGCTGCCCTTTACCAGCACACCGCGCTTGGATGCGGCACCAATACCGCCGAAGAAGGTCAGGGGAATAGAAATGACCAATGCACACGGGCAGGAAACGATCAGGAACACAAAACCTCTGCGCAACCACTCAGACCAGCCGCCGCCAAGGACGAGCGGCGGAATGATCGCCAACACAGCCGCCATTCCAACAACGACCGGCGTATAGTATCGTGCAAAGGTCGTGATGAAGTTCTCGGTGGGAGCTTTTCTTGCAGAAGCATTCTCCACAAGGTCAGTGATCTTCGATACCGTGGATTCCCCGAAGCTCTTTGTGACTTTCAGCGTCAGCAAACCGCTCTGGTTGATGCAGCCGGACAGGGCTTCATCGCCTTTGCGGATGCTTCTCGGCACAGATTCGCCGGTCAGTGCCTTGGTGTCCAGCATGGATTCGCCATCCACAACGATGCCATCCAGCGGGATTTTTTCACCGGGTTTTACCACGATGATCTCGCCCACCGCAACGCTTTCCGGAGAAACGACCTGCAATACGCCATTCCGCTTAACGGTCGCCGAATCCGGACAGATGTCCATAAGGTCAGAGATGGACTTTCTGGAACGCTTTACCGCCAGCGACTGGAAGAACTCTCCGACCTGATAGAACAGCATAACTGCAACAGCTTCCGGGTATTCCCCGATGGCAAATGCGCCGATCGTGGAAACACTCATCAGGAAATGCTCGTCAAACACCTGTCCTCTGGTGATATTTTTCACTGCCTGCCATACGACATCCCAGCCAAGAATCACATACGCCACAATCAGAAACGCCAGTTCCGCCAGAGTCGGCAGCTTTGCGAATACGGTCAATGCCATACCGATTGCATAGACCACAGCACCCACGGCAAGCCGTATCGTGCGCTTCTTATCCTCATCGTTATAGACCGCCGCTTTTTCATCCTTTTTGACAGGTGCAGTCGCTTCCAGCTGCTTTTCCGACACTTCAACATCCGGCTCATGGCTGTGTACGATCGTGGTAACGGTATCCAGCAAGGAAGCAGCTACCGATGTTCCAGCCTGAACAGTCAGCGTCTGGTTCATCAGATTCACGGTCGAAGAAGTCACGCCATCCAGCTCACCGACTTCTTTCTCGATCTTTGCTGAGCAGTTCGGGCAGTCCAGACCTTTCAGGAGATAGACTTTCGTCACCGCAGGTTCGGTCTTTTCCGACACTTCAACATCTGGCTCGTGGCTGTGGACGATCGTGGTAACGGTGTCCAGCAGGGAGGTAGCCACCGATGTTCCTGCCTGAACAGTCAATGTCTGGTTCATCAGATTCACGGTCGAAGAAGCCACGCCACCCAGCTCACCGACTTCTTTCTCGATTTTTGCTGAGCAGTTCGGACAATCCAGACCTTTCAGGAGATAGACCTTCGTCACCGCAGGTTCGGTCTTTTCCGACACCTCAACATCCGGTTCATGGCTGTGAACGATCGTTTCGACCTGTTCCGCCAGTGTTGCATCCGCAGACTTTTCTGACTGAACGGTCAGTGTCTGCTGCATTAAATTCACAACCGAGGATTCCACTCCCGGCAATGCTCCGACCTCTTTTTCTATCTTGGCGGAACAATTCGGGCAATCCAGACCTTTCAGGATGAACACTCTTTTCATTTTGACCTCCACTACGTTTTCTTAATTGTTCAATCGCTCAACTTAAAAGACAAAAAGATAATCGCTTGCGCGATCATCCTCTTAAATGCTCAAATCCCTTGTCGATGATCTCCTTTACATGATCATCCGCCAGCGAATAATACACGATCTGGGCCTCTCTGCGGAATTTGACCAGTCCGGCAAGCCGGAGTGCTTTCAGCTGGTGAGAGATCGCCGATTTGGTGACGCCCAGCAGAACCGCAAGGTCGCATACACACATCTCGCTCTGTTCCAGAGCATGAAGGATCTGCACTCTTGTGCCATCTCCGAACAGCTTGAAAAGCGATGCAAGCTGGATGTAGTCGTCTTTCGGCTGCATTTTGCCTTTTACATCGTTCACGATGTCCTCATGGATCACATCGCAATTACAGGTGTATAAAGAATTTGACATCAGACGTTCTCCTTGTTTTGTAGTTGAACAACCGTTCAATCATATTATATCTGCTTTTCCTCCGTTGTCAAGCGGAAAAGTTAGCATCTGCTTCCTGCGATTTGTCGTCTAACAGACCTTGACAGCCTCCTTATTTCGCATACAATATAGTTGAGCGTTTACTCAACTGCCGTATTTTGCGCAGAAGATTTTTCATTTGAACAACCATGCAATAAATAAAAGAGGTCTGCCTGTGAAAGGAAAATTCATCACTCTGGTTCTGACATTGGGATTTCTTGCCGCGTTTGGCGTATTTATGCACTCGCCGCCCTCTATTCTGGATGGGCTGACCGGTGCGACCCCGAAAGCGAAACGTGCCGCACAGATGGCCGCACCGCTGGAGGGCAACTATCTGTTCTGCATCAACCCTGCGCTGGAACCGTTTTCCGATGCGGATTTCCGGAATGATCTGAAAGCATTTGTTTCCGGTGAGACAGAAGTCCTTTCCGATGCCGGACTGCCGCACATGACGCTTTCGGTCTGCGAAACAGACTATCCCTTGCTTTGCTATGCAACGGCTCTTTGTGAACGCCTGACTGCTGCCGGAGCAGATGTCACGTTGAAGCAGTACAGCGAAACCATGCTGCGTTCCCGTGCAATCAATGGGCGGTATCAACTGCTGCTGGTTTCGGAAAATACGCTTGATGCAACAGCATTGCCGGATGCAGACATCCTTCTGCTCTCCGCAGAAGAAATGGAGGACCCCTCATGCGAAAACTGAACACCATTCTCTCCGTTCTGCTACTTTTCATCTGTCTGCTTCATGGGCTGATGGGCAGTTTTATGTTGCTGGGCATCAGTTCCGGGGCAGGAAAGTTTCTGGCATGGATCGGCGTTGGCATTCTGGCGGCGCACACCGTCCTTGGGCTTTTGCTGACCGCACAGACATTCCGGGCTTCCCGGTCCGGCGGAAAACTCTACGGAAAGCAGAATGCTCTGTTCTGGGCAAGGCGCACCAGTGGGCTTGCTATTTTGCTCATGCTCTTTTTCCATATTGGCGTGTTCGGCAGAGTGCAGGACGGCGTATACATTCTGTTTCCGTTCACAACGGTCCGGCTGCTGACGCAGCTTTTACTGGTTGCTTCGGTATTTGTGCATCTTCTGCTCAATCTCCGACCCCTTCTGGTATCGCTGGGCATCGTCCGGGATAAGGAGCAGCGCGGCGACCTCTATCTGATTCTTTCTATACTGGTGCTGTTTGCTGCCGGTTCGATCATTCTATATTATATCGGGTGGAACAATGTATGAAACACACTTTGGTGATCGTGGGTGCAGGGCTGGCAGGGCTTTCCGCTGCTTTGACTGCTGTGAAAAACGGCTGGACGGTAAAGCTGGTGTCCTCCCTTGCCTCCGAGCGGGCGCAGTCTGTTATGGCAGAGGGCGGAATCAATGCAGCCTTGAATACCAAGGGAGAGGAGGATAGCCCGGAGCAGCATTATACAGATACCCTGACCGCTGCCTGCGGACTTGCTGACCCGAATGCAGTCTGGGGGATGACGCAGGCTGCGTCCGAACTGGTGCGCAGCCTGCACCATCTGGGAGTACAATTCAACGTGACAGATGACGATGAACTCGACCTGCGGAATTTTGGCGGACAGAAGAAAAAGCGGACGGCCTTTGCACAAAGCGATACGGGAAAGCAGCTAATGACCGCTCTGATTGATGCTGTGCGCCGGGAAGAAAGCGCAGGAACGGTCGAACGCTTTCCACACCATAAGTTCCGCACCCTGCTGCTTTCCGGGAACATCTGCGGTGGCTGCACAGTGCAGGACACCTATACTGGCGAACTGCTGCGGTTTGTATGCGATGCCGTCCTGATTGCCACAGGCGGGCTGCATGGCTTATTCGGTGATACGACCGGCTCTCTTGCCAATACCGGAGAAGTCACCGCAGAACTGTTCCGTCTGGGCGTTCCGATGGCAAATCTTGAAATGATCCAGTACCACCCTACCACGGTCGAACTGGGCGAAAAACGGATGCTTCTGAGTGAGGCCGCCCGTGGTGAGGGCGGGCGGCTGTTTGCATTACGGAACGGGAAGCCGTGGTATTTCATGGAAGAAAAATATCCGGAACTCGGCAACCTGATGCCGCGTGACATCACCGCGCGGGAAGTCTGGACGGTCAGCCGTGACTATGAGGTGTTCCTTGATATGACAGAGCTTCCTAAAGAAGTCATGGAGCATAAACTTGCCGGACTGGTGGATGATTGTCAGACCTATCTGCACAAAGATATTCGCAAAGAACCCATTCCGATTTTGCCGGGTATCCACTACTTTATGGGAGGCATTCAGGTGGACGAGCGGCACCGCACTTCGATGCGGAATCTGTACGCTGCCGGTGAATGCTGCGCTCAGTACCATGGCGCAAACCGTCTGGGTGGAAATTCTCTTCTGGGTGCGATCTATGGAGGACAGATTGCTGCGGAAACTGCCTGCCGGGAAACAGTCAGTTCCCCCAATATGCCCTGTGCCGAAGAATCCCTTCTGCCCGAACTTTCCCCGGACGCTCAAATGCAGATGAATCGTATTCTGCTGAACGCACTCGGTGTCGTGCGGGATGCACAGACATTGGAAGCGGGCATTCAGGAAATCCGCAAACTGTCTGGCACCCTTCCGCTTCTGGGCTGTGCCATGCTGGAAAGTGCCCTCGCCCGAAAAGAAAGCCGGGGTGCGCACTGGCGGGCAGATTATCCCCAACGCAACGATGCCGTTTACTGCAAAACCACCGTGGCACACTGGAACGGGCAGCATATCGCCATCAGCTTTGAATCCATCCCCGAAAGGCGGCATGATTTATGAACTACACCATCCGAATCAAACGGCAGGAAAACCCGCAGGCTTCACCCTGCTGGCAGGAGTTTTCCTTTGAGGGAAGTGCGGACACCTCGATTGCTTCGGTGTTGAACGAGCTGAATCACCGCAGCCCTCTGTGCGAAAAGAGCGGAACGGTCGTTTCCCCCATTGCGTGGGAATGCGGCTGCATGATACGCAAGTGCGGTGCCTGTGCCATGCGGATCAATGGTCTGCCTCGTCTTGCCTGTTCCGTTTTTCTGCGGGACTGTAAGGGAAGCGTTGTTACTCTGGAGCCTTTGAGCAAATTCCCACTGGTGAAAGATCTGGTCGTAGACCGTTCCGTGATCTTTGAAGCACTGAAGCGGACAAAGCTGTGGCTGGAAGGAGATGCGTTCCAGACCAGCTATACGCACAGCCAGCGGTATCGATCTGCTAAGTGTCTGCTCTGTGGCTGCTGCTTGGAGGTCTGCCCGAACTTTGACCCGAACAGTGAATTTGCTGGAGCTGTTCTGCCCGTCAACGCTTACCGTATTCTGAACGAAGAACAGGATATTGCCCATCAGACAGAACTCGCAAATGCGTATCGTCAGCTTTATTTTGAAGGCTGCGGAAAATCTCTTGCGTGCCAGGACATCTGCCCAGCCGGAATCCCGGTCGAAGAACTGATGTCACGTTCCAATGCCGCAGCGGTCTGGAAGCGATAAAGTGTAAAAGGGTATGCGGTTTATAGCCGCATACCCTTTTATGCTTAATCTTCTAATCCGTGACTTCCCGCCACATTCTTCAGATACTCCTCTGGTTCGCCGTTCAGAATCAAGTCTGCATAGCCAAGCGGGTCATTGTAGATGAGATAATCTAACTCCAACCTCTGCGCCATGGTCACGTCCAATTCACCCTCGACCCCAGTGCAGTCAATGGAGATCATTCTCCCATCCCGGAGCAGCAGCTCCACGCAGCCGGTATCCATGTTGAAATGGCAGGCTCTTGCATCGTACTTCATGTTTGTGTCCTTTCTGCCTTACGGCACCTTTACAGTTGTGACTTTTGTTATACGGTTCTTCTGATAAGGTTTTGGACACACAGCCGTCGGGAAGGAGCCTTCATTTTGCTTTCCGAAGAAAACAAAAAATCCGAACCCTTCTCCTATCGAGAAAAGGTTCGGATTTTCATTGTTTGGTGCGATGGAAGGGACTCGAACCCCCGGCCTACTGATTCGTAGCGCACGCCGGGCGATTCCCTCAATTTTTGGAAGTTACGTTTTAACGCCATTTATCGGCGATACATCGCAGGTTTTGAACTTCGAGTTTCTGCACCCTTTGTCCGATTTTGCAACGATTTGCACCTTCTGCACGTTTTGAAACCGTGCAGAAACCGTGCAGAAACCGTGCACTTACTCTCAGACAAACTAAAAACCACTTCATCCGACAACGACTTGACGGCATTGGTTCGAGCGACCGCACACCAAAAATCAAGTCTTGGAGGATACGACTATGACGAAATTGCTTTCCTGCCGCTACAACATGGACACCAACCTAGTGGAAGCCCGGTTCGCAGATGGCTCTGCTGTTGCCATCGACTGCATCGCCGTCGAGGACGAGTACGGCAGCACCCCGGCACAGCGGGCAGAGCTGGACTGGCTGCTCTATAACAAGCCCTTGGAGTATGCCCAGATGGTACTGAGAGGGGAGATGGAGCACTACCTGTCGCTGGGGTGTGAGCACGGTAGACTGGAAGATTGATTGTTAGTCCCTATAAAGAACAAACTGCCCACCAGCCTATGGTTCTTGCCATAAGCTGGTGGGCATCGCTGCGTCATCGGAGCAAGAGCATATAGGAATTAGTGTCTTTCAACCTCGCTGTAATCCTATCATTCACAGGTAAAACCGAGACGAGCGATGGAGCAAAGTTCTCATAAATACGGAAGACTAGGAAACCATCATTTGCAACAGGCAAACAGTCCCTTTAATGTATCTATTTCTTCCTTCAGATGAACTAAAATCTTTCTTTGTTCGTCGCGTTCCAGATTACAAATAAAATCACAGCACTTCATTTTTTGAAATTCTGTAATGACTTTTGCCCCACCGTAGTCATCGATCGTCTTTTTCTCAATTCTAAATTGGTCAAGATCAATATTATCTAATACTAGTGCATTCTCAATGCCAACTCTAATTCCTTTCGCATTTTCATATTTACGAACAGACGTAATAATTACATTTTTTTGAGAATGTGCTTTTACGTTTGTATCGCTATCTAATAGAGCAATATTGGTGAACGGCAAATTTTGGGAAATCAGAAAGTGCACTGCTTTGTTAACACTATCTTTTCCCGTGTTAACCTCTTGTCCATTACTATCTATATACCCAATCCATTTAAATTGAAATGGCAGATCCATGTCGAACACTTCTGCTGTCTTCTTAAAATATTTTTCATCTGTTCTTCCTTCCAAATATACAGTTTGTGTTCCCGAATCAAAATCATGAATTTCAAAAGCATCCTGTATAGCTTCGACTGAGGAGCACTTATAATATTCTGGCCTATCCTTAACAATAATGCTTCCAGAAGAATCTCTTGTTAGAACAATTACTTTATCACGTCTACGATTTTCGTTGTGAATAATGAAAGGAGAATGTGTCACAGCAAAAATTTGTGAAGTTTGGCACCCAAATTCATCTGTAAAAATCCCTTTATAATAATCCATCACTTTCATTTGCCACTTTGGATGCAAACTAATTTCAGGTTCATCTATAAATACAACCGCTCCATTCATTGCATTTGCATCTTTCAGAAGAAAACATCCTCGGTATACAATTTGCTTTTCTCCTGAACTTAATGCATCAATCGGAATCAGCTTTCCATTCTTTGTAAAAAGGATTGCTTTATGTCCATTAATATTTTGAATGCGGCTATACTCCAGATTATCAAACATTCTTGCAAATGCTTTTGTGAATCGCGGCATTCTCTCATGTATATTGATTTTATCTGTGTTTGTGCCTGGATGCATCTTGACCCAATAAGCAATGTCAGCATCATCTAATGCTTGAATATCAATAAGAAGTTGTTTGATTTCAGTTGGAAGATTATCTGAAGACCGGCGGCTTTCCTTTTTTCCATCCAATGTCAAACTAGTAACACTCGTAAGATCGTTTGAATGAAAATTAATATCAACATCAGAAAATATGGCGTGAATCGGATATTTTTCACGAGCTGCATCTCCACCCGCAATCTGCTCTGATCCAGTACCATCATCAACTACGACATAACGCTGGGATATGTTAAACTTTTTCCAGTAGTATTTTAAATGGATTGTCTGCTCTCCAAATTCATATTCAACATTGGCTTCAAAGTTTGGTCTTTGAGAGGTTAAATCATATAAAGCATTTAAAATTGTACTCTTTCCAACACCATTTTCACCAGCAAAAATCACAGTATCCGCAGCATATCCGTTTGCATCGCAGAAGTCAAGCGACAAATTTTCCAAAATCGGATGATTGAGGAATTCTACTTTTCTGATTTTGTACATTCTGTATCTCCTTTGTATTTCAAGCTAATTCGACTTTTTAGAATACAACAAAATTTGGAAACAAATATACAGCTTTACAACAGCCGAACAATTAGTGTATCATCAAAGCAAGGGGGCCATATAAAGCGGAAGGTATACAATTCCATCCTCTTCTTTCAAATCGCTTGTATGCAGCACATATGGTGTGCCGGTTTGTTCAGCATAGCGTTCCATAAACTTCCGCAGGGAAGTCAGCGTATAGTTTTTGCCGGACTTGACCTCAATGGGCGAGATATTATGCCGATTACTGATTTTGCTCTTGGCAATCAAGAAGTCGATCTCCATCCGGGCATCTTTATCGTCCCGCGACGGATTGGAGTAAAAATACAGCTTGTGACCGCTGGCGGCAAGCATCTGCGCCACGATGTTCTCGACAATCATTCCCTTGTTGACTTCCAGTTTATCGAACAGCAACTTTTTATAGATTTCTTCGCTGACCAGCCCGTTTTCGTCAAATGCATGGCTGATGAGCAACCCGGTGTCACCCATATAGCACTTGAGGGTCATACGGTCCATGTTCAGCTTCAGACCAATGTTGGGTTCTGTTGAGTTATAACAGATGTTGGCGATCATGGCATCATCCAGCCAGAACAGTGCATCTTCATACTCCCGGAAGCGAGCTTCTTTTTTGAGTGAGGAGAGTTTGAACCGCTTTTCGTGCTTCTGAAGCTGGGCAGGGATTTCGTCAAAGATGCTTTCCACCTTCATCTCATAGCCGGTGGCGTGTTTCACGATGTCTGCCCGATAAAGGGTCAGAATATCGCGTTTGATACGGTCTACCCGGTCAAAGTCCTTACTTTCGGCATACTCCTGCACCGCCTGCGGCATTCCACCCACGATGAGATACTGACGGAAATAGTCCATTGCCCTGCGGTGCATTACCTGTCCCATGGACTTGTGGGCTTCAAACCGCTTGCGGACAATATCCATCAGGGTATCATTGCCCATCGCCCACAGAAATTCCTCAAAATCCATCGGGTACATCTTGATATGTCGTTCCTCGGACGGGATGACGATATCTTTGACATTTTTCCTGATGGACATGAGCGACCCGGTTTCCAGATAATCGTACCGGCCATCCGCAACCAAATACTTGATTGCCGCCCGTGCGCGAGGGAACATCTGCACTTCGTCAAAAATAATCAGGGATTCATGTTCATACAGCTTAACATTGTAGTAACCGGACAGATACATGAACAGGGTGTCCAGATCGTTCAGATAGTGCAGAAACAGGTCTTTGACTTCGTCGCCCACTCGGTTGAAATCAATCAGCAGATAGGATTTATATTCTGCTTTCGCAAATTCCTCTGCCACATAGCTCTTGCCCACACGCCGTGCGCCATCAATCAGAAGTGCCGTTCTTCCTGCACCATCCTGCTTCCAGCTGACAAGCTGGTCGTATATCTTCCGCTTCATCGCAAGCCCTCCAATCACGAAAACGAGATTTTTATAAGCTCAGTCTATCACGAAAACAAGATTTTTACAACAGCTACATCTCACGAAATTGAGAATTTCGAGTGTATGAGCTTGGATGAACGAAGCGTAGCGATGCGCAATACGCTGAAATCGTCTTTCAGGCAAAAAAGGTCGAGTGGGAAAAGATTGTACTGCCCGATGAGTACAGCTATCTTCCTCTACCGCAGACTGCTATTACAGATTGATACAGCAACAGCCCGTCCACTTGTGGAATAAACCACGGTGGGCGGGCTGTTGCGATTTTCGGGTTATTATGGCTGTTTTAGATATATGAAAGATTGCGGTACATGCTCGATGCCATAATCTTTCAATGATTTTGGTTCATTATAAGCTTTCACATTTTTTAATTTATATGCAACTGCAATTTCTCGATTTTTATAATATTCTCGAAAGAATGAAGCAGGTATGCCCGACCCGTGCTTTGTTTTCTTCCAGATTTCATTCGGTGGACCAACTAGAACATCTTCGATTTCAGCCTCTCCTACAACTTGACTTTTGGGCGCAGTTGCATAGAATATAATTTTCTTTATGTCCTCTCTGCATTTTCGGGTACGAAATTCATATTTTTTTGTTCCCTCAATAATCATTTTTGCATACTGAGGCTTAATCGATAATAACATTGCTGACATCAACATTTCCCTTTTCCAAAATACTTTTGAAAGCCGGTTTTCCTAGTGAAATCAGGGTAGGATACTGATTGCCCCAGTAACCGTTCTGTTCTAGCCAATCCATATTTACATTGTTTCCTTCTCCAAAGTATCCGTAATAGAGCATTTCAATAACAAGCATATTGGAGTCATAATTATAACGTCGCCTTAGTTCTTCTTTATCAAATACAGACTTGTTTCCAATTTTATTCAAAAGTTCGTTGAACAGCATAAGGGGTTGTCCACCCTGCTTTACTTGGATTATCTTTGTAACGACGCAAAAGGATGTGATACATGAATGATACCGTTTTCCAGCCCCATGCGTGTATCTTCGGTAGATAAGAATAGGATCGCCTACCTTATATGGTGGTTTTGAATACTGTGCGCCAACATATATTTTGCTTAATCCGTTACTCACATTCATAGCCACATTACTTTGTAATGTGTTGTTTTTTAATTCCGAATAGGGAAACATTGTGTCGTGGTAATCATCATTGATAACAAGATAACCCGCTGTTTGAAAATTCGGATTGATAAACGGAAAAGATTTATAAGGGTCATAGTAGTCGATATGATGGCGATTTTTTACATACACACCCTCACCGTTCAAGTTGAAACCTACCTTGTTAAATCCAAATTTCTCAAGCTGTGAGATTAAAAGGTCTTGTTTATCAAATGCGGTCACATAGATTTCATCTGTACCAGACTTTTGCCATTTCCACAGAACCAAACCTATTGCACCTTCACCAAGCCGCTGTCCTCGAAAACGTTCTGCGATTTTCATTGTGCTGATTTTGATACGATTGTGCGCCGGAAGGGTTTGGTTCTTTAATTTGATTGGTTCATTTTCATTCTTTATACAAACAAATGCGCCCAAACCTTGTTCATCATAGAATACAAGTGCAGTGCGTCCTTCTTGTGCCTTCTTGTCAAACCACGTTGAAAAAGATGGAGAAGATGCACTGCCAGGATAATCCTTTTTCAGTGTATCAAAGAAAGAGTCATCGAGATTGATTTCGCTAAATTTACGAAGATAAAACTTTCCGGCCACAATAAATCCTCCTTATCATTTTCATTTTCCAATATCACTCTAATCGTACTCTCAATAAACGCAATCTCATCCTCGGTCAACTCGTACTTCTTGTACAGCTTTTGGCCCCGTCCAAACTTCCTTGAAATTCTAAATAGGTTTTTAAGTCCAGACCTTATTTTTACTTTTCAGCAGCGACTACTATTGCAGACCATATAAATGACTTGCCGGTTTTGTGCAATTTCCTGTAGCATCTGTAATGCGCTCTTCGTGTGTTCATCGTCCAGATTCACAAAGGGGTCATCCAGAAGAATAAACGGCTTTTCCTGCTTGAAGAGGGCATCCACCAGTGCCAACCGCATACAAAGCAGAATGCTGTCAATGGTGCCCGCACTGAAATAGTCGATTTCCCGCGCTTCGCCCTTTTCATCTACATGGATCGTCAAATCATGGTCGACCAGCGTACTGCCGAAGTCACTGCCAAGCAGTTCCTGCATATAAGCAGCAAAATTCCGCTCCACTCCACCAACATACTGATTGGAAAGGTTGTTTTTGGCTGTTTCCATCAATTCCAGGGTCTTGTCCAAAACAGCACAGCTTGATTCCGCTTCCTTGCGCTGTTCTGTCAGGCGGCCGATTTGATCTTTCATTTCAGGAATCTGCTCGACGACCTGCAGGAGTTTTGCCCGTTCTCCCCGTGCTGTCTGAAGATTCTCCGCCAACTTCTCCAATTTTTCCTTTTCCACTTTTTCAGCTTCAATCAACGCATCAACTGCCGGGAGTTTCTCCTGCTTTTTCTGCTCTTCAGACAGACCGTTTTTGAATTCTGGATGCTCCGTTTGAAATTTAGTCCGTTTGGCCTGAGCTTCCTCATATCGTTTCTGTTGTGAGGCATGGGTATTGACATCGTCCGAAATCCGATCCAGCACTTCTTCCTTCAGCGGCAGAGCAAACCCGTATGTCTGTGCGAACTGCTTCAATCTTTCCTCTGCGGATGCAATTCGTTCGTCGAGTTTCTCTTTTTCTGCGTAGTAACCCTTCACGTTTTTTGCTGCGTTTTGATATGCCGTGAATTTTGTTCTAAGTGTTTCAAGCGCTTCGCCATAAGGAATTTCTTCAGAATATACCTTATATTTTTTCAGAACTTCTTGGATTTTTCCTTCTAATTCACGTGTTTTGATTTCAGCCTCTTCCCGTGTTTTCTTCGCATTGTCCCATTCAGAATTCAGTTTGTGCAGTTCGTTCCGGTCATTTTCCAATCTGGTCAGCTGTTCGGAAAAGTCTTCCGCTTCGTCAGTCGGGTAATATTTTCCGAACTCCTCCCGCAGCTCATTTTCAATGCGGTTGATTTCCGCTTTCCGCTTTTCTCTTTCGCTCAGAATGCTCTTCTGGCGTTCCAGCAGTCGATTATATTCCTTCCAACGTTCCTGCAACTCCGCAGCAAAACCGTCCTGATACGGCTGATTTGAATAAAACCGCTGGAAAATGCCCTGCAAAAGCTTCTGCTGTTCTTCGATCTCCGCACAAAGAGCATCCGCTTCTTTTTCCTGCTGATGCTTCTGCTCCTGCAGCTGAAGATACGCTTTTCGATCCAGCAGAAGATTTACCAGTTTTGCATTGGGTTCAGACGCATCTCCATAAAATTTCAGAATAAACTCTGCCACATCTTTTTGCAGTGTATACAGTTCCTGAATCTCCGTTTCGCTGATGGCGCTGCTTTCCACAGCAACTTGTGTCGCACCATGATTCGGCATCTGTTTTGTGCGTCCCCAAAGAACCAGCAAAATTCCTGCAAAGCCAGCAACTGCCAGAATCGCGCCCACAGCAATTTTGGACAAAACAAAACATACAACGCCAATTGCAATCAGCAGAACGCTCCCCGCCATCAGTCCCGTTGCATTTGTTTTCTTTTCAGCTTTCGGTTCCTGGACCGGTTGAAGCACCACTGTTTTTGTCTCTTTTTTGTTGTTCAGTGCATCGATCCATCGGCAGTCATCCTGCTTCTGATGAATCTCCTCTTCTTCCGGCACAGCAATGGAGAAGATACGGCTCAGCCGTTTCCATTCGCCCTGATCCTTTTCTGACAGACCGCTGTTCTGAAGCTTACTCTGACAGTCCCGAATCTTCTCCTCTGCTTTCTTGCACTGATCCAGTTCCTGTTCATTGACGCTCTTTCCGTCAAAGAACTGCAAGAGTTCCGACAGGCTGTTTGCTTCTGCCGCGGTCAACTGGTGAGCGGTTAATTCTCCCTGCTTCTGGGACAAATCGCGCACCTTGTCTTTGCATTCCCGAAGCTCCTGATCGGATGGTTCACCCGCTTGAAAAAGCCGCGACAGCTTTCCCCTCCGTTCCAGTTCTTCTTTTCGCACCTGCACATTTGCCCGTTCGGTTGCCTTTACAAATTCCTCGCAATCTTTCTGGCATTCCCGGATTGCCGCATCCGTTTCGGTTTCGTCTACAAAAAGTTCCCGGTTTTGGGTTTCGCATTGAACATCTTCCGGCCGCAATTTTAACTGAATCAGATCTTTCTGCGAATTTCCGATCGTCAATATATTTTTACTTTGCTCCGCGATTTCCGTTTTTGTCGGATACCCCTTCGGATAAGATTGGTCCAGTGCCTGCGCAGCGCTTTCCGCATCGTGCAGATCTTTCTCCAATTCCGTGAATTGATCGCGCAGCGTCTGGGTCGCCTGCTGTGCAGAAGCCTTTGTGATCTTTTCACGGATCGCAGAAAGGGTATCATCCCGCTGTTCTTTTTCTTGGCACAGTTTTTCAACTGTTTCTGTTTTTCGTTCCAGCGGATCTTTTTGGGTCTCAGCCTGTGCCAAGTCACGTTCCGTCTGCTCAATTTGTTCTTGAATTCCGTCAATGAGGCCGCCATTCCCACGGAATTTCCGATAATTCGACCGCGCTGTCCGCAAACGTTCCATCGCCGAATCGTAGTTATTCAGATCATCTGTGTTATCGACCAGATTGCCCAGTTTTGCCTGAATGGACGTAGTTGCCGTTGTATCCGTATTCTGCGACTGTGACATATAGACGCTCCTCATGAAAGATTCTGCATCCAATTGAAACAGTTCTTCACCTAACTTTTCGCTGAAATGCTTACTCTCCCTGCGGTTAGTCAGATCCCAAAGCTTAAAGGTGTCTTTCGCTGTGGTTTTTCCAAACGTCCGCCACACCCGGTAAGCGGTTCCATCAAATTCAAAGTCCAAGCTTCCGCCATAGGTTCCGCCCTGCCACGGAAGATATTTCTTCCGTTCATTACCTGCAACGCTTCGTCCAGCGGTTCTGGGAAATCCATACAACATCGCCTTGATAAACGCAGCCAGCGTACTTTTTCCAAAGCCATTCGGTTCTTGTATTACCGTCAGACCCTCTGAAAAACGATAATCATAATTCGATAGCTTGCCAAAATTATCAACATGGCATTCCAAAAGTTTCATACCGTCACTTCCTCCCCGGTCAGTGCTTCAAGCCCTGTGCGAATGATCTTGACCTTGTCCTCTTCGCTTGCATCGCTTGCCATGACCAACCGGACAAACTCGCCTTTCAGCGACACATCCTTTTCATAATCTTTCGGGTCCAGCACAAGCTTCGTTTCGTCCTTTATTTTGATAAAGAAGAAATCGTCCTTCGCAAGATTGTACAGATATTTCTTCGCAATGCGCGCGGAAGGGTCTACCGCACCGGTAAGGATAAATTCTACCATATCTCTTTCCGAGATCTGCTGTGCGGCTTTCTTCATCTTCTGATATACCGCACTGTTTGTCGATGCCCCCGTGATATCGACCTTCACACGGTGCAGTTGCCGCGTTGAAAAAGGAACGAATTCCGGTTCCAGTTTCCGTGCAGCCGTATCCAGAACGACAAAGCCCTTCTCTCCGCACTCATCGAATCCGCGTCCTTCCAGACAACCCGGGTAGCAATAGATTCCATCCCGATCTAGCTGCTCACAGATGTATGTATGGATATGGCCCAGCGCAAGATACTGGATGTTTTTTCCTTTGAGCAAATTCAGATTCACCTGATCCACTTCACAGGCCGTCGAAATTTGTCCATGAAGCATGACAATATTCACTTTACTCTTCTGTGCAGGCAGCTGTTCATAAAGTCTTGCTGCACTCGCCTTGGTAATTTCAATTCCGGATACCGCTACATCACCATAAACAAATGTCGACCATTGATCCGTAAAGGACTTGAAATTCTGCGGAACGTCCTGATCCACAAAGGCATGGGTCTTATCATCATGGTTTCCGCTGACATAAAGATAATCGATCTGCGGCGTACTGCGAACAGCATCCAAAACGCCTTCTACCGTGCGCTTGGTAATGCGCTCCCTGTCAAAAAGGTCACCCGCAATCAACACCAGCCGAATCTTCTGCTGTTCAGCATACTCTGTCATTCTTCTGAAAGACTTCAGGATTTCAGCATTTCGGATCCGTGCCTGTTCCGACGTCATGTGTGTCTCCATCGGCGAATCCATATGTAAGTCTGCGCAGTGTAAAATTTTCATATTGCATCAACCCACTTCCAAGCAAAATCCACAAATTTTTCAGTTGTTACAACCATTATACCAAACTTGTGACAAACTTCAATGTAGACGGTCAATATTTCCGCACACCTTAACGCCCATCGAATGCGAACGGCTCAACGGCTTCCCGGATGATTGGACCGCCGGGATGCCGGAACGACTGCGCTATTTCACCATGGGGAATGCGCTCGTCGTTCCGCTGGTCAAGGCCATGGGCAAGCGGATCAGCGCACTGGCCGAGGACGAACAGCGCAGTTGATGGGCGTTTCTCTTGGGTTTCCAAAGGGGCCGCAGCATCCCTTTGGCACACACGACTTTGCTTGCAAAGTCTAGTGTGTTACACCTTGGTTCCGGCTGACGCGGAAAAGGGGCTGCGAGAGGCTCCGGCAAGCACCTGTTCTGTGGCAGAAGGATGCGCGGATGGGCATGGCAGCTAATGGTTTCTGCCCACCCAGCGCAGGCTTTCAGAGGAACCAATGGTGTACGTTCTCCCGTCCTGCCGCAGCAGCGTTTCTCCTATAAGCCGCAAGGCAAATGATCAGCGTCTGTGCTTGCCCCGGTTGCCTGCAAGTGTCCCCGGTTTTAGCATTGCCGTTTTATAAAGAATCTTCTTTATCAGCTTTCTTTCATCTTCTGTCAGCTTATCGTAGTTGATGCCGATTGCCTTCAATGCCGTTCGAATCTTCTTTTCATCCGCAGACCCTTCAAGTTTCTGTGCATCCTCCAGTTCCTTCATCAAGTTATCGACCATTGCACCATCCGAAGTGGTCTTGTCCTTGCGGTGTTCCGTCTTGACGTTCTTCAGGATAGCCACCAACTCGTCATACAAGACCCGGCCAAAGTACTCATCTTCATCGATTTGCCCCAGCTTCAAGGTGCTCATGTATAGATCGTTTTCATCTGCTGCATACTTCTTTTTCAGCATTTGCCGGGTCGCTTCCAGACCAGCATTGAGGTTTTGAATGTTTGCGCTGACATATCCATCCACATAGATTTCCAGATCAGTCATGAACCGCCGGAAATTCTCATGCACGATCAGTTCGCACAGCAGCCGATGATTGAATGTTCCATTCCTTAATACGTCCACTGCACCATCGCTCAGATGCAAGTCCGAAAGGACTGCATCTGGGCGTTTTTTGTTTTCCGTCACACCCAGCAGGTAGTCCGTGGTCACACCATAAAACTCAGCCAGCGTTGTCACCGCATAAATACTGAGGTCGGTCACATCGTCACTCTCGTATTTCGATAATGCCGATTTGGACAGACCCGTCTGCTCTGCCAGAGCTTCCAGCTTCAGATTCCGCTCCACACGCAGGTCTTTGAGCCGTTCTCCCAGTGTCAGCTTGATGTTCATGGTCGCACCTCCGATGTTTTTTGCACAGTATACCACTTCCGGCTGTTCCTGTCCATAAACGTGGAATTTTGCAGTTTCTGCACCTGTTTTCCGACATTATGGATATACGGCACAGCGGCCATTGCGGTGCTATCCTATAGACAGAAAGAAAACATATTAACTCCCCAGCAGCGAACATATTAAGGGCTTCCCGCGAAAGCCCTCTGAAATATCTTTCATAACAGAACCTTGAGAACAGAATGACCGTCCGAACTGCCCAGACCGCCAAGACCTCCCATCGGGGGAGCGAGCGCCCTGCATGGGGCCGACACAGAGTCCAAAAAGATTTCCTGTCGGGAGGCAGCAAGGGAGACCGGCTTCACCGAAGTTCCCATTTGGGGAACACCGGTGACCTTGAACGTGGCAGGGATCAAAATGGTCCGTGCCAAAACCTTTGAGCAAAGGAGAGATTTTGAGTTTATATCAAAAGATCAAGTCCGCCATCACCGTTCGGCAGGTGGGAGAGATGTACGGCATGGAGCCCGGCCGCCATGGCATGGTGTGCTGTCCGTTCCACTCCGACAACCACCCCAGCATGAAGCTGAACGACACCTATTATTATTGCTTTGGCTGTGGAGCCAACGGAGATGCCATCGACCTCACCGCCAAGCTGTTCGACCTGAACCCCCGGCAAGCCGCCGAGAAGCTGATACACGACTTCGGGCTTGACCCGGACAAGCCGCCCGCCAATGCCATCGCCCTGCCGCCGCCCAAGCGTGGCCTGACAGACGAGCAGTGGGCAGATATCGCCTACTGCCTGCGGGTGCTGACCGATTATCTTGACCTGCTACACGATTGGCGAGAGCGTTACAAGCCCGCCAGCCCGGAGGAGCCGCTGGACGAGCGGTTCGTGGAAGCCCTCCACATGACCGAGACCATCGAGTACCTGACGGACTGCGTTGCATTTGGGACGCCCCAGCAGAAGGCCGATGCCGCCGCACGGCTGCTGTCCGGGTCGTACCTGCTGATGCTGGAGGATCGCACCGACCGCCTTGCTCTGGCAAAGTGCGCCTAATAATTTATTCACCCGAAGTGGTGGGTCTCACCGTGAGGCCCGCCACTTCACTTTTCTAAAGGAGAACCACCCTATGAAGAAAAACATTTCCCGCAACCCCTTATGGCCGGACTGGTACAACGGCAAAAAGATCGACGAAGTCCAGTTTGGCCGTGCCTTTCTGGAACAGTGGCCGCTGAAATGCGTCAACGGAACGCTGTACACGCTGGACGGCCCGGTAGAGGACGAAAGCGAGATCAAGCAGCGCATCTTGGAGAACATCGAGGAATACGTCACCTCCGGCCTGTCCAAAAAGGTCACCAACATTCTGGAGACCATCAAGCTGCTGGCCTTTTCCGACCCGTTTCCCATCGAGCAGGACTGCATCCACCTCCAGAACGGCGTGTACCATCTGCCGGACGGCACCTTTCAGGAGAGCCGCCTGTTCTGCCAGAACCGCCTGCCTGTGAAGTATGACCCCAAAGCCGCCAGCCCTGACCGCTGGCTGACCTTTCTGCACGAGCTGCTGGACGATGCCGACCTCCCCACCTTGCAGGAATATCTGGGCTACTGCCTCATCCCCAGCACCAAGGGGCAGAAGATGATGCTCATTGTTGGCAAGGGCGGCGAAGGCAAGTCCCGCATCGGGCTGGTGCTGAAACGGCTCATGGGAGATGCCGCCAGCAATGGCAGCGTCCAGAAAGTGGAGAATAACCGTTTTGCCCGTGCCGATCTGGAACGCCGCCTGCTGATGATCGACGATGACATGGACATGAACGCCCTGCCCAAGACCAACTATATCAAGACCATCGTGACCGCCGAAGCCAAGCTGGACTTGGAGCGCAAGGGTGTCCAGAGCTACCAGCGGGACATCTACGCCCGGTTCCTCTGCTTCGGCAACGGTGCGCTGACCTCGCTGTACGACCATTCGGACGGTTTCTTTCGCCGCCAGCTCATCCTGACCACCAAGGACAAGCCTGCCGACCGCACGGACGACCCTTTCCTTGTGGAGAAGATGTGCGCCGAGTTGGAGGGCATCCTGCTCTGGTGTCTGGAAGGGCTGCACCGGCTGGTGCAGAACGATTTCCGCTTCACGGTCAGCGAACGAGCCGCCGCCAACGTGGACACCATCAAACGCAGCAGCAACAATGTTATCGACTTCATGGAATCCGAGGGCTACTTCCGCTTTAAGGCAGACTGCTCCATCAGCTCCAAGGAGTTCTACGACATTTATAAGCAGTGGTGCGAGGACAACGCCTGTCACAGCGTATCGGCCATCCGTTTCAGCGCAGAACTGCGCCAGAATGACCGCCGCTACAACCTTGAAGCCACCAACAACATCTACCTGCCCGGTGGCCGCAGGGTGCGGGGTTTTGTAGGCATCGAACCTCTTGTCCACCCCTGCCCGTAAAAAGTGCATTTTTTCACAGAAGAAGTTCGTACAACCTGTACGGTCTGTACTTGTACGCACCTGTACGGCAAATCGTCGCAAATTAAAACGTTGTATCGTTTAAATTTAGGATTTTCGTGCATCGTACGAACCGTACAGGTTATTTGAAGTCCGTACAGATTTTTTGTACACCTCAAGAAGGAGCGTGATCTATGAAAGCCCAATACGTAACTTGTCGGGGCAAGGCCCCTCCATCTTGCTGTCGCAAGACCGTTCTGTCGCTTAAAGTCCCCACTGGGGACTTCATTGTTCCGCTGCGCTCCACAAACGCGAATTCTTCGATTCAAAAAGTACAAGGGGCCTGCCATCAGCCCCATTGAAGCCCACAACGAGCGCACCAAGGAGCAGTACGCCAGCAACCCGGATATCGACACGAACCGGAGCCGCTACAACCTTCATCTGGTGCAGCCGCAGGGCAGGTACCGGGAAGAAGCCGACCGCATGATAGCTGCCGCCCACTGCCGTGTCCGCAAGGACAGCGTGCGGGTGGTGGAGGCACTTGTCACTGCCAGCCCGGAACTTGTCGGGGCAAGGCCCCTCCATCTTGCTGCGCAAGACCGTTCTGTCACTTAAAAGCCCCACTGGGGCTTTCATTGTTCCGCTGCGCTTCACAAACGCGAAGTTTTTCAAGGATAAGACCAACCGGGAGATCAGGGCGTACTTTGCGTACGCCCTGAAATTTTTGGAGGGCAGACAGTGCCCGGATACCTTCCTCTCCGCCGTTGTCCACATGGACGAGAAAACGCCCCACCTGCACCTCTGTTTTGTGCCCCTGACTGCTGACGGACGGCTGAGCACCAAGGAGATCATCGGCAACCGCAAGAACCTTGTGAGGTGGCAGGACGAGTTCTGGCAGCACATGGTCAAGCAGTACCCGGAGCTGGAACGGGGTGAAAGCGCCAGCCAGACCGGGCGGGAGCACATCCCGCCCCGCATCTTCAAGGAGATGACCCAACTGACCAAGCAGAAGGAGCAGTTGGATGCCCTGCTGGTGGGTATCAACCCCTTCAACGGTAAGAGCCGTGCGGCGGAGATCAGCAAGGTGCTGGACAGCTATATCCCCAACGTGGCATGGATGAGGGATCAACTGCGAAAGTACAACGTAGCCTTCACCAAGACCGCCGCCGAAAACGAAAAGCTGAAAGAGAAGAACAAGACGCTCTCTGACTCGCTGGACAAAGCGAAGGAAGGGAGCGTCTTGAAGCGTCTGGAGGATGCCAAGCTGCGGCAGGACTATGAAGCCGCCCTGAAAACGCTGGACAGCATCCCGCCGGAGGTCATTCGATTCTATGAGAACCGCACGCAGGAATCTGTGGTGCGCCACGATAAGTAAGGAGCAACGCCTATGTGTAATAAAATGTACGAGAATGTGAAATCTTTGGATTATACGAAAAAGTCCTTGCAGTCGGACTCGCTTCCGGCTACAATGGAGGTGGTCACTCGAACCAATGCCGTCAAGTCTCCGACCAACAGCCCTGAGACCACAAAGCTGGTGTACACGGTAAAGGAGGTCGCACAAATGCTGGCCATCAGCCAGCGTGCCGCCTACAACCTGTGCAACAGCACCACCGAATTCCGTGTCCTGCGGGCAGGCGGAAGCATCCGCATCCCGAAAGACAGCTTCGATATGTGGCTCCACCGGGCAGCTTGATAAGGAGGCAAATCTATGGCATATATCACGAAACGCGGCAGTTCTTACAGTGTCCGCTACACCTATCAGGACGAGCACGGCAAGAGCTGCGACAAATGGGAGAGCTTTCCCACCAAAGAGGAGGCGGTGAAACGCCAGAAGCAGATCGAGCATGAACTGGCGACCGGCAATTTCCTGATCCCGTCCACAGTGACGGTGGCGGAGTTCCTGATGGACTGGCTACCCAAGCAGTGCAGCAAGCACAAGTGGGCACCCAAGACCTACCAGTCCAATCTGGCGCTCATCCAGAACCTCATCATCCCCTATATCGGGGAGATGCAGATGCAGAAGCTGCGGCCCTACCACATCGAAGCCCTGTACGACACTCTGAGCAAGACCCCCTGCGGGCAGTATGTGGGTGGCAAGCGGCGAGACCTCTCGCCCAAGCAGCAGAAGCGTACCCTCTCCGGCACTACTCTCCATGAGGTTCACCAGCTTCTGCACAATTCCTTTCTGCTGGCGGTGGAGTGGGGCATCCTCATCAAAAGCCCCGTCCCAGTGGAAGCACCCAAAAAGACCACCCAAGAGCGCAGCATCTGGGAGGTGGAGGAGATGCGGGCAGCACTGGACAGCATGGAGGACCCCATCCTGCATCTGGCGGTGCACCTGACGCTGGTGGGTGCGCTGCGAGAAGGGGAGGTGGCAGGTCTGACCCCGGAGGACATCGACTTTGATGCCGCCAACGGCATGGGCACCTTCACCGTCAATCGTTCCATGCAGCGGGTGCAGAAGGACACGCTGGCACAGGTGGACAAGGGCTGCATCCTCCGCATCTTCCCGGACAAGCTGGAGGGCAGCAAGACCTCCCTCATCCTGAAAGACACCAAGACCGAAGCCTCCTGCCGCACCATCTTTATGACCGCTGCCCTGCGGGAGGAGCTGAAGCAGTGGCTGGAACGGCTGAAGCGGGAAGAAGCCCTCGACCCGGAGCGGTACCGCAACAGCGGAATGCTGCTGCGGCTGTCCAACGGTCTGGCGGTGGAGCCGGTGCTCATCCGCAAAAAGTTCCTGAAATGGCAGGATGCACACCCGGAGTTCCCGCGCATCGTGTTCCACGGTCTGCGCCATTCCAGTGCCACCTATCAGTTGATGATCTCCGGCGGCGACATCAAGGCGGTGCAGGGGACCACAGGTCACGCCAGTGCGGATATGCTGGTGAACACCTACGCCCATATCCAGCAGTCCTCCCGTGTGGAGCTGGGCAAGAAGTTTGAAAGCGGCTTCTATGCCAAGCCCGACACCTCCAGCCCGCAGGCTGTACCCGCCGCAGGCGAACCCACCATCTCCATGACAGCTCTTTTGGAATTGCTCAAGGATGCCGACCCGGAAATGAAGGCAAAACTCCGCCTGGCACTGCTCACCTGATGCAAAAAAGGGCACTGATTGCAATGCAATACAGCGCCCTACATAATCGGACATGGATAACACCGACCGTGCAAAAACCGTGCAGAAACCGTGCACCCATGGCTTGCAAAACAAAAAAGCCATGAAATCTTTCGATTTCACGGCATTTTCTGGTGCGATGGAAGGGACTCGAACCCCCGGCCTACTGATTCGTAGTCAGTCACTCTATCCAGCTGAGCTACCAACGCATACGTTCCGCTCGGAACATGATGTATTTTATCACTCAGACTGGGTTTTGTCAACCGTTTTTTGCAAATATTTTTATCTTTTTCAAAAAGCAGCATTTTTTATGATTTTTCTTGTATCGTTTTTGTCGTTCTTGTGCTATAATAGCTTTACCATATGTTTTTAATCTGTGTCCGTGCAGGGGTACAGGAGCTTTGCGGGCAGCACCGCGTGGAGGCTGCGCCGCCGGGTTTTCTCTGCAGCGAGACACCACGGAGGGTAGATCCTATGAAACTGGTAAGCGTGGAAACTCCCGAAAAGAGTGTCTGCAGAATGACCTTCAGCGCCAGCCCCGAAGAGCTGGAAGCTGCATCCAACGCCGTTTACGAACGCACCCGCGCCTCCTATACGATCCGCGGCTTCAAGAAGGGCGAAGCGGACCGCGCACAGATCGAGGCTGACCGCGGCGAGCACACCTTCTGGTACGATGCCATCAACGATCTGATGGACAAGGACGTGCCCGCGCTGTATGATGCCGCCATGGCAGAGCACGGCTTTGTGGCTGTTGACAATCCTGTGTACGATCTTGTGAGCGTAAAAAAGGACGAGGGCTTTGTGGCCACTGCCACTGTTGCCCTGCAGCCTGAGCTGAACCTGACCAAGACCACCGGCTTTACCGCCGAGTGCGTCACCCCGGAAGTGACCGACAAGGAGATCGACAATGTGCTGGAGCGCCGCCGCGCTGCTGCCGCTGAGCTGGTGCCGCACAAGGGTCCGGCCGTAAAGGGCAACATCGTACATATCGATTACGAAGGTCTGCTGGAGGGCAAGCCCTTCCAGGGCGGCACCGCAAAGAACCAGGCCGTCCAGCTGGGCAGCGGCCGCATGATCCCCGGCTTTGAAGAGGGCATTCTGGGCCACAAGGCAGGCGAGGAATTCGAGATCTTCGTCACCTTCCCGAACCGTTACCACGCAAAGGATCTGGCCGGTAAACCCGTCGTGTTCAAGATCAAGCTGATCGACGTATGTGTGCGCCAGATCCCTGCTCTGAACAGCGACTTTGCCAAGAAGGTTGCCAATCTGGACACCATGGACGAGCTGCGTGCACAGGTCAAGCAGCAGCTGCACGACGGCAAGCATGCCGGTGCGCTGAACCGTGCCAAGGATCAGATCCTGACCCAGCTGGCCGATGCTTCTGAGGGTGAACTGCCCAGTGTGCTGGTGGAGACCACCTACCAGCAGCAGATGGAGCAGATCCAGCAGCAGCTGCAGATGCAGCGCCTGAGCCTGGATCGCTACCTGAGCCAGATCCACGAGACCCGCGAGAGCTTTACCGCCAAGGTGCGCTCTTCTGCCGAGAAGACCGCCCGTGTGCACATGGCTCTGCTGCAGATCGCACAGCAGGAAAATCTGGTGCCCACCGAGGAAGATATCGATAAGGCTCTGGCCGCTCGTGCAGAGCGCGCCAAAAAGACGCTGGAAGAGATCAAGGAAAAATCCGATATTCCTGCCATGCGCCGCAACGAGGGCATCCGCAAGGCTGCCGACTGGGTGATCGAGCACTCCACCATCGAGGACAAGGCAGAGAACCAGTAAGCGCTGACGATTTGGAATGCGCGCCGCTTCGCGCATATTCAGTGGAAAAATCATTTATATTTATAATAGAGCAATGCCGGGCGGTCTGCGGACCGCC
>ERZ1106935.1078-NODE-1078-length-26564-cov-81.113999_pt1 | contig 26564 bp, 16 predicted proteins | sample MGYA00403666_ERZ1106935 | MGnify/ENA primary metagenome ERZ1106935 (study PRJEB35170, sample SAMEA104062452) | human gut metagenome | biome: human gut; feature: human-associated habitat; material: faeces | place: Denmark | collected 2012-11-20 ... | reverse complement strand
AAACTTGAGCGATATTTTTTTGACGCATAGATACTAGCATCGCGGACACGCTTACGGAACAACTGGAATAACTGGAACGAATCTGTTCTGTCATCTTCTAAAAGACTGATAGATAGACGGCTGGCTTGTTTTTGTTCGTTCCAGTTTGATGATCCCACTTCCCTTTATACGGCTTTTTGCCCTTTCGAATGCCCTCTTTTGGCATTTCCAACCCTCTGTTTTTTCGGGATCTCCTCCCTTGGCAGCATGCGACAAGTCAATCAAGCCTTCTTCCGCAAAATCTGCTTGCATCACTTTTCGCGTTTTCCGCACCCTCTTCCTCACGTTTTGCCCACGCCAAGCCCATAAATGGAGTCACGACACGCTTTTTAGTGGGCAATCCCCAGTATGGTTCGTTCGATATACGCAAAGGTAAAATATTTCGAACCGACCCACCAGGTGCGAATCATTTCTGAGCGATTGAGCAAGTGCGGACCGAAGCCCAATGCGGCTTTTTTGCGTTTTCTGCCGATTCTCTGAGCCGATTATTTTGCCATGTGTGCATTTATAGTTATCTTTGCACCATTATTTCCTAATTTACTCGACAGATTATGATTCTTTTTTTCAGGACAAGGTCGAAGAGCGTGATTGCCACGGAGGCAGATCACAAGCTTTCCAAAGAAGAGATAAGCGAACTTAGTTGGCTTTACGGCGATGCCGAGCCGGTAGATAATGATCAGCTGGAGGGATATTTCGTAGGCCCCCGGCGCGAGATGGTCACGCCGTGGAGCACCAACGCGGTAGAGATCACGCAGAACATGGCCCTGAAGGGAATCAGCCGCATAGAGGAGTATTTCCCCGTAGATACGCCCGAGGCCGACCACGACCCCATGCTCCAGCGCATGTATGACGGTCTGGACCAGCAGATCTTCACCATCGACCACGACCCCGAGCCCATCAAGCGCGTGGACGACCTCGAGAAGTTCAACGAGGAGGAGGGCCTCGCTCTCTCGCCCGAGGAGATCGCCTACCTCCACAAGATAGAGAAGGAGAACGGACGCCCGCTCACGGACAGCGAGATCTTCGGTTTCGCACAGATCAACTCCGAGCATTGCCGCCACAAGATCTTCGGAGGCACCTTCGTCATCGACGGCAAGGAGATGGAGTCGTCGCTCTTCAACATGATCAAGAAGACCACCCGCGAGAATCCGGGCAAGATCCTCTCCGCCTACAAGGACAACGTGGCCTTCGCCCAGGGGCCCGTCATCGAGCAGTTTGCCCCGAAAAACCAATCTACGGCCGACTACTTCCGCGTGAAGCCCGTGGAGAGCGTCATTTCTCTCAAGGCCGAAACCCACAACTTCCCGACGACCGTAGAGCCCTTCAATGGTGCCGCCACGGGCACGGGTGGTGAGATCCGCGACCGTATGGGTGGTGGCGTAGGATCATGGCCCATCGCGGGCACGGCAGTCTATATGACGGCCTATCCCCGACTGAAGGGCGACGACGGCAAGGAGCCCGCCCTGCGCGACTGGGAGGACATCCTGCCCGTGCGCCAATGGCTCTACCAGACGCCTGAGCAGATCCTCATCAAGGCCTCCAATGGCGCCAGCGACTTCGGCAACAAGTTTGGCCAGCCCCTCATCACGGGTTCCCTCCTCACCTTCGAGCATCAGGAGAATGATGAAAAATATGCCTACGACAAGGTGATCATGCTCGCCGGCGGCGTCGGCTACGGCACGAAGCGCGACTGCCTGAAGAAGGAGCCGCAGCCGGGCAACAAAGTCGTCGTGGTCGGTGGCGACAACTACCGCATCGGACTGGGTGGCGGATCGGTATCGTCGGTCGATACGGGCCGCTATAGCAATGGTATCGAGCTCAACGCCGTCCAGCGCGCCAACCCCGAGATGCAGAAGCGCGCCTACAACCTCGTGCGCGCCCTCGTGGAGGAGGACGACAACCCCGTGGTCTCCATCCACGACCACGGATCGGCAGGCCACCTCAACTGTCTCTCTGAGCTGGTGGAGGAGTGTGGCGGCCAGATCGACATGACCAAGCTGCCGATCGGCGACAAGACGCTGAGTGCCAAGGAGATCATCGCCAACGAGTCGCAGGAGCGCATGGGACTGCTCATCGACGAGAAGCACCTGGCCCATGTGGCCAAGATCGCCGAGCGCGAGCGTGCCCCGATGTATGTGGTCGGCGAGACCACGGGCGACGCCCACTTCTCCTTCGTCCAGGGCGATGGCGTGAAGCCTTTCGATCTCGACGTGGCCCAGATGTTCGGCCACTCGCCCAAGACCATCATGCGCGACGAGAGCGTCGAGCGCCACTATGCCCCCGTAGCCTATGACGCGGCCCATCTCGAGGAGTATCTCCGTCGCGTGCTGCAGCTGGAGGCCGTGGCCTGCAAGGACTGGCTCACCAACAAGGTGGACCGTAGCGTGACGGGCAAGGTGGCCCGCCAGCAATGCCAGGGTCGCCTGCAGTTGCCGTTGAGCGACTGTGGCGTCGTGGCCCTCGACTATCGTGGCGAGAAGGGTATCGCCACGGCCCTCGGCCATGCGCCCCAGGCCGGACTGGCCTCGCCCGAGGCGGGTAGCGTGCTGAGTGTGGCCGAGTCGCTGACCAATATCGTCTGGGCACCTCTGGCCGACGGCATGGACTCCCTGAGCCTCTCGGCCAACTGGATGTGGCCCTGCCGCTCACAGAAGGGTGAGGACGCGCGCCTCTATCGTGCCGTCAAGGCCCTCTCCGACTTCTGCTGCGCCATCGGCGTCAATGTGCCGACCGGCAAGGACTCCCTGTCCCTGAGCCAGCAGTATCCCAATGGCGAGAAGATCATCTCTCCGGGCACGGTCATCGTGACAAGTGGTGGCGAGGTGAGCGACATCCGCAAGGTGGTCTCTCCCGTCCTCGTCAACGACAAGAACTCCCGACTCTATCATATCGACTTCTCCTTCTGCGAGCAGGAGCTGGGCGGCAGCGCCTTTGCCCAAAGCCTCAACAAGGTGGGCGACGACGTGCCGACGGTCAAGAACCCGCAGTACTTCTGCCAATGCTTCGAGGCCGTGCAGGAGCTCATCAATCGCGGCTGGATCCTCGCGGGCCACGATATCTCGGCTGGTGGTCTGATCACCACCCTGCTGGAGATGACGTTTGCCAATGTGGAGGGCGGTCTCCGCGTCAACCTCCACGACATCAAGGGCGATGACGTGGTGCGCAAGCTCTTCGCCGAGAACCCGGGTGTCGTCATCCAGGTGAGCGACGAGCATGCCGACGAGGTGCGCGACTTCCTGGAGGAGTGCTGCGTGGGCTATGCCCGCATCGCCCAGCCCACGCCCGAGCGTCGTGTGCTGAGCCTTAGCGATGGCACCTTCAAGCAGGAACTGGATATCGACGACCTGCGTGACGTCTGGTACGAGACCTCCTATCTCCTCGACCGCGACCAGAGCTTCAACGGCATGGCGAAGAAGCGCTACACCAACTACAAGAAGCAGCCCGTGGAGATGCAGTTCAACCCCGACTTCACGGGAACGCTCGCCCAGTATGGCCTCAATGCCGACCGCTGGCAGACCACGACCGATGCCGACCGTCAGGCTGCGCCCAAGGCGGCTATCATCCGTGAGAAGGGCACCAATGGCGAGCGCGAGATGGCCTACGCCCTCTACCTCGCAGGCTTCGAGGTGAAGGACGTGATGATGACCGACCTCATTAGTGGTCGCGAGACCCTGGAGGAGGTCAACATGATCGTCTTCTGTGGCGGATTCTCCAACTCCGACGTCCTGGGATCGGCCAAGGGATGGGCGGGTGCCTTCCTCTACAATCCCAAGGCCAAGGAGGCGCTCGACCGCTTCTATGCGCGCGAGGATACGCTCTCGCTGGGCATCTGCAACGGTTGCCAGTTGATGGCGGAGCTCAACCTCATCAACCCGGAGCATGAGCACCAGACCCATCTCTGCCACAACAATTCGAAGAAGTTTGAGAGCGCCTTCCTCTCGGTCACGATCCCCGAGAACGATAGCGTCATGTTCCACTCGCTCAGCGGCAACAAACTGGGCATATGGGTGGCCCACGGAGAGGGACGCTTCTATCTCCCCGAGCCCGAGGACCGCTACCATGTCGTGGCAAAATACAACTACGCTCAGTATCCTGGCAACCCCAACGGATCCGACTACAACGTGGCGGGCATCTGCTCGGCCGACGGTCGTCACCTGGCCATGATGCCCCACCTGGAGCGTGCCATCTTCCCGTGGCAGCAGGGCTGGTATCCGCGCCATCGTCGTGCCGACGAGGTCACGCCTTGGATCGAGGCCTTCGTCAACGCACGCAAGTGGGTAGAGGAGGCTAAGAAGAAGTAGGATGGCGAGGCGGCCCCGCGTGCCGTCACCTCCATCTTATGGCAAAATATATGTGGTTAGTCCAATCGGCCCTCTCGGGGGCGGGTTGGACTAATCAATTCTTTAACAAGAGGATATCAATTGATCTGACAAGGAAATATCAGTTCTTCTAGCAAGCGATATCAATTCTTCTAACGAGCGGATATCAATTGATCTGACAAGTGATTATCTATACATCTAACAAGAGAGTATGAAATTTTATTGGGAGAGTTTCAAGACATTCTTCAAAATTGGCGCCTTCACCCTCGGGGGTGGCTATGCGATGATCCCGATCATCGAGGCGGAGGTGGTGGAGAAGCGCAAATGGATCGGGAAAGAGGAGTTTCTCGACCTCATCGCCATCGCGCAGAGCTGTCCGGGCGTCTTCGCCATCAACATCAGCGTCTTCATCGGCTACAAGCTCCGCAAGATACGGGGCGCGTTCTGCACGGCCCTCGGCACGGCCCTGCCCTCGTTTCTCATCATTCTGCTCATCGCCATGTTCTTCCATCGCTTCATGGAGGTGGGTTGGATCGCAGCCATGTTCCGAGGCATCCGTCCGGCCGTGGTGGCCCTGATAGCCGTCCCGACCTTCAACCTCGCCAAACGGGCGCGGATCGGGTTGGCCAACTGCTGGATACCGCTCATCTCGGCCCTGCTGATATGGAAACTGGGCGTCAATCCCGTCATGATCATCCTGGCAGCCGGCCTGGGTGGCTATGTCTATGGACGCTATGTCAAGCCCACGGAATAAAAAAGCTCACGGAAAAATCGTTGAATTATGATCTTCTTACAACTCTTCCTCACGTTTTTCATCATAGGTCTCTTCGGATTTGGTGGCGGCTACGGCATGCTCTCGCTCATCCAGGCCGAGACGGTCGTGAAGCACCATTGGCTCTCCTCCTCGGAGTTTACCAATATCGTCGCCATCTCCCAGATGACGCCAGGCCCTATCGGTATCAACTCGGCCACCTACTGTGGCTATGCCGCGGCCCACAACGCGGGCTTCGAAGGGATGATGGCCGTGCTCGGTAGCGCCACGGCCACCTTTGCCCTCGTCCTGCCGAGTTTCATCCTGATGGTCCTCATCAGCCGCATGTTTATGAAGTATATGCGCACCCCAGCCGTCCAGAGCGTCTTCATGGGCCTTCGTCCTGCCGTCGTCGGTCTCCTGGCTGCCGCCACGCTCCTGCTTTGTGATGTGGAAAACTTCTCCTCGTCCGATATCAATCCCTGGCAGTTTGGCGTGAGCCTCTTCCTCTTCTTCGCCACCTTTATTGGTACGATGTGGATGAAGATCAACCCCATCCGCATGATCTGCTTTGCTGCCTTCGCGGGCCTCGTCCTGCTTTATTGACGTCGTCTTTTATCGACGTCGCCTTTTATCGACGTCCTGCTCTGTAGAAGTCTCGCTCTCTTGAATTCCAGCTCTCTCGCCGTCCTGCTTTCTCGTCATCCAGCTCTCTCGAAGTCCCGCATGTTTCTTTAGAGATTTCCATACACGAAAAGCGCTAAGGTTGTTTGCTTCTATTGAAAACAACCTTGGCGCTTTTTATTCGGAAGACTTTCTACTGTTACTTCACCATGATCTTTTTGCCCTTGTGGAGATAGATGCCCCGTCTAAGGGGTGGCGTCACGCGCTGGCCTGAGAGCGTGTAGTAGTGGTCGTCGGAGAGGGTGGGGCGGTCGGTCGCCATGTCCTCGACGCCCATGGTCGTCGTCACGTCCTTGACCAGATATTTGCCGCCGCTCTTCTCGCCCGTCACCTCGAAAAAGGCGTCGTGCCGGATGTTGTTGATGTCCACGGTCTGCTGCTGGCCGGCATTGTCTGCCGTGCCGATACTGAATACGAAATTGATGTTGTCTTCGGGCGTGGTCATCGTGTAGCTCTTGCAGAACCATTTCTTGCCGCCCACGGTCTGGGTGGTCGTGACGTGGTCGCCCGGCCAGTCGGTTGTCGTGTGGGATCCGCCCCAGGAGTGGAAGTTGATGTAGCTGGTCCATGCCACGGCATCGCCATTGACATAGACCGTGATGTCGTAGGGTTGGAACTCGCCTATCTCATACTGGCGCGTGATGACACCCCGCACCTTGCCATCGACCAGGAGGCCCACCTTCAGGGTCGTCTTGCCCGTAGGTATCGTGAGGCTCGTGCCACTCTGTGCCTTGGCGCTCTGTGGCGTCGGCTCGCTACCGTCGAGGGTATAGACGAGCTGGGCGTCCTTAGAGGCCGATACGGCCGTGAGGCGCGCCTTCTGGGCCCCGTCATGATAGCTGCCTGAGGGCAGGTCCGTCCAGGCGCTCTCCACCTCGGGCGAGAGATAGTAGGCGTAGTGGTGGCCGCTCAGCACCTTCACATAGAACGACTCATCGGGATCGGCCATGCCGCTTCCCACCACGGCCAGCAGTTTTCCGCGCGTGCCCTGGGTCGTCACGCCATAGTAGGCTGCCGAGCTGCGGTAGCTGGCGAAGGTGCTCGTGCTCGTCACGCCCGCCAGATGGCGCGCGTCGATCATGGACTTGATCTCGCGGGTGTAGGCCTGCCAATGGGGGAGAAAGACGCAGGGCGTGCCCGGCATGGCGAGGAGATAGGCGTTGGCCGCGAGCGTGTCCTTGCGTATCGGGTCGTTCTGCTCGCTGGCGCTACGGTATTGTGTATCGTGGTTCTCCACAAACGTAACGGCATAGCGTCGGTATGCCTCGTCGCCCACCAAGGTCTTCGTATTGGCCAGCTTCGACCAGTCGCCACCATTGATGGCGTCGCGTACCGTGTAGCGGAAGGGGAAGTCGAAGGCCGCGCTCTCCTTCTCCGTACTGTCTATCCATGCCTTCACCTTCGCTACGTTGCCGTCGAAAAATTCGCCTACGGAATAGGCCACGTTGGCCGCGCGGTTGTAGTCGGCCACGTGCGACCCGCCAAAGCCCTTCACCATGTCGTAGCGAAAACCGCTATAACCGAGATCCTCCACGAGGTACTGCTCATAGGCCTTGACCACCCGTTGCACGTTGGGACTTTGGTGGTCGAGGTCGCGCATGCCATCCCAGTCTTCACCCTCGTCCTTGTGGCTGCCGAGCGAGATGCCCTGCCGTTGTGCTTCGGCTGCCGTTTTTCCTTGGTCGTCGTCGGACGTGATGTCGGACGACTGGAGTTGGTAGGTCGTGCCGCGATACTCCTCTTTGGGGAAGGAGAACCAACCGTTCGTGTTGTGGTGGTTGACCACCACGTCGGCCAGGACGCCCACCCCGTTTTGGCGCATGGCCCCGATCATCGAACGGAGTTCCGCCTCGCTACCAAAACTGGAGTTCTGATCGAAGTAGTAATAGGGTGTGTAGCCCATCACGTTGTGCTCCTCCAGACATTTTCCGCTTTGGGGCACCCATAGCAGGGAAAAATACGACCCCAGTTCCGGGGCTTGCTTCTCCAGGTTCTTCCATTGGCTGTCGCTATAGGAGTCCCAGTAGAAGCCCTGGAGTATCACACCCTCATAGCCCGTCGGCCACCCTTGTGCAAGGGCCGGCGACGCCATGGCCGCACAAAATGCTGCCGTGAGTATCTTCTTCATCTTGTTCTTCTTCATATCGATCGTTGTTTTGATGGTGATTGTCTATTGTTTTTGCCTAAGCCTAAGCCTATGCTTCTGCTATTGCTTCTGTTTCTGTTTCTGCTTTTGTTTATGCTTCTGCAAAAATAAGCATTACCGTCCAATCCTGCACGTCCTGCTCTCGTTCGATCGCCTTTTGATTGGGCAATCGGTTGCGCTACGTCTTCTCGATATCCCATGATTGCTACATGAAGACATTGGCGTAGCAACCCATGGGAAAAGAAAGCGGGCACGAAAAAAGGAGCCCCACGCGGGAGACTCCTTTCTTGAAGTTGGTTCATGATGAACCTTTGCAGTATAAAAAAGCAGGTCACTTCTTGGTAATCACGACATGGTTCTTGCCCTCGCAGGAGATGTAGAGCTTGAAGTCGTAGGTGCCAGCCTCGACATTGAGGTTGGTGCCATTGGTCTGGGTGAGGTTTTGGAAGTTGTTTCCGTCGCCATTGGCGCCACCCCAAGAGATGGCCCAATCGTGATTCATACGGAACTTCAGAGTGCCGGTCTTGGCTATCTTCACGTTGTTGGCCTCCCATGCGCCACTCTCCTTGTTGTAGGTGAGATCGACATCGCCAGCCCAGTCGTTGAAGTCGCCGATGATGGAGATGTAGTTCACTTTCTCCAGGCTATAGCTCATGGCCGAGAGATCGACGTTGATCTGGTAGAAGCCAGCACCAGCCTGGATGTTTTTTTCGCCATCCTGCACCAGTTGTCCGGCCTCGCCATTGGGATCCTGTCCCCAGTCGTTATCCCAGTTGTCGGCATTGGGCTTGAACTTGAACTCGCCATCGAGGTAGTAGTAGCCCTGGTACTTGCCGTCGAAGTTGCCGCCCCAGAGCGGATTGGATGTTGCCCAGCTGCTCTCGTTGCCGATCTCATAGATATACTCGGCAAAGTTGAGATCCTCGATCTTGTAGCTATAGTTCATCATGTTGATGGTCATGCGATGGTAGCCAGCCTTCTCGATCTTGCCCGCCTTGGGCTGATTGGTCGTCAAGTTGCCTTCGGCTGCTACGTCGCCATCCGTCACGACACCCACGACGCCCTTCTCGCCCTCGGCCCAGAAGTCGCCTTCGTAGTTGGTCTTCGGGATGATCTTCCAGTACTGGTTGTCGCTCGTGGTCTTGAAGACGATCTGGAACTCGGGGTTGTCATAGACATTGCCGTCTCCCAGATGGGTGAAGGCCTGAGCGCCCTCCTTGGACCAGCCATCCGTAAACATGTCGCCGACCAGATAGTATGCCTCGTCGATAAACGGGGCCACGATGGTCACGTTGACGGTAGCCGATCCCGTATTGAGGATGGTCACGCCATCAGGGGTGGCTGCAAAGCCACGCACGTCGAGGGCCACGCTACGGTCGCAGGGGCGCTTGCCATAGAGGGTCTCGATGGCCGTCTTAAACTCGGTCGAGGCGACGAGTCCCTGCTCGTTGGCCTGCAGGGTGATGGCGTTGGCCTTCTCGCCGTCGTTGACAGCCACGGTATAGTAGCTGCTGGCGGTCGTGTTGGTGGTCGTCACCTTGGGGACAAACAGCTGGACGCTATCGGCCGTGAGCGTGCCGAAATTGATGGCAGGCGCATTGCCGATGGCCAGTTTTACGTCTTTGGACGCCTCGGGGTCGCTATGCTGCGGATCGCTCCAGTCCTCATAGCTATCGGAAGCGCAGGAGGCGAGCGCCAGGGCGAATCCGAATATCAATATGCTCTTTTTCATTGTTCTGTCTTCTTTCGGTTATGGGTGGGGAGCATCTCGGGGAGACCCTCCCCACCATCTTCTTTATAAAAGATTACTCTTCCGTCTCGATGAAGTGATACTGACCCGTGATGTCGTTGAACAGCACGCGATACTTGCCCGGCTTCACGGGGATGTTGCCACCCTCAGACGTGGCGTAGCCATAGGGGAAGCCGTTGCCACCCCAGTTGTTCGTCCAGTCGGGATCGGCCAGGAACTTAGCCTCCGTGCTTCCGCTTGTAGCGTCGAGATCGAAGTACCAGTCGTGGTTGACCGCACCATCAAAGGTGTTGACGGGATGCATGGACGTGTTGGTGGCCCAGTCGTTGAATGCGCCGCTGATGAACATTGAGGCAAAGGTCTTCGGCGTCTGGTTGGCCACCTTCTCCATGGTGCAGGTACGCTTCACGGGGTCGAGGGTGATCTTGTAGTAGCCCGACTCGCTCACGGAGATGTTGCCAGGGTCGTCGCCGCCATCGCGGAAGACGAGGCCTGCGCAGATCACGTCGATCGTGTTGGCCCAGTTGTCGCCGATGGTGTGGATGATCTTAAACTCAGCACCTGCGGGGAAGTAGCCCGTGTAGGTCAGCGTGCCGACACCCGTGGTCTTGTTATACTCCTGTCCCTCCTCTGTGTAGAGCGGCATAACAGAGGTGCCGACAGCACTCTTGTCGTTGGTCCAGGCACCATCACCAATGCAGCCACCAATGAGATACCACACGTCGATGGCGGCATCCTTCAGCTTCATATAGTAGGGCAGCACCTTGATCTGGACTGCGTTGGAATAGATCGTGTCGCCAGCATAGGCAGCACGCACGCGTACATATACATCCTGGGATGCGGGCACGTTGTTGGGCTCGTAGCGGACAATCTCCTGCAGGGCCTTTGCCATCTCGTTGGCAGCTACGCTACCCTTGACGAGAGAAAACTCCGTGTCGAAGGTCTTGTAGTCGCCGACAGCCTGGTCGGTGGCATCCTTCTCGCCAGCCTGGATATCCTTCGTCCATCGGTTGGTGGGCGAAACCTGGATCTGATAGCTAGCCAGGGCGGGGAAGCCGTAGTCGGGCTGCGACCAGCTGAAGGCGAGCGACTCCGAGGTGGCCAGATCCACATTGGCCTGGGCGTAGGACGGGGTATTGAGGACGAAAGTCGTCGGCGTCTGTATCGTGGGGTTGTTGTCCCTGTCGTCGTCGCAAGCCGTGAAGAATGCGAGGGAGCAGAGCAGCAACGCGGTTGATTTGATTATATTTTTCATCGTTGATTGCTTTGTTTTGTTGCACAGAGCGGGCGTGGCTTCTTGGAAGTCGGTCCGCCCTGTGCGGTTGATGATCTATTAGTAACCAGGGTTCTGCGTGATGGCGCCTTTCACCTGGGCTGCCGGGATGGCGAAGATGTTGCGGTATGCATCAAAGTTGCGGCCCGCCTTGGCACCACCCTTGTAGCTCCAGTTGTAGTTGTTGTTGCCACCAAAGCGTCCGAAGCGGATGAGTGTCGGGCGGCGGAGACCCTCATAGTAGAACTCGCGGCTCCACTCGTCGCAGAGGTCGCTCAGAGAGTAGGCTGAGCGCTTCACGGCATGTGCGCGATCGCGAAGGGCGTTGACAGCATCCGTGCCTTCCTTCGTCGTGGTGCCGCCATTGAGACGGGCCGTGGCCTCGGCATAGGTCAGGTAGGCCTCGGCTACACGGAAGAGGAAGAAGTCGGTGTCGGGGTAGTTGTCGTTCTTGCCTACCGAGTTGTCGGTCTTGAAGTTGTTCCATTTAGCCACGGCAAAGCCAGCCTTGAAGCTGCTCAGATAGCCATCGCCATTGTCGAGCGTACGGTCCTTGCCGTCGAAGATGGCGCGGTCGTCGTTGGCGGCAGCAGGCATCTCCGTGCAGCTGACGTTGGGTGCGTCGCCATTGGGGAAGAACTTATTGATCAAGTCCGTGCGTGCGCGGTTGCCGCCCCAGGCCTGGCCCGTGCCGTTGGTGGCCTGCGGGTAGGTGCCTGTCACGTCGGCATGCATGTCGCCATCATAGGCGCCAGCCATCAGGAAGAGCGTGCCTGCCCACGACGTGGTCGTCACGCCATCCTGGCCGATGCGGAACACACCCTCGCGGGCAGCATTCGTCTCGCCATTGTCGCCCATGAAGAGCATCTGGTAGGCGCTCCACTTGCCCACACCCGTGAGGTTGAGGTGGTAGTCAGACTTCATCACGCGCTGGGCGTAGTCGGCAGCCTTCTGCCATTGCGGAGTTCCCGTATAGACCTCGGCATTGAGGTAGAGACGGGAGAGCAGCATCCATACCGCGGCCTTGTCGGCACGGTAGTAGCCGGCGTCGCTGGAGGTCTTCGACTTGGCCTCGCTCATCTGAGGCTCTATCTCCAGCAGCTCCTTCTCCAGCCAGGCGTACATCTCGGCACGGGTGTAGCGCACGGGCTTTTCGAGCGTCGTGGCAAACGGCACGTTGCCGAAGGCGTCCATCAGGAAGTAGTACTCCAGGGCGCGGAGGAAGCGTACCTCGGCCGTCTTGGTGGCGTCCTTGTCGCCACACTCGTTGATGTACTGGTTGCAGTAGGAGATACCCGTGGTCAGACGAGCGAAAAGGCCGTTGAGCATCGGGTGGCTGTCATCGTATGTGTTGTAGCAGAACTCGCGGATGCCGGCGTCGCTCCAGTGGCAGATGGCCTCGTCGGTGGTCATCTCGTTGGAATTCCAAAGCTGGCGGATGAAGCCTGCGGTACCGCCATCGAGACCGTCGATGTCGCATTGGTCGTCGCCCGTGCTATTGCCGGACATGGCCAAGTTGGCGTAGCACTTGTTGAAGAGTGCCGTCGGGTTGACCTGCGTGTTCATGTTCGGGTCGATGGGCTTGACGTCCAGGTCGCCCGTGCAGGAAGCCATGCCCAGAAGTGAGAGGGAGACGGCTGCTGCAGAAAGTAGGTTCTTTATATTCTTGTTCATGATGTTATTATCGCTAATGAGGGGTTAGAAGTTGAGGTTCAGACCAAGAATGACGGAGAACGGACGCGGATAGAGGTTGTCGTCGAAACCGTTGAACACCTCCGGGTCGATGCCGTCGTAGTTGGTGATGGTGAACACATTGGAAGCCGTGGCATAGGCGCGGCCTGAGAGACCATGCCATCCGCTGGTCTTGAAGAGGCTGGCGAAGCTATAGCCCAAGGTGATGTTGTCCAACTTCAGGAACGAGGCGTTGTGGATCCAACGGTCGGTGAGGTTGGAGGTGACATCGTCAGTCTGCCAGTCGTCGGCAACGGCCTGTGCGGTCTTGTTGCACATAAAGTTGCTGGAAGCCCAGAGGGCGTTCGGGCTGACATTCTTGAAGCCTTGGCTGATGTTGTCAAACACATAGTTGCCAATGTTGGCACGCAGGGTGAAGCCGAGGTCCCAGTTCTTGTACTCCAGGCGGGAGGACAGACCCATCGTGACGGGAGGCGTCGGCGACTTGTAGAAGTAGCGGTCCTCATTGGAGATCTTGCCATCGCCATTGCGATCGACCATCGCACCCTCGATAGCCTTGCCGTTCTTGTCGTAGGCCTGCTGATAGACCCAGAAGGAGTTGGCGGGATTGCCCACAGCGTTATACTCCAGGTACTTGTCGGTACCGATCACGATACTCGTGTTAGGCACGGGGAGTCCGTCGGAGCTGGCACCCGTCAGGTCGTCGATGCGGTTTCTGTTGTACGTGAAGTTGTAGTCGATGGTCCAGTACCAGTCTTTCGTCTGGATGGCCTTCCAAGACAACGTTACCTCCACACCCGTGTTGCTGAGCGTACCGATGTTCTGCCAAGCCTGGTTGCGGAAGGCTGAGAGAGCCTGTGTCGGAGCGTAGTTGAGCAGGTCGGTGGTCTTGCGGTAATACCAATCGACCGTACCCGTGAGTCGCTGGTCGAGGATACCCCAGTCGAGACCGATGTTGTACGTGGTCGTGGTCTCCCACTTCAGGTCAGGCGTATAGTTGTCCGGACGATTGAGCGTACCGTCGCCGTCTGCGGGGTAGTAGGCACCCGTGCCCTGGTTGCGCGTATAGGTCGGAATCCAGGCATAGTCGTTGTTTACGTCCTGCTGACCCGTCATACCCCATCCGAGACGGAGCTTCAAGTCAGAGAGCCAAGAGATCTCCTTGAGTTTGTTCTCCTCGCTGGCCTTCCAAGCGAAGGCAAATGACGGGAACCATGCCCAGTGCTCCTTGAAGCGTGAGGATCCGTCGTCACGAACGGTTGCCGTGAGATAGTAGCGGTCCATGAAGCTCCAGTTGGCACGACCGAAGAAGGAAACGAGGTAGTTCTCAGTCTTATAGGCCTTCATCGACGGATTGTAAATCTGTCCGGCCAGCGATCCCGTGATCTCGTTGCCGTTGGCATCGACGAGCGGCTGACCAAAGTGATCGACATAGGTGCCGGTCTTGGTGTTGCCCGCACCATAGATGCCCCAGTAGTTGTTGTCCGTGCCACGATAGAAGCGCTGATACTCATAACCACCCATGACGTCGATGTGGTGCTGGTGAGCGTCGTTGAAGTCGTGGTAGTACTGGGCGTAGGCCGAGAGCGAGAGGTTGCGCTTCACGATGCGCTCCCATCCGTGGCTGCCGTAGTAGCTGTCGTTGTTGCTCTGGTAGGCCGGCGAGATGTCTGTATTCTGCTTACCGCTTGCGATATCGGCACCCAGCGTGGCGTGGAGGCGGAGATCCTCAAATCCGTGTACCTTGTAGTCGAAGTCTGCGCTGCCGATAAACTCGCGGCTATGGGCGACGTCGTTCTTCTCGTTGAGCACGGAGAGCGGGTTGCGCGTGGCCAGCTCGTTGTAGGTGTACATCCAGTTGGGGTCGCTATAGTTGCCCGACTTCGGCCAGGCGAAGTAGCCGTGGAAGTTGTTCAGCGTCTGGTTGAGGTTGTCTCCGAAGAATTTTCTGTGATACTCGGAGGTGTAGCCATACGGGCTCTGGGTCGGGTCCATATTGACTGCCGCGCCCACGGCCGATCCGTCGGCATAGCGGTTCTTGGCGTACATGCCCTTGGCATTGAGCGTGATGTTGAGGTGGTTGTTGAGGAGCGACGGGGTGAGGGTGACGGAAGCCGTGGCACGCTGGAAGCGTGAGGTCTTCAGGATACCCTGCTCGTCGGTGAAGCCTGCGCTCACACGATAGGGGAGAGCCTGGCCTACTGCGCCGCTGACTGTCAGGTTGTGGTCATGGCTGATGGACGTCTGATAGATCAGGCCCTGCCAGTCGGTGTCTGCCGTACCCAGGGCACGGTAGGGGTCGCTGTCCTCGCCCCACTTGCTGCGGATGAGGTCGCGGAATCCGGCTGCGTCGAGCACGTCGATGGTCTTCTTCTTCCAGCCGAGCGTCACGCTACCGTTGTACGATACCTTCACGTCGCCCGCGTGGCCCTTCTTTGTCGTGATGATGATGACACCATTGGAACCGCGGCTACCATAGATGGCGGTGGCCGAAGCGTCTTTCAGCACGTTGAAGGACTCGATGTCCTGCGGGTTGATGGCCGAGAGGATGTTGGCCACACCTTTCACACCATTGTTGTCGATAGGCACGTTGTCGATGACGATCAACGGATCGTTGCTGGCGTTGAGGGACGAGCCGCCACGGATGCGGACGTTGGACTTGGCACCCGGCGTACCACCCTCGCTGGTGATAGCCACACCGGCCACCTTACCCACGAGCAAGTCCTGGGCGTTGACCACAACACCCTTGTTCTTGCCGTCTGGTTTCAAGGCGGCGACAGATCCAGTCAGGTCCTTCTTCTTGACCACGCCGTAGCCGATGACGACCACCTCGTTGAGCGACTGGGCCGCGTCATCCTGCATGGTGATGACCATGTTGTCCTGCGCCGTTACTTGCTGCTTCTTGTAGCCGATGTAGGAGATGGTCAAGGTCTGTCCGGGTTGCACGCTGAGCGAGAAGTTACCGTCCAAGTCGGTCACGGTACCATTGCTCGTTCCGTTGATCAGCACGCTCGCGCCGATAATCGGCTCGCCGGAAGCATCTTTCACGGAGCCTTTCACCGTACTTTGGGCGAAAGCACCTACTGAGAGAGCTAAGCCCGCTGCTAGGGCCAGCATTCTCGCAGGGAATTTGGGTTTAACCTGCTTCATCTTTTTGCTTTTTTGTTAGTTATTTATAAATGTAATGATTGCCTTTAAAAATGACCTTCATACCCTCCGTGGGGGATTTCTACATGCAAAATTAGGGTTTTGAGTGTTATCAAATACTATTTTTTTACGAAAAATCGTTTGTTATAATGTGCAAAGGTTTGCATTGACAATCGTCAAGTTATATCCTTGATAGAAATCAATAAATGATAGTATAATCGTATTTTTGCAACATAAAAACAGACAATAGTCTGCCATTACACTCAAAACATGAAAGAGCAGCCCATACTGACGATGAAGGATATGGCCGAGGCCTTGGGGGTCTCGGTATCGACCATTTCCCGTGCGCTGAAGGATAATCCCCGCATCAGTCCTGAGAAGCGAGAGGCTATCCAAAGGTTTGCGCGCGAACATCATTTCTCTCCCAATCCGTTGGCAGAGTCGCTACGCAAGAGCCGCACGGAAGCACCCAAGCTCATCGGCGTCATCATCCCCGAGTTTGTCCACTACTATTTCGCCTCCGTCCTCACGGGCATCGAGGAGACGGCCTGGGAACGGGGCTACCGCATCCTGGTCGCCACGAGCAACGAGCGCTACGACCGCGAGGTAGAGATCTGCCAGTCCTTCTATGAGAACCGCGCCTGCGGCATCATCATCTCCCAGGCCAAGGACACGAAGCGCTATGACCACTTCACGGAACTCATGAGCCATGGCATCCCCATGGTCTTCTACGACCGTATCTGTACGGGCGTGGACGCGTCGCGCGTGGTGGTAGACGACTACATGGGGGCGTTTACTGCCGTTAGCCATCTGATCAAGACGGGCTGTCGTCGCATCGCCTACTATAGTTCGCCGATGAACCTGGAGATTTCCAAAAATCGCTATAACGGGTGGCATGACGCCTTGGTGCGCAACGGCTTGCCGGCTGGCGACGACCTGTTGTTCATGTGCGACAACCGCGAACAGGCGGAGTGTATCACCCCCGACGTCCTCTCCCGCGAGCAGATACCCGACGCGTTCTTCGCCACCAACGACGATACGGCCATCGGCATCCTCTATACGGCCAAGCGGATGGGCTACCGTGTGCCCGAGGACCTGTCGATCTGCGGGTTCACCAATGGCGAGCGTGCCATCGCCTGCGATCCGATGCTCACGACCGTCGAGCAGCGAGGCCGGTCCGTGGGCGAGGAGGCTGCCCGCATCCTCATAGGACAGGTGGAGGGCACCATTCCCAAGGACAAGGTCGAGCGACGTGTCATTCGTACCCGTCTCGTCCTGAGAGGCACGACACGATAGCCGGTCCGCCCCTGCCAAAAGACAACAACAACCGACAACAATAACTGAAACATACATGAAACAGAAACCCGATTTGAGTTTTCGGAAGCTGTGGGATCTCAGCTTCGGATTCTTTGGCGTACAGATAGCCTACGCCCTGCAGAGCGCGAATATCGCGCGTATTTTTGCCACGCTTGGTGCCGATCCCCACTCGCTGAGCTATTTCTGGATCCTCCCGCCCCTGATGGGCATCCTTGTCCAGCCTATCGTCGGATCTTGCAGCGACCGCACCTGGACGCGCTTTGGCCGTCGCATCCCCTATCTCTTTGTCGGCGCGGCCGTGGCGGTGCTCGTCATGTGTCTCCTCCCCAATGCGGGCAGCTTCGGCATGGCGGTCTCCGCAGCCATGGTCTTCGGCCTCGTCACGTTGATGTTCCTCGACACGAGCATCAATATGGCCATGCAGCCGTTTAAGATGCTCGTCGGCGACATGGTCAACGAGAAGCAGAAGGCCCTGGCCTATAGCATACAGAGTTTTCTTTGCAATGCGGGATCACTCGTCGGCTATGTCTTCCCGTTCTTCTTCACCGCCTTGGGCATTGCCAATACCGCGCCCTCGGGTGTCGTCCCCGATTCTGTGATCTGGTCGTTCTATATTGGTGCGGCCATCCTGATTCTCTGCGTCATCTATACTACCGCGAGGGTCAAGGAGTGGACACCCGCAGAGTATGCCGAGTACAACGGCACCAATAGTTCCGTGGAGCAGGAAGAGGCGGGTAAGGCCGACTGGCTGACGCTCCTGCGCCATGCGCCCGCCACGTTCTGGAAAGTCGGCCTCGTGCAGTTCTTCTGCTGGTTTGCCTTTATGTATATGTGGACCTACACCAACGGCACGGTAGCGGCCAACTGCTGGGGCGTCGATATGTTCTCTGCCGATGCTACCGCCACCTCGGGCTACCAGGAGGCAGGCAACTGGGTGGGAATGCTCTTTGCCGTTCAGGCGATCGGTTCGGTGGTATGGGCCATGGTTCTGCCGCAGATTCGTCGTCGCAAACTGGCCTATAGTCTGAGTCTGCTGCTGGGAGGCGTGGGTTTCGTGATGGCTGCCTTCGTGATGGACAAGTACCTGATGTTCGTGCCTTTCCTCCTGATCGGTTGTGCCTGGGCCGCCATGCTCGCCATGCCCTTCACCTTTGTCACCAACGCCCTCCAGGGCTACGGCCACATGGGAGCCTACCTCGGTCTCTTCAATGGCACGATCTGCGTGCCCCAGATTATTGCTGCCGCCCTTGGTGGTGTCATCCTTGCCCTCGTGGGTTCCGTCCAGGCCCACATGATGATCGTGGCGGGCGTCGCTTTGGTCATTGGTGCCCTTGTTGTGGGCTGGATCAAGGACGCCTAATCGCCTAAGGCAGCATTGCCAGTTGTTCCCATACCCATACGAAAAATCCCCACCTGCTTGGCAGAGCCTGCAGGTGGGGATTTCCTTAGTATGCTATATTGTAATCGACGATCGACTTGCCGACAAGTTGCTTACTCCTCCGGAGCCTTGTCGATGAGGTCCATAAACTGGTCGAGCTTCGGCGTGATGATGATCTGCGTGCGGCGGTTGCGCTGCTTGCCCAGCTCCGTGTCGTTGCCAGCGAGCGGGTTCCACTCACCACGTCCACCAGCCGTGAGACGCTTCGGATCAACACCGAAATGCTCCTGCAGGTAGAGGGCTACACTCGTGGCACGCAAGGCCGAGAGGTCCCAGTTGTTGCGGATGTTGCGCATCTTCTCGTTGGCCGTGTTGATGGGCACGTTGTCCGTATTACCCTCGATCAGCACGTCATAGTCTCTGTAGTCCATGATGATCTTGGCGATCTTGCTCAGCGTCTGCTCGGCGCGCTCGTTCACCTCGTAGCTACCGCTCTTGTAGAGCATGTTGTCAGCCAGCGAGATATAGACCACACCCTTGAGCACCTGCACATCGACCTCCTTCAGCTCCTCGCGAGACAGCGAGCGCGTCAGGTTGTTGGTCAGCACCATGTTGAGCGAGTCACTCTTCGTCTTCACCTCCACGAGGTGGCGGATGTATTGGTTAGACTCGTTGATCTGATCGACGAGCTTCGAGATGTTCACGTTGTTCTTGTCCGCGTTGTTGAGGCTTCGGTCAAGACTTCCCTGCAGAGCAGCCGCACTTGCTTTGGCCTGTGCAAGCTGGTCCTCCAAGCTCTTGATGCGTGCGTTGTTGGCCGCGATGGTCTCCTTCGCACTTTGATACTCACTCGTCAGTTGACGATTCTCGTTCTGACAGTTCTCCAAATCCTTCTTGCTGGCACAACCCGACAGCACGAGGCAACCGATGGCCAGGGCAGAAAATAAAGTTCTCTTCTTCATAATTCTTATTGTCTTTTGTATTTGTTCTTAATAATAGATGCTCTCTGACGAAGATGGCGGCGGGGCGTGATGAGAATCTTGCTCTCAAATGGCCGAGTGCAGCCTAACTTTTGCAAAGTTATGACTAAGACGATGAAAACCGCCAGTTGTTGCATCCATTTAAAGTAATTTAACCAAGCATTTTGCCTATTATTGAATCTTAACAAGGAATCTTTCGTAAATTTGTGGCATGAAAAAAATCGTATCCCTTTTCACCCTGTTGCTCACGACCTTGGCTTCGTGGGCCATCGACGATGGCGTTCCCCATGCGCTTGCCCAGCAGCGCAGCCGCGAAATCACGAATGTCAGTTATCTGCTTCGCCTCCACATCCCTGCCGAGCGAGCACAGAGGGTGACCGGCAAGGCTACGGTCCTTTTCCATTGGGCTGGCAAGAGCGACCTCGTCCTCGACTTCACAGGATCGCTCACGGGGCAGCCTTCCGTCAATGGACGTAGCTTCCCGAAGGCGCGGGTGGAGCAGGAGCATATTGTCATCCCGAAACGTCTGCTTCGCAAGGGTGCCAACCGTGTTGAACTGGAGTTTGCGAGTAGCGATGCCTCCCTCAACCGCCATGACGACTATCTCTATACGCTCTTTGTCCCGGCCAATGCGCGTAGCGTCTTCCCCTGTTTCGACCAGCCCGACCTCAAGGCCCTTTTCTCGCTCCAGCTCACCCTCCCCGAGGGGTGGGACTATGTCACGAGTGCCGATCCCAAGCATCCCGTCTCCACCTACCTTTTCTCCTTTGCCGCGGGTAAGTTTCAGCGCAAGACGGTCACGATCGACGGCCGGACAATGAGCGCGCTCTATCGAGAGACCGATCCCGAGAAGGTGGCGCAACTCGACAAGTGCTTTGCTGAGGCCGCATGGTCTATCCGCTGGCTGGAGAACTATACCGGCATTGACTATCCCTTCTCCAAATACGACTTTGTCGTTCTCCCTGGCTATCAGTTTGGTGGCATGGAGCATCCTGGGGCGATACAGTTCAACGCCCGTACCATCTTCCTGGGTGCCCAGCCGACCGAAGACGACGAGTTGCGCCGCTTCCAGCTCATCTCTCACGAGACGGCCCACATGTGGTTTGGCGATCTGGTGACGATGCGCTGGTTTGACGATGTCTGGACAAAGGAGGTCTTCGCCAACTTTATGGCTTCGAAGATGGCAGCCGACCAGTTTCCACATGTCAACCACGAGCTCAATTTCCTCAAGGACCACTATCCTCTTGCCCTTTCCATCGACCGCACGGAGGGTACGCACCCCATCCAGCAGCAGCTCGACAATCTGAAGAACGCCGGCCTGCTCTACGGCCATATCATCTACCACAAAGCCCCCATCATGATGCAAAAACTCGAAGAGCGTATGGGAGCAGAGGCTTTGCAGCGAGGCTTGCGTGAGTATCTGTCCCGCTTCAGCTATGGCAACGCCACATGGGACGACCTCATCGACATCTTGGGCAAGGAGGCTCCCCAGGCGGGCATTGCCGACTTCGACCGCCAATGGGTGAAGCAGGCGGGCATCGCACTCGATGCTTATGGCATCCAACTGCTGGATGCGCCCCAGATCGCCAGTCTCCAGCAGCGTCTTTCTCAGGGAGGCATGAGCGAGGTGGATCGTTTCCGTGCGGCCATGACGCTCTATGAGAACTATCTCCATGGGCGGATAGCTGCCGATAGTCTTGTCCAGACGATGTTGCGGGCCGTGGAGCGGGAGGACAATCCCTTGGTGGCTACGTCGCTCGTCGGCTATGCCACGTCGGTCCTTCCCTATGCCTCCAACCGTGGGGTGGGGGAGTGCAAGCTCCTTGATCTTTCCCGCCACCACTCCCTGCGTGGCGTCCGTACCAGTTCGTTGCGCTATTTGTCCACGTCGGCACAGTCCGAGGCTGTCCTTGACTCGATGTTCGTGGAGTGGCAGCTGGGCGACAATCCGCTCCTGACGGTCAACGACTGGATGAGGGCGGCTTATCATCTGGCCCAGTATCTGCCATCTAAGCGCCAGAAGATCTTGTCCCGTCAGCGTGCTCGCCTCACTACCGACGATGCGCGGGCGGAGTTCGACATTGTCTCGCGTGGATGCGATACCACTCCCGCGGTACAGGATTCGCTCTTCGCCTCGTTGCTCCAGGTCGAGAATCGGCGTGTCGAGCCCTGGGCAGCTCAACTGCTCTCACTCCTCAACGACCCCATCAGCGAACCCCATAACAACCGCTTCCTTCTCCCTGCCCTCGATGCCCTGGAGGAGGTGCAGCGCACCAGCGCCATCTTCTTCCCTGGCGACTGGCTGGCAGCGCTTCTCTCCCACCATCGGAGCGAGGAGGCGCGCGCCCTCGTCAGCGGCTGGATAACTCGCCACCCCGACTATCCCGCGCCTTTGATGAACAAGGTCAAGCAGAACGCCTACCGCCTGCTGTTGGGGAGGTAGCGAGGCGTCTGCCCGAACCAGCCAATGGGTCCTTTGTGAGGATTGGGGCGTAATCAAAAAGATTTCTCAAAATATTGATATGAAAAGAATCTTTTCTCGTTTATTATGTGTATATTTGCACGGTTCTTTGCTGCCTGTTCGTAGGATGGGCAGCGAAGCGAGTGAACTAACAATTTAAATTGACCTAACAAAAAAATCAACATGTGTACGAATGAGTCTCGCCATAGCAACATGCTTCCTGTGGGCACGGTCTTACGGGGTACCTATCGAATAGAGAAGCATTTGGCTTCGGGCGGATTTGGCAATACCTATTTGGCGAAAAATACGGCTTTTGATGAAGTTTGCGCCATCAAGGAGTTCTTTATCAAAGGTGTGTGTGAGCGCGATGACGATACTTGTACCGTCAGTGTGAGCAACTCGGAGAACACCCTCAGCTTTGAGCAACAGCGAGGAAAGTTCAAGAAGGAGGCTCGCCGTCTTCGCAGCATTCGCAACGAGCATGTCGTCCAGGTCCATGACCTCTTCGAGGAGAATGGAACGGCCTATTATGTGATGGACTTTGTGGATGGATGCAGCCTCTCGGCCCAGTTGAAGTCAATGGGTAAGGGCCTCGCGGAAGAGATGGTCTGGGACTATCTGCGTCAGGTCTTGGATGGACTGGCAGCCGTCCATGCTGCAGGTATCTGGCACCTTGACATCAAACCGGGCAATATCATGCTCGACGAGCAGGGGTGTGTCAAGCTGATCGACTTTGGTGCAAGCAAACAAAGCGATGCCGAGGGTGGCGTGACGACTAGTTCAGCCATCTGCTATACCCCAGGTTATGCGCCAAGCGAACAGATGGCGCAAAGCTACGACAAGTTTGGGCCTTGGACGGATTTCTATGCCCTCGGCGCCACGCTCTATAAGCTCCTGACCAATCAGACTCCGCCGCTACCTACCGATCTTAGTGAGGACGAAACGGCTGACAAACGCGCCACCCTCCCCATGCCTGGTGTCTCCGAAAAGATGCGCAGCCTTGTGGTGTGGATGATGCAGGTGAGCCGGTTGAAACGTCCGAAGGATGTCGCCGAAATCCAGCGCTTTATGGAGGGCGAGGTCTCTCAAGCCGATCCAGGCGATGAAGACACGCAGGTCATAATGCCAACACCCGATCCTAAACCTCACGCCAATCCTGCATCAGAACCTAGTCCCAAGCCCGATTCTGGTGTAGCAGGTGGGGAACCGAAACAAGGTAAAAATAAAACCTTGGTGGTTGTTTTGTCTGTTTTCGCCTTGCTCTGTGTGGCAGGACTGGGCTACGCCCTTTATGAAGGAAATAACACTACGTATGAGGAGGATCAATTGGATTCTACCGTTGTTAATGTTGCTCCTGCGACAGATACCGCAGAGGCAGAAGAGCAGATCAAGGAGCCTGAACCCACCTTGGAACCTGAGGGTGCGCCACTCTCTGAAGGTGAGAAGGCTGATGGACGTGGAGGTTTTGACGACAATGCAGAGGGCTATTTCAGTATGCATGCAGACGAATACATGACGGAAAATCGTGATGTCTATTTTGATGGGTCTTTCAGCGATACTAAGGGCTCTTACCCTATCATGCTGAAGTTTGAGATGGATGACAACTATTTTCCTGGCGTCTGCTATTATCATAACATCAACTATGATACGAAACTCAAGATGTCTGTCCGTTTCACGGAGGAGGAAATGATCATTCGTGGCAATGCCAACGGTAGTGATTTCGTCATGAACTTCACTCCTACGACCGACGGCAAGTGGAAGGGAAGGGCTCTGTCGGGTAATCATTACCTCAATGCGGAGATACGTCCCCGGTCGCCGAGGTAGGCTTGGTTTTTGCCCGTATCCCTATATGTATAATGGTATAGAAATAAATAATTACTTTGGTGTCAATATAACCTCTATCGTGTTTTTTTAAATATGAATGCAAAGAATCTTTTGAAGCGAGCAGCCTGTCTGTTCTCCCTCACGGGCCTTGCGCTCTCGGTCTCGGCCCAGTCGCGTTTTGCCGATGCCATGCGGCAGGCATACGCCAAGCCAGAGCGTATATACCAGTTTTATGTCCAGCATCAGCCAGATAGTATCTACAAGCAGGGGGAGGGTGTCTTCTCGCCTTATCTCTCTTCCGATCAGTTCGCTGCCCAGCTTCGTGCGATGGAGGAACGGCTGGGAGATCCCGTTGAGGCTTCGATGTGGGAAATGCAGCAGATGGCGGGATGCGAGATTTATTCCCGCAAGATTACTTTCCCGCGCCATTCTGCTACTCTTAATGTTGTTTTCGACCCGTCGGGAAGTCTTTTGGGCTTCACCTTTACCGATGAGAAGGCGCTGCTTACCGAGACGGAGTCGGCCCACCATATCTATGTTTCCGACACGATCCAATTGCCAGCCCGCCTCACTATGCCGTCGGCCTCGTCGGTCAAGGATCGGGTGCCGGTCGTCATCCTTGTCCACGGTAGCGGTCCTTCCAATATGGATGAGGCCATGGGCCCGAATGCTCCTTTCCGCGATTTGGCCGAGGGTTTATCGCGTCGTGGAGTCGCCGTCCTGCGCTATGACAAGCGGACCTTCGTCTGCCCGCAGTTCTTCGAGAATGCGAAGGAGGGATACACTTATGATGACGAGACGGTCGATGACGCCCTCTCAGCCATTCGCCTCGTGAAAGACTCGTTGGCCAAAGAAAAGGCGATCGATCCCTCCCGCATTTATATCGTCGGCCATAGCATGGGCGGCATGCTGGCTCCGCGTATCGCACAGAGGAGTGGTGAGGTGGCAGGTCTCGTCCTGCTTGCTGCCCCCACAGGCAAACTGCTTCCGACGATAGAGCGCCAGCTCGCCTATCTTGGACGCTCGGCGGAAGAAATACGCAAGTTGACAGAAATCGCATTGGCGGATATTCCCGATAGCTACCTCGATCTGGATGCCCGCTATTCGGATACGGCCACAGCACAGGAACTGAATATCCCGATGCTGATCCTTCAAGGTGAGCGCGACTATCAAGTGACGATGGACGACTATCGGACGTGGCGTCAGGCCGTCGGCAATCGCCAGGGCGTGGTGATGAAGTCTTATCCTTCGCTCAACCATCTGTTCATGGCGGGCAAGGGAGGCAGTATGCCCGAGGAATACCAGACCCCGGGCCATGTTGCCGAGGAGGTGATGGACGATATTGCCAACTTTGTCCTCTCGGGCAAATAAGATCGCTCTTCCCTTCCTGCGCGATCCTTACTTACCTTTGTGCGCGAACCTTACTTACCTTCGTGCGCGATCATTACTTAGGATGGATTTTTTCGTTCCTAAGCTTGCAAGATGCCAATCGTCTTGTTTGGGTCTATACTATTTGAGAGGGGCGGAAATCTGCCGCCCCCTCTCTGTGGACCGTGAAAGATTGTGAATGGAATACGAGAGGATTGTGAGTGGTTGTGAATAGATTTGCATTCGCCTCCTCATAGTACTATCTTTGTATAAGATAGGCTGCACTCGGCAATTTGAGAGCAAGCTCTCATTGCGCTCGTTTGCACTATCTTTGTAGAAGATAATCAAAAAAAGTTGTATCAGTCTAATAATCAGCATAGTTGTTTCGACTGGTTTATTTATGGTAACGATTTAGCGAAAGTCAGACTACTTCTGCCTGCTTACTTTTCATAATAGTTCAAACAACTCTCGCGGTTGCAAAGATAGGGTAATTATATTTTACGGTCGCGGATCATCTTCATCATGCAGCTTTTACCTACACGACGTTGACCTACCAATACGATGATAGTCTCCTTGCCAAGATACCTTTCTATCTTGTCAATATATGATAGACTAATGATAGTTGCCATATTTTTATCTTTTATAAATGAAATTTTCTGCAAATATACGATTTTTGTCTTCTATAAAAGAAAATAAACGCAAATCCGCAACTAATAGGACTAAGGGCGTTTTTTGCTTGCAATGCGAGAAATGATCATCTTGTCGCACGTAGTCTTGCGCCGCAGAAATGTCTCCGCTCCCCCCCCCCTTACCCCACAAAGCGACTTGAGGTAATACGCTAGTTTAACCAGAAAGGTCAGGCTTTAGCCAAATCCTGTCTGGAACAACCTGGCGTAAGCCTGGTTGTCAGTATAAATGTTCAACACATGCTTTCGTGGTGTCTTGATCCATTTTGCCGGGACGGAGACAAACTTGAAAACAAAGCTCTTGACTCGGCTAGTGGCTCGCAATCCAAACTTTTGGGTCTCCAATCTCTGCATGATGGCTTTGTAGAAGTTTCTGACGAGGGCAGTCATGGGCAAGAAAACCGTATTCTGTGACATGAATGATTTCGGCAACCGGTTCCATCCAAAGCCATTGTTCATGTCGTCGAAGATTGCTCCTTGCCACCACGAAGGTTGTAGAACTCCGCGATGTCTCTTGCGCTCGACCCGTAGTCGTTGGTCAATATGCACCTGTTGGTGTATTCTCCTTCCCAAATGTCAAGCTCTCTCTCTCCGTTCTTCTTTGTCACTGTATGACAAGACGATACAACTTTCCCTTCCATTTCTCAACAAGGATGGAGTTCAACTCAAACTCGATGCCATTGATCTCGACAGACTGCCAGTCCGTCAAGGAAGACATTGTGTCGTAGAGGGAAGAGCACCTGTTGGCG
>ERZ1106935.1039-NODE-1039-length-27593-cov-3.745406_pt1 | contig 27593 bp, 21 predicted proteins | sample MGYA00403666_ERZ1106935 | MGnify/ENA primary metagenome ERZ1106935 (study PRJEB35170, sample SAMEA104062452) | human gut metagenome | biome: human gut; feature: human-associated habitat; material: faeces | place: Denmark | collected 2012-11-20 ... | reverse complement strand
GACAGACAGACAGACAGACAGACAGACAGACAGACAGACAGACGTTATAGTTATACACTTATAAACATAAATTCTAAATATTATATATTTTTTAAATATCGCATATTAAGGTATAGTGTATCCGTTTGAAGCGGGTATGCTATGCCTTTTTTGTGCTCTTTTGAGCAAAAAATATGAAATATATTGCGGAGGGAAATTATATGAAGAAGATCAGAACAATGCTTGCATTTATACTCGCGCTGAGTATATGCGCGTCAATGGCAGCCTGTGGAAGTTCAGGTGACAGCGGTGTTAAGTCGGAGAGCAAGTCAGTTACGACCGATGAAAAAACCGATGATACAGCGACAAGCACTGAAGCAGACGAAACAGCAGAGACTTCCAAGGCAGAAGAAACAGAACAGTCCGCCACAGAGCTGTCTGAGGAAGATGAAGAAAACGAAAAAAGATACGGCTATTATGAACTGCTGAAAAATGAATTGGCGGAGTATGGCGATACAACATTTTATAATTCTTTAGGCAACGGCACGACTATGATGAAAGACGGCAAGGGCGTTTTTGTACTTGAACCTAAAGACCCTTTTGATACCATAAAGCTTATTTCATTTGACGCAGAAGGTAATTTCAATGTGCTTTTTGGTGATCCTTACAGCCGCATTGTTATGCGCAGCGGCTATATTTATATTGTGATGAAAAATTTTGAAGGTCCAAATGAGATCAGACGTATAAATATATGTGATGGAACGACAGATAGTTATTTAGATGAAGATAATACCATTTTAAATGGAAGCATTGAGGATATGTGTGTTTCGGCTAATGGTGATGTTATTGTACATAACAGGAACAACCAGGGTTTAGACGGTATGTATAAACTGGACAAAGACTTTAAAAATGTAAGCGGTGGAATAATGCAGTTAGATATTGCCGACAGTACAGAACACATAGCTGTGGAGGATACCAGTCTTTCCACAATGTCATACGGCGACAAAATATATCTGTCAAACGGCAACTATTACCTCGACTGCAATACTATGCAGCTTGTGACGCTTGATACGCCAGTAGCATTAGATGGTTTTGACATTGGCATACACTGCATAGGAAAATACGCTTTTATTTATGATAGCACCTTTTACAGTGAGCAGATCTATGATATGGAAAAAGACGAATACGTTGAGGGCGTTTTCCCCACAAGACGTGACGTTGAAGATATCTGGAGGGTGAATGTTGGCGATATCTGCTTTGAAGCGTTGGACGGATACGGCAGTATTACAAGCTTTTACGGCGGTGGAGACAGCCACATTCTTACTGACAGCGAGGGCGTATGGCATAGGATAAAACTGCCGGCTGTAACATTGAAAGACACCGAGGAACTCAGCTATGTTGATGACTGCGTTATCGAAACCCTCGGCAAGGAAAGCTATGTCCGTGGCTGTGTTGTAATAGATGACGACCACTATCTCTTCTTTGACGACAGCAAAGTCGCTTTGCGCAGCTTTGAAAAGGGCGATTCAGAGGATATAGATGTTATCGAAAGATAATAAATATAAAAACATTATAAATGGAGGAAAATCACATGAAAAAGATCAGATCAATTCTTGCATTCGCACTTGCACTTAGTATGTGCGCGTCAATGGCAGCCTGCGGAAGTAACAGCAATGACGAAAGCAGCAAGACAGAAACATCTTCTGCTGCTACGACAGAGGCAACAACAGAAGAAAGCACAGAGGAAGCATCTGAAGACTCTGCGGAAACCACATCAACCGTCGCAACAGCATCTGATTCTCCTGACGAGAGTACAACTGCTGATGCATCTGACTCGACCGCTGAACCAGTTTCGGCATCAGACATGACTTTCGCCGACGTTGACACTTGTTTCTCGGATCTCAATGGCAAGACATTGGACGAAATCAAGTCATATGTCGAAAGCACATTCCCTGTCACCGACTGTCAGGAAAAAATTGGCGCTTACTCAATGCCGAAAGGCAATGATAAAAGCGGACTGCAGATCGACATGTACACATGGAACTTCTCATCTCCAGTAACGATCGAAGGAGTAGCATTTGACTACATTGCGATCAGCATGGGGGATGGTGCGATCTACCGCGCTTCTTTCAACAAGTACGACAGCGATACACAGACTGCTTCTGACTTGAAAACAAAAGCAGAATCATACGGCCAGAAGACATCAAACGAATACGCTGACTCATACAACATGAACTGTGGCGAAGTGAGTATCAATCTTGTCTCAGAAACCGAAACCCTCGGCATCGATCATAGCTACCAGTAACTCATAAACAAAAACCCTCTTTTCCATTTTTGGAAAAGAGGGTTTTTGTTTTAATTATCATATTGTGCTGACTGATCAGATGACATATCAATATTGCTAACCAACTCATCAGCCATTGCCTCACGATCAATCGGTTCTGCATCTGTTGTTTTATTCTCGGCTTCAGAGACTTGGTTTACAGTCTCAACAGCTGTTTCAACAGCAGCTTTACCGAGTCCTTCTTTCCCCATGACAATATCTCATCGGGTGTTATCGCCATACCACTTGCTTCATTCTGCTCGATCTTACTATTTACGTACTGTGAAGCATCAAGTAACTGATTGAATCCAAACTTTAAATCACTGACGTACTTCCCCACCATGACTGGATCATCTTCTTTCGGTCTGCCGGGTTTACGAGGGTTGGAATCTAAGAACAGCTCTGTTGTAAGTGTGACAAGGTGGATTTTCACCCACACTTATGCCAGAAGACTCACTTTCTACCAGGATTTCATAATTGCAAGGAGGTTAATATTAAATGAAAATGAAATCAAGTCTGCCCTTTAAGTACATTACTACCGTCAAAGACGGTAAACACTATGTTGTCTTTGATTATAAGGACAACGAAGGAAAACGCAAAAGAAAATGAATCGGTACTGATCTGCCTGAAAAAATGTGCTAAGAAGGCTTTGAACCTCAAGGTCGAGGAGATTATCACAGCGTTCCTTCGTGATTGGCTGGAGACTATCAAGCCAACTATTGCCGAAACAACATACGAAAGCTATTCGCAGAAGCTCAACAGTGTGGTTCTCTACTTCGATACGGTGTTTTCTGACATTACGCTTGCTGAGGTGACTGCTGTGGAGCTTCAGAAGTTCTATAACGATAAGTTTGCAGAGGAAATCACCGCTAACACGATCAAGCACTATCACGCAAATATCCATAAGGCATTGAAGTATGCTGTGAAGATCGGGCTTATTTCCTGCAACGAATCTGAAAAGACAGACCGTCCGAAGCTCGACAAGTATGAAGCGACATTCTATAATTCCAAAAAGCTTGAAAGACTGTTTTCTGTTTTCAGAGAATATCGTATGGAGGTAGTGATGCTTATCGCTGTCTACTATGGACTACGCAGAAGTGAGATCATCGGTCTGAGGTGGGACGCTATCGACTTCGACAACAACACGATCACCATTCACGCAAAGGCTTACAATGTTTATGAGGACGGCAAGCTCGTTGTGAAGTTTGAGAATAAGTTAAAGACCAAAGCAAGTCACAGGACACTTCCGCTTATTCCGTCCATTGCTGATGTGCTGAGAGCGAAGAAAGAGCAGGACGAATACCTCTCTACGGTTCTGAAAAGCGGATACGATCACGAATATGAAGATTACATCTGCACAGATAAGTTTGGAAGACTTATAACGCCTAACTATGTTACTGACCATTTCGCAAATGTTATCAAGAAATACAAGCTGAAAAAGATTCGATTTCACGATTTGAGATATTCTTGTGCGAGCTTGCTTCTTGCTAACGGTGTGCCTATGAAGGCAATCCAGGAGTGGCTTGGACGCTCCACATTCCATGTAACTATCTCCGTTCCACGCTCTATGTATCTATGCCCGAAAAAGCTGACAGTATAAATGTTCATAGTAATCCCTCCAAATTGTCTTTTATCTATTATAACGCAAAATAAGTGCAATTACAACGCTTTACAGCACTTATTTTTTTGCGTTGTGCTGTACTATAATAGATAAAGAGAGAAGATGAGCCTGATGGACATAGCAGAGCGACTGAAAAAAGCCCGAACAGCAAAGAATTTGAGCGTATACAAGCTGTCCCAGATTTCGGAAGTATCGGAAACGCACATAAGAGATTTGGAGCGCGGTGATCACAATCCCTCTTTCGATACGCTTAGTCGCTCGGTAAAGCCTTTTGGATTATCTCTTGCGGAGATGTTCAGAGACTCGGAAGATGTGTCCTACCTGAACAGTAACGAGAGGGAGCTTGTGGAGTGTTATCGTATGCTGTCTGATGAAAGGGCAGAAAAGCTACTGCAATTCTTAAAAACGCTAGTCTGAGCGAATAATGGTATATCAAAGGCTATTGCAGTATGCGATAGCCTTTTCGTTTTATCAACCGTAATTGTACTAAATACGAAAATCCCCAGTGAAAAATATAGATTTTTCACTGTCGAATGATTGACTATTTGTGCAGATTGTGCTATAATATAACAGATAATACCTCGCTGTAAGCGTAGGTTTAAGAGGTGTAAAAATTATGGCTGAAAAGAATTCTGCCAATATTGGCTTTGAAAAGCAGATTTGGGACGCTGCCTGCGTGTTGTGGGGGCATATTCCGGCTGCCGAATATAGAAAAGTTATCGTGGGACTTATCTTCCTGCGTTACATATCAAGTGCATTTGAGAAGCGTTATAACGAGCTTGTGGCTGAGGGTGACGGTTTTGAGGACGAGCCTGACGCATACCTTATGGACAATATTTTCTTCGTGCCTGAAAAGGCTCGGTGGTCGGTGGTGTCCGCTGCGGCTCACACTCCTGAGATCGGCTCGGTCATTGATGATGCCATGAGAGCTATCGAGGACGAGAACAAGACATTGAAAAACGTTCTTCCGAAGAACTACGCAAGCCCCGACTTGGACAAGCGTGTTCTCGGTGATGTGGTCGATCTGTTCACCAATATGGATATGACCGACACGGAGGACAGCAAGGATTTGCTTGGTCGCACTTATGAATACTGTATCGCTCAGTTTGCCGCCTACGAGGGTGTCAAGGGTGGTGAGTTCTATACTCCGTCAAGCGTGGTGCGTACCCTTGTTGAGATATTGCGTCCGTTTGAGAACTGCCGTGTTTACGATCCTTGCTGCGGTTCGGGCGGTATGTTTGTGCAGAGTGCGAAATTCATTCAGGCTCACAGCGGAAACAGGGGCAATATCTCTGTTTACGGACAGGAGTCCAATGCCGACACTTGGAAAATGGCTAAGATGAATATGGCTATCCGTGGTATTGATGCGGATTTCGGACAGTATCATGCTGATACATTCTTCAACGATCTGCACAAGACCTTGAAAGCCGACTTTATCATGGCAAATCCGCCGTTCAACCTCTCAAACTGGGGGCAGGACAAGCTCAAAGACGATATTCGCTGGAAATACGGTGTGCCGCCTGCCGGAAACGCTAACTATGCGTGGATACAGCACATGATACACCACCTTGCACCAAACGGCAAAATTGGTCTGGTGCTTGCAAATGGTGCGCTGTCAACGCAGTCCAGCGGTGAGGGTGACATTCGTAAAAATATCATTGAAGCCGACTTGGTTGAGGGTATCGTTGCGATGCCGACACAGCTTTTCTACTCCGTTACTATCCCTGTAACGCTGTGGTTCATCACAAAGGGCAAGAAGCAGAAAGGTAAAACGTTGTTCATTGATGCCCGTAAAATGGGTTATATGGTTGACCGCAAGCACCGTGATTTCACGGACGAGGACATTCAGAAACTTGCTGATACATTCAAGGCATTTCAGGACGGCACATTAGAGGAAGTCAAGGGCTTCTGTGCGGTGGCTGACATTCAGGCTATCGCTGCACAGGACTATATCCTTACACCGGGACGCTATGTCGGCATTGAGGAGCAGGAAGATGACGGCGAGCCGTTCGATGAGAAAATGAAGCGCCTGCCCTCGGAACTGTCGGATATGTTCAAGAAGTCCCATGAGCTTGAAAACGAGATAAGGGAGAAGCTGGGGGCGATTGGGTATGACATTTGAAACAGTTAGGCTCGGTGATGTTGTCCTATTCAATCCTCGTGAAAACATTAAAAAGGGCGTAATAGCAAAGAAAATTGATATGTCCGTTCTCCAGCCTTTCACAAGAGATGTTCCGTCTTATGAGTTTTTAGAGTATAAGGGCGGTACAAAGTTCAGGAATGGCGATACAATTATGGCAAGAATAACTCCTTGCCTTGAAAATGGGAAAACCGCCAAAGTTAATGTGTTAGAGGAAAATGAAGTCGGTTTCGGCTCTACGGAATATATAGTGTTTAGAGCAATAGACGGCATTTCAGACGAAGATTTTGTCTATTATCTTGTATGTAGCCCTATTGTGCGTGAGCCTGCAATAAAATCTATGGTGGGTTCATCAGGTAGGCAGCGTGTTCAAACCGATGTACTTCAAAACCTCGAAATCAATTTGCCTGACTTAGAAACACAACGGATTATAGGATCGGTTCTTAGGAGCATTGACGATAGAATATCCTTAAATACTGCGATAAATGAAAATTTACGCTTGTATGCCGCCTAAATCCGCACCGCCGACACGTCGATCTCGCCGTTCATCAGTTTCGGCAGGAGTGTGTCACGGAGGGCTGAAAGGCGCTGGTTTTCTTGCTGTTTTTGTATTCTAATGTCAGCAATCGGCTTTATTACTTTGGAAAAGCTGCTAAGAATACTGTCAGATGGCAACACGATTTGCATCTGTTTTAGTCTTTCTCGAGGTAAATCTGTCTGCCCTGTACTACCTGTCTGTAGCATCTCAAAATCATGTTCATGAGAAGTCGCCCATAAGCCGAGATAATAAATATACTCTTGTTTTGAAGCACGAATGATGGTAACATGAGAATCGACAGTCATATTGTTCGGAGTAAACAGAACCTGCGCTGCTCTTCCAAGTGTTCCTGTTCCAGTTGAATTTACAACAATATCGCCGTATCGGAGCCATTTTTCGTTTACTTTCTTAGGCTCGTGACAACGTGCTAAGGACAGGTCTATTTGATGATTTCTAACGCATTTCTGATTGATAACAAGTTGGGCGGAGTGTTCATTATATTTTGGAGTTATACCTTTAATAATCAGTGAACACATAGAATCAAGGATACATTCGCTCCAATCATCAGGCATAACCCCACCAAAGGGCTCAAAATCAACAAACCACGCCTTGTAAAGAGCCTGCGCCTGCTGCTCTAAATTTTCATTTATGTTAGGAGGAATATTATGATATTCGGTGAGAATGAAGCAGATATTATAGAGCATCTGCAATTATTCTATTTAACAGGATTACAAAGAATTGCTTTACTCCCTACGCCAACTCCTGAATTGGAGAGTATCTTAGATCAAGTGTGCAATCAAGAGAAATGGACTAATTGGATTGATTCTTCCGGAAAATCTGATCCTCCGCCTGACTTTTACTCTGATGAGTACAAGATTATGATGGACGTTATGCGCGTGAATGATCATGAGCATAAAGGCAAAAAAGGTAAGCTGTATAATCCGTCCATGACTCGTGAACGACAGATGTATAATGAGTTGGAAGAAGCTGGCATGCTAAAACAGCTCCCTAATGCAAAAGTATATTTGAACGGAGATACTCAGCTGCCAACACATGAAGATCATAATTATGACCTATATCTGAAATGCTTTCGCCGTGTTATAGCAAAACACATCAACAGTATTCCAATATACAAGGAAAACCACCCAGGATATAAGGTGATATTCCTTGTCTTTGATGAATCATCTGCCTATTTTGAAGAAGAACAAGCTATTGACCATAAAAAGCAGTTGCACAAAGGATCAGGAATGAGTGGTCGTCCACACTTTTTCTTTGTTGACGATGACTTCCTTAGTGCATTTGCAGATAAGGGTATTGACTATTTGTTTTGGTATACCCCATATAAATTATTTAAACATATTACTCCTCCGCTTGAACTACCAACCTTATGTGTGTATGATTTGTCAGTAAAACCATTTCCACATCAAACGTATGAATATGATAATAGCAGAATGTCAAGCGTAGAGATATAAAGGAGTTGATAGAATATGCCTTACACCGAAGAAAAATACGAAAACGCAATAATACAGCTATTTGAGGGAATGGGCTACACCCACGCCTACGGTCCGGCTATCGACCGTGACTATCGTATACCGCTGTATATGGACGAGCTGACAGCAGCACTCTATCGGCTCAATCCCACGCTCCCCGATGATGCGATCAGCGATGCACTCTTTAAGCTCCGGAACTTTGAAAACGGCGAGCTGGTGCAGAAAAACGCTGTATTTATGGACTATCTGCAAAACGGCATCGAAGTCCGCTATACTGATAAGGGCGAGGAGCGTTCTGCAATCTGCTATCTTGTTGACTACGCAAACACGGACAACAACTCATTTATCGTTGCAAATCAGTGGACTTTCATAGAGAATGACGAGAAGCGCCCCGATGTCCTGCTGTTCATCAACGGTCTGCCCGTGGTGCTTATGGAGCTGAAATCTCCCTCCCGTGAGGAAACGGACGCTTCCGAAGCCTATACGCAGATCAGAAACTATATGCACTCCATTCCCTCTATGTTCATCTATAATGCTATCTGCGTTATGAGTGACCTTTCCGAAAACCGTGCAGGCACGATCACTTCGGGCGAAGATCGCTATATGGAGTGGAAAACAAAAGACGGCAGCTATGAAAATACGCAGTTTGCCCAGTTTGACACGTTCTTTGAGGGCATCTTCACGAAAGACCGCCTGCTCGACATTCTGAAAAACTTTATCCTGTTTTCCAACGAGGGCTTGCGGAGTTATAAGATACTTGCAGGCTATCATCAGTATTTTGCCGTTCGCAAGGCTATCGAATCCACCAAGAAAGCTACTGTCACCGACGGTAAGGGCGGTGTGTTCTGGCATACGCAGGGTTCGGGCAAGTCGCTGTCTATGGTGTTCTATGCCCATTTACTTCAATCTGCCCTTGAAAGCCCAACTATTTTTGTTATCACGGACAGAAACGATCTTGACGATCAGCTCTATTCGCAGTTTGCGAAATGCAAGGCGTTTCTCCGTCAAGAGCCTGTCCACGCTGAAAGCCGTGAACACCTGAAAACACTCCTTGACGGTCGCAAGGCAAACGGCATTATCTTCACCACGATGCAGAAGTTTGAGGAGTCGGGCGAACCGCTGTCTGAGCGTAGAAATATTATTGTCATGGCTGATGAAGCCCATAGAGGGCAGTATGGTCTTACCAAAAAGATCAAGATGACGAAGAATGGGGACGGTGAGCTTGTTGCCCGTAAGGTCATCGGTACAGCTCGAATTATCCGTGATACGCTCCCGAATGCTACATATATCGGCTTTACAGGTACGCCTATTTCCAGAGAGGACAGAAACACCCGTGAGGTGTTCGGTGACTATATCGACATTTACGATATGACGCAGGCTGTTGAGGACGGCGCTACTCGTCCCGTTTACTATGAGAGCCGTGTCATGAAGCTGAAACTCAATGAAAACACCCTGAAACTGATCGACACCGAATATGAGAACATGGCGCAGAATGCCGATGCTGACGTAATAGAGAAAAGCAAGCGTGAGCTTGGGCAAATGGAAGCTATCCTCGGTCACGATGATACGATAAAGTCCCTTGTTGACGATATTCTTGACCATTATGAAAGCTATCGTGAGAACCTGCTGACAGGTAAGGTGATGATCGTTGCATATTCCCGTGCTATCGCTATGAAGATATACAAGCGTATCCTTGAAATTCGTCCGGGCTGGGAGGAAAAGGTCGCTGTGGTCATGACGGCTTCTAACAAAGATCCCGAAGAATGGCACAGTATCATCGGCAACAAGCGCCACAAAGAGGAGCTTGCAACAAAATTCAAGGACAATGACAGTTCGCTGAAAATCGCTATCGTGGTCGATATGTGGCTGACGGGCTTTGATGTGCCGTCCCTTGCGACGATGTATGTCTATAAACCGATGATGGGCTACAATCTGATGCAGGCTATCGCCCGTGTCAACAGAGTGTTCCGTGATAAAGAGGGCGGTCTGGTCGTTGATTATGTCGGTATCGCAGGTGCATTGAAGCAGGCTATGAACGATTATACCGTTCGTGACAAGAAGAATTACGGCAACACGGATATTGCAAAGGTAGCATATCCGAAGTTTCAGGAGAAACTGCAAGTTTGCCGTGATCTGCTCCATGAATATGATTATTCTGCATTTTTCGGCGGTAATGAGCTTACGGCAGGACGCACGATCACTGGTGCGGTCAATTTTCTCATGGACAGAAAGAGGGAGAAAGACAGAGAAAGTTACACAAAAGAAGCCCTGCTGCTGAAACAGGCACTTTCGCTTTGTTCCTCTATCGCTGAGGAAGATGAGCGTGAAGAAGCCGCTTCCTTTGAAGCTGTCCGTGTCCTGCTGATGCGTATTCTCAATCAGGGCGGAGGTAAAAAGCTCTCACTCCCTGAGATCAATGCCAAAATCAATGAGCTGTTGAAGCAGAGTATCAAGAGTGACGGTGTTATCAACCTTTTCTCCGACAAGGAACAGGACTTTTCGCTGTTTGATCCGAAATTCTTGGAGGAGATCTCCAAAATGAAAGAAAAGAACCTTGCTGTTGAGCTGCTGAAACGCCTGATTGCTGAACAGGTACATATCTACAAGCGAACAAACCTTGTAAAATCGGAGAAATTCAGCGAGATCATGCAAGACGCTATGAACCGTTATCTCAACGGTATGCTTACCAATGAGGAAGTAATACAGGAGATGCTTAACCTTGCAAAGCAGATCAGAGAAGCACAAAAAGCAGGCGAAGATCTCGGTTTGACTGCTGATGAGCTTGCTTTCTACGATGCACTCACCAAACCGCAGGCGATAAAAGACTTCTACGAGAACGAGGAGCTTATCGCTATCACAAAGGAGCTTGCCGATACGCTCCGCCGTAATCGCACGATAGACTGGCAGAAGCGTGAGAGTGCAAGAGCCAGAATGCGAATGATGATAAAGAAACTTCTGAAAAGTCATCGCTATCCGCCGGAGGGTATGGACGATGCGGTGGCTACTGTTATGCAGCAGTGTGAGCTGTGGGTTGACAACGCAAGTATGAATTGATATAGGAGATGAAATTATGCTGAAAAAAGCAACATGGCCGCTATTTACACTTTCAAAAAAACGTAAAAGAATAGATACTAATCCTGATTATCAGCGACCAGCAGTATGGACAAAAGCACAAAAGCAACTATTGATTGATTCAATTTTACGAGACTTCGATGTACCTAAAATTTATTTGCACGAAAAAAGCAATGACACATATGATGTTATCGACGGTCAGCAACGTATTCGTGCAATATGGTCGTTCTATGATGATGAGTTCGCTTTGCCTAAAGATGCTGAACCTGTTAATGGTTATGATGTTGCAAACAAAAAGTATAGCGAACTTGATATGGATATTGCAACAATAATAGATAGCTATAATTTGGATTTCGTTATACTTGATACACAGAACGAAGATGAAATACGAGAAATGTTCCTGAGGCTTCAAAATGGTACGACTTTAAAAGCGCAGGAAAAAAGGAACGCAATGCCCGGACGAATGAGGGATTTTATAAAAGAGCTTACTAATCATGAATTTTTCTCGAAAGTCAATTTTTCCAATACTCGTTTCACTTATGATCTCATAGCTGCTCAAATGACACTTCTTGAATTAAACAAGGGTATTTGCAATATAAAAGATAGAGATTTAAATGCAATGTATGAAAAATCAAAGAATTTTAATACTTCGTCCACTGATGCCAAAACAATATATCACATTTTGGATTATCTTAATAAAATGTTTCCTGTCAAATCACCGGAGTTGAAAAGATACAGCACCATTTCACTATTTATACTAATTATGGATTTAATGCCGAACTATGATATTCGTGAGCGAGAAGCTGATATTGCAAAGTGGTTTATTGATTTTGAAGCTGAGAGATTATTAGACGAACATAAAGAACCGGAAAAGCAAGATCCACGTCTTGTAGTCTACCATGAAAGAGTATCTCATTCATCTGACTCGGAAGATTCATTACTTTACAGACATAATTTCCTTAAAGAAAGCCTTTTAACCCATGTTCCTAATCTTCCACAAAAAGATCCTAAAAGAAATTTTGACGAGGCGCAGCGTCAAGTCATTTATCGACGTGGAAACGGTATTTGCAAAATATGTGGGGTAAAATGTGATTGGAATAACTGGGAAGCAGATCATATTACTCCATGGAGTAAGGGTGGAAAAACCGAAATAGAGAATGGACAGGTACTCTGTCCGTCATGTAATTCAAAGAAAAGCGATTCGTAAGAAATAATATCCCACAAAACTTAGTCTATTGGTGCACACAAAACCTATCCCACACAACTCACATTCAGCATTGTGGTATATCCCATAATCAGTGGATACTAAAATGATACATAGCAGTGTTAAAGCATCCTCTCGGAGCGTTCCTGGGAGGGTGCTGTTTTCATCGGTTTGTTTTCCGCTCCGCAGGCTCGGACGGCGTTGAGGGGCATTTCCGTTCGTCACAGTCCGCATCATATTGATGATAAGCTTAATGAGGACGGTGTGCCGATACCTTCGGACTACTACTATGCAAAACTTGGCAAGTTGAATCATCGCCGTACAAGGCATATGTGGAGTCTCGAAACGGTCAGGCAAATACTTCACAATTACACCTACCTTGGACATCTTGTTCAGCTCCGCACAAGAACTGTCAGCTACAAAAATCACAAGGTCATCAAGAACGATGAGGACGATATGATCGTTGTGAAGAATACGCATGAGCCGATTGTTTCTCAGGAACTTTGGGACAGGGTGCGTGAAATGGAGCAGTCGGTGTCGCAGGGCAAGCGTAACAGCAACGGATATGTTGCCAATCTCAGCGGGTTGATCTACTGTCAGGACTGCGGAAACAAAGTCCGCCTTGCGTGGAACAATGCCACAAACGGCAGTAAGAAAAAGCCGAGAAAACATCTTCGCCACAATTACAACTGCACTTCCTACATGAAGTTTGGCAAGCGTTATTGTCCCAGCCACTACATTAAAATGCAGGATATGGATGCTATCGTGCTTGAAGATATTCGCAGTCTCGCTCAGCTCGTTTTAGAGGACGAGGAAAAGGCAAAGGCGGGATTCCTCGCTCGCAAAGCGAAACACCACGAGAAGCAGTATTACGTGGACACCAAGAAGTTCACAGAAGGCAGATTCCGCTTACAGGAGCTTACCCGTGAGATTTACATCTACCACAAACTGCTCGATGAACCACTGAAAGACAAAAGAAGTTTGTTTTAAGGCGTATTTACGTTATTTAAACACTATACGAAAGTGTGTTACTATTTGGCAAGAGGACTACCGCTGATTTTTACAGTCACTTGGATTTCAACTCTAAGATTGACTCAGCTAATACGATCGCCAATATCCTCGGTGGCGGAACTGTCGAAAGGCCGCCCGCTGCGGAAAGCAAGAGTGTAGGAAGCCCTAATACGGCTGATGACATGAAGAAATAAAAGAAATGTGACTGATTGGTAGATAAACGGACAAAAAAATAAAATCGGACTTCAAAAAAGCCCGATTTTACGATGATTTATGGTGCCGCTAACCGGACTTGAACCGGTACGGGTTTTACCCCGAGGGATTTTAAGTCCCTTGTGTCTGCCTATTCCACCACAGCGGCATGCAAGATATATTATAACACTTTTTTTGCAAAATGTCAACGCTTTTTTGCAAATTACAAGTTGTTAAATAGGGATAAATGGTAATTGTGGAATGGCAACGGTGTTTATTTTAAATCTTTTTGCCTTGAAACTGAAAATCTGTAGATAAATACAGATATCAAAGCGGTGACGACTTCTGTTATCCAGAATGCGTTCCATACGCCTGTTGGTCCCGTGAGCTTGCAGAGGAAGAACGCAAGTGGCAGTATTATCGCAATAAATCTGCACAGAGATATCATAAGCGACGGAATGCCCATGCCAAGCCCCTCCAGCGCACCTGATGAGGTGACGGATACTGCGGAGATAACAAAGCCGATACAAATTAGGCGCAGTGCTGTTTTGCCTATGGCGATAGTGTCAGCGCTTTCCGTGAAAAGCCCTATGAGCTTGGCTGGGAAAAGTGCGCATATGATAGTTCCTGCCGCCAATATCACACCTGTCATGTAAAGAACAATGCGGTAAATTTTCTTCACACGCTCCTTCTCGCCTGCTCCGTAGTTAAAACTGATAACTGGTCGCATACCTTGAATAACACCATTTGCGGGTAGATAAAGAAAGGTCTGGAGCTTGTAGTAAATTCCAAGAACAAGCACATAGCTTTGTGAATATGCCGCAAGTATGCCGTTGAGGGCGGATATGAGAAGTGACGGCAGTGCAAGATTAAGCGTTGCAGGAATGCCTATGGAGTACATCTTTGCGATTATCATGCCGTCAGGACGCTTGTGTTTTGCGGAAAGCTTAACAGGAAGCTCACAGCGAAGATATGCTATTATGTATATGACAAGTGTCAGCACTTGACCGATACCGGTGGCGAGTGCCGCACCCTTTATACCCATCTCAGGAAAAAATCCAACGCCAAAAATAAGCAGAGGGTCAAGGATTATGTTTGCAATACAGCCGCAGAGCATACTGAACATTGATATCTTCATTCTGCCGACAGATTGGAATATCTTCTCAAATGCAATGGCAAGCATTAATGAAGGAGAGAATGTAAATACAATGTTGCAATACTGCACGCCAAGATCTACAACGTTTTTATTACTTGTGAACATAGATAGAAATGCAGGCATTATAAGTATACATATTATCATTAGCACAATACCATGCAAAGTCGAAAGGGCAAGCCCCTGAGTTGCGGCAATATCAGCCTTTTCCTTTCTGCCTGCACCAAGATATATGGCAATGACCGCATTGATGCCGATACCAAAGCCGATAGCAGTGGCACTTATAAAATTCTGCACAGGGAACACCAGTGAAAGCGATGTCATTGCGTCCTCGCTTATCTTTGCCACGAAAAAGCTGTCAATGATGTTGTAAAGAGAGTTTACAAGCATTGATATCACCATTGGCAGGGACATTGAAAGCAGAAGAGGGAAGATCGGTCTTGTTTTCATGAAATCACTGTTCATTTATTTTTTTACACTCCTTTGTCTGTGGGCAGAAAAAAAGCCGCACAGCTTGTTTGCTGTGTGGCGAAAAGTGACATACTGTCAGGAAAAATCCACGCAAGTTTTACAAAGTATATTTTAACATAGCGGTATGATTTTGTCAATGAATTTTCTTTAATATTATGTTTCAAAAAAGTATACAAACACGCTAATTGTAGATTGACAAGATTTTTCTGCTATGGTAAAATGTTATTATGATAATTTATGTTAGGGGAGAAAGCGTAATGACTTTTATAGAGTGGCTCAAAGACTGTAATGAAGCAGACCCTTTGACTGAAAAGGTTTACATATGTAATGATTATCTCAACGCCGAGAGAATGTTGGAGAACGCAAGCGGTGAAAATATTGTTATAAGGCTTGAAAGATACACAGTCGCAGATCATGCAAAGCATATTATCGAAACCAGTGCCGAGTATATGGACAGCAGGATAATAACGATGTCAAATGCTGAGGGCTGTGAGATAGTAAGACGTATTATTGATGAAAGCGGTATAAGCTATTTCAAAAGCGACGACCATAATGCCTGCATGGAGATATTCAAGACAATATCAGAGCTTAGAATGAACTGTATAGGCCCTGATTCATTGTCCTTGGACAGCAGACGTATCAACACGCTAAGTGCGATCTTTCAAGCGTATGAAAATAAGCTTTCAGACAGCAAACTATATGACAGTGCAAAGCTCATAAGCATTGCCAGCGGTCTTATAAAGGCTGGTAAGGCAGACGTGAACAGCGTTCATTTTGCATATGACAAAGAAATAGAAGCTGACAAGCTGACAGCGGAGTATATAGGGCTTTTGCCTGATCCTGCGGTTATAGATAACATGGCTGATATGAGCGATGAGCAGTATCAGAATGGTCTGAGAAAATTAGCACAAAAGGTGGAGCTTTGGAGAAATTATGGCGTAACAAACGAGGTGGAGAGAACTGTTCTACATATCGTGAACAGTGGTTACGAGCTTTGCGATACCGCTGTGCTGTGTCCCGATGATGAGTATATGGACTTGCTCGTGAATATGTGCGATCAATACAAAGTCCCTGTGGAATTTCCTGAGGGCATTTCATGCAGACACAGTGACGTTGTTGCATTTTTCAGGGCAATGCTCAAATGGTGCAAAAATGACTATAGATTTGACCTATTCAGAGATGTGATGCTTTCGCCTGTTTTCAAATATGAGGAGAAAGTAGAGGACGGCAAGACCAAAAGCAAGGGTAGGATATTCCTTGAAGCACAGAACTCTGGAAACGGCTGGGGCATTGAATGGTATAGCACAAGGGATAGTCAGGTGTTCAAGGACTTTTATAAGTTCTTTAAAAAAGATAATGTCAGCGCAAAAGAGTTTTACGGTGGCGTGCTGAACTTGGTAAAAAAATATGTGAATGGAGCAAATGCCGAGCAGAGAAGTTCCATATCAAGCGTTAAGGACGCTTTGATAGGCAGATATAGATTTTATGCAGACTATGACAAGAAACTTAGCTTGCAGGAAGCAATGACTGAGATCACCGACATTGCAGAGAACGCAAGGTATTCTTTGCCTGCATCAAAAGGCGCTGTTACCTGCTGTCTTATGGGGCGGTATTCTGCGCTTTTCATGAAAAACATATATGTTCTTGGTCTGACAACAGGAAGATTTCCTGTCATGCAGGACGAGTCGCCTGTTCTGAACGATAAGGAGAGAGAACAGCTTTTCGGCAACCGTGACCATTGTTCTGACTCTATCGAGCGCAGAAAGCTCACTGACCTTGTGAGAACTGTTCTCATGGCTGAGAGAGCAAACCTTGTTGTAAGCTGTAGTGTTTATGATACCGTAGAAATAAGAGCGCAAAGCCCGTCGGCAGTGTATACTGTTATTGCGGCTGAAAAGGGCATTGATGTAAACAAAATAGAAGTGTATGATTATCTTTCCGACAGACGCAAGGTGAGCGTGCGTTCTGAGATATCATTAAACAGTGCTTTTCTTAACAAGGCAGAAAAAATCGGGCTTCATGATGACGGTGCAAAGCAAAGCGAAAGCCTTACGGAGTATCTTGATAAGCAAAGAGAAAGCCGTATAGATATATTGCGTGAAATGTGCGAAAATGAACATTTTATCATTTCTGCCACAAGCCTTTCGACTATGCTTCAGTGTCCGCTGAGGTTTTTCTATGAGCGTATTGCCCATGTTGAAAAGCCGCAGGAGGTGGATATAGACCGCAGTGCATGGCTCAAAGGCAATGTCAAGGGAATGTATATACATGAGATAATGGAGAATTATGCCAAGACTGTGCTTAAAGGCAAAGGTGCGAATGAGGTGTCTGAAACTGTTGACAAGGCGATACTTGATGAGATATTCGAGAGCGTTTCTAAAAACTATCTCCGTAACTATCCCCCTGTGGATATGGCTGTGGCACATAGTGAGAGAAATGAATATTACACCTGTGTCAAGGCTTATCTTGACGAACTGCATGACGATATACACTCAGGCAAACGTGAGGTCGTTGAGGTCGAGTATCCGTTCAACGGTGATGTGGAGATAGGCAAATATACAGTCACCATAAGGGGCAGGATAGACCGCCTTGACAGGATAATAGACGGCACAAAGGTGTCATACCAGATAGTTGACTACAAGACGGAGGATATCAAAAAATTCAGGGAGAAGCTTCCAGAAGACCCACAGGATCATATTTATGCCCTTGCGCTTGAAAAAGGTCTTACGCCTGTGGGAGAAGTGAGCGAAAGTGATATCGTTTCCGCAGATTATGTTTTCATTCTTGAAAAAGGGAATTGCCATGTAGTTAACAATAAGAATAATTCTGGAATTGAAAACATGATAACAATAACATTTAAGAAAATAGTAGAAGAGGGCTTTAAAAAGTGTATTGTGAATAAGAATGATAAAATTACTCCATGCACGTTTTGTCCTGCTTATGAAGAAGTTTGTTCAGGGGGTGCAACAGAATGAGTGAAGAACAGATAAGAAGCTATATAATAGACAAAGACAGTTATGATAAGAATATCCTTGTTGAAGCAGGCGCAGGTGCAGGTAAGACAAGGCTTATAATACAGCGTGTTATAGGTCAGATAGGCGCAGGTATACCTGTTGAAAAGATAGTGCTTATAACTTTCACCAACGCTGCTGCAAACGAGCTTTATGAGAGGATACAGGCAGGGCTTACGGAGAATATCGCAAAATGCAGCGGTGAGGAAAAGAAGCTGTATGAGAACGCTGTTATGAATTTACAGCGCATGAAGATAAGCACTATACACAGCTTTTGTTTGAGTATGCTGTCAGAACAGCCTTTTGAAGCTGACCTGCATTTGGGATTAAAACTTGCCGAGGACGGTGAAACAAAGCAGGCACAGGCTGACTTTTTCGAGAGATATTACCGCACAAATGGTGCGAACATGGAAGATTTCGGCTTTCTGAACAGCAATCAATATAAGCTCAGAGACAGCCGTGTGAAAAACTTTCTTATGGAAACATTTCTTGAGTGTGCTGAATACAGAGATGTTGAGTTTGTTAGGGATAAAAGCTATGACAGTGTGACATTTGACACCATAAATAAGCTTGCCTATAAAGAAATGTGTAACTATAGGGATAGTCTTGTGCGTGCATTCTATAATGGTGCTTTGGGTGGAAAATACGAAGATATAGCAGGTTTTGTTGTTGGTGATGTGACAAAGTTTTTTCCTGATAATATGAATGTCTACGACCCAAAGTATAATTATGTAAAAGTCTGCGCTAATCTTAAAGCTTGCAAAAAGTTCCTTGAGCCTTTTAATAAGACTAAAATTAAGAAAGATCATCCAAAGAGCAATGAGAACATGGCTATTTTCAGCCCAAGTGGGTTTGATAATGTAAAGAAGGAAAATGCACTGTATGCCCTCAACAAGACGGCAACGTATATAGAGCAGGCTGTGAAGGCTTATCAGGAGAGTGAAGACGGGGAGAGCGTTTCAAATGACGGGCTTTTGTATCACACTCACGAGCTTCTCAAAAACAGCATTGAGGCAAGAGCGTTTTTCAAAGACAAGTATTCCTGCATTTATATAGACGAGTTTCAGGATACTGACGTTATGCAGACTGAACTTTTGCTGTATCTTTGTGCAGACGACAGCAAGCTTATAGCAGGCGGTGATATATGGCAATGCCCGCTCCGTGATGGTGCGCTGTTTGCGGTGGGCGACCCTAAACAGTCTATCTACGGCTTCCGTGATGCTGATATCAGGCTTTATAACAAAATGAAAGCCAAATTCCAGAACAATAACGAAAAAAACTGCGAGTTTTTCTCACTTGATTACAACTTCCGCTCTGATGAGCAGCTTATAGCTTGGGTAAATGAAAAGTTTCAGCCTGAAATAAACGGCAAATATGGTATGACATACAGCGATATGATATCAAAGGCTGATAAGCCTGCGGCTGTTTCCGACGATGTTATCAGAGGGGCGTATTTTGTCAAAGATCCAGGTGCTGAAAGTGTGGCTAAGATAATTTCAGACCTTGTGAACGGTGGAAAGATATTCGACAAGGGTGTGGAAAGACCTATAAAATACAGTGATTTTCTTCTGCTTCTTTGGAACACAACTCAAATGGAGTTTTATTCAACGGTCTTGACAGATCGTGGCATACCATATACAATGTGGGGCAAACGTCCTCAAAAAAACAATCTGGTGCTGAAAAGATTTATTGCTCTTGCAGAGTTCGTTTTTGAAAGCTACAGCCCTACCGCAAAGGAAAAGGTTTATTCTATCCTTTGGAGATGTAGGCCTGACAGCATCGATTTTGAAGACGCTGTAATTGACGTAGACGATTATGAACAAAACTGTGAAAGCAATGACGCCACGCTTGTTGCAGTAAAGGCGTCTGCCGATACTGTCAATGAGCCTATAGCGAAGCTTTATAAGATACTTGATTTTCCTGAGCTTCTTTTTGATAATACCAGCAACAGAGAATATGAGCTTTCAAATCTTATCTATCTTATTGAAAAGTGGGAAAAGCAGGACTTTGCAGGAAGCGATGAGCTTATGGACATGATGAAAAACGAGCTTTCTGTGCTGAAAGAAAAAGAGCTTATCCTTGACAGCAGTGAGCAGAACTGCGTAAGGCTCATGAATCTTCACAAGGCAAAGGGTCTTGAGGGGAATATCGTTATTATGGCGGAGGCTAAAAATCATAAATTTAGCGGAGGAAAGTACACCGACCTTGTGGCTAAAAGACAGGTCTATGTACCTTTGAAAACAAGCGATTATTCATATATGGACTATCTGACATTCTATCCTAATGAGAGGAAGCAGGCAGAGGATAAATATTTTGGCGAACAGCTCAGGCTTGAATATGTTGCGGCCACAAGAGCAAAGCAGGCTTTTATATTTGTGTATACTTTTGAACGGAAAAAACCTGTGATCGACAAACTTATAATGAGCAAAATAGGCAGAGAACTGCCGCAGATAAACAATGCCACAGCGCAAAGTGCTGTGCAGGCGGCGCAGATAAACGTCAAGGATATATTTGACGAGGTGAACAACAGCCGAAAAGCTTTTGATGAAAGCGTTAAAAAGCTCAGTGAGAAATATGTTAGCAAAATCACTCCTAGCCACCTTGAGGACGGCAAAAAAGTCACTGCACCAAGTTGTGTGGAAACTATTACCTACAAACGTCCAAAGGGCATAGATATCGGTCATATGGTACATCGTGCCTTTGAGCTTGCGGTGAATATGCGTGGAAAGCTGTTTCCGTATAACGAAACTTCACAGCAAAAAGAGCTAATTCAGAAGATTGTCAGCAGAGCGTATATCGACTTTGAGGACGAGTGTAGCTCGCAGGTTTCTGAGAGCTTTTATAAGGACTATATCAACTATCAGCTTCACAGCTTTTTGAAAGATAAGGATATCGAAACATTGCTCAAAAATGCGCAGGCGGTGTATACAGAGCTTCCATTCTACAGTATGGACGGCAATGAATACAGCAACGGAGTTATGGATCTTGTGCTTAAAATGTCAGACAAAAGCTTTATCATAATTGACTATAAGACCAACATACAGGAAGAAGCCGACAGAAAGCTTTTTGAGGAGAGAATTTTAAAGACATATCGTTCACAGCTTGATTTCTACGAAAAGATACTCAGAAAAATGCTCTCGCTCAGTGAGAAAATCAAGGTGGAGTGCCATATTTACTTTATGAATGACGATAAATATATGAAAAACTAGAGCAAAGTCGCTTAAAATATGAATGTGTTAATATTATGAATAATATTGTAATTTGTATCGTTCGGTTGACAATGTGATTGAGGTGTGGTATAATAAATCAGTTAATAATGTCGAAAAAAGTAAAAAAAGCAACAATAAGTCTACACTAAGCGTAAGGAGAACGTGAATATGGACGTGTACAAATTATGGACCTGCGATGATAACAGCGAAAGCCAACTGAGTTCTACCTCTTCGGAGATAGAAAAGGAAATTGACGTTCTCAGGAAAACTTTTGATTTTGTCAGGCTTCTGAAAGCGGACGGTCCTCATGGAGTGAGCGGCTGCGTTGAAAATCCATGTCAGTGTTTTTCTTTTTGGAAAGTGGACGAGCCTTGTGAAAACTGTATATCCTTAAAAACTTTTATTGATAAAAAGCCGAGAACTAAGCTTGAATTTATGGGAACTGACATTTATCAGGTCTTTTCAAAGTATGTTCAGGTTGACGGAGAGCCGTATGTTATGGAGCTTATCAAAAAGCTTGATGAGGACTCTCTGCTGGGTGTTCAGGACAGAGAAAAGATAATGAATAAGCTGTCAAAATATCATAAGGCAATGTATACTGATGCATTGACAGGTGCGAGCAACAGGAGATATTTTGAAGATAAGCTTAAAAAGTCCCATGTGCCTGCGGGTGTTGCGATGATAGATCTTGACGACTTCAAGGTTTATAATGATACATGCGGTCATGACGCAGGAGATATGGTGCTTGTGACAGTGGTTGATGCTATAAGGCGCTGTATTAGAAAATCTGATGTGCTTGTGCGTTATGGTGGCGACGAGTTTTTGCTTGTCATGCCTGATATTCAGGAGGACGATTTTGCCCATAAGCTCAGGAAGATAAAACGAAATATCCATGCGGCAACTGTGCCAGGGTATTCAAATATACGTCTGTCAGCAAGCGTCGGCGGCGTTTTCTCTGATGGCAATAGCCTTGACGAAGCTGTCAGCAAGGCTGATAAGCTTATGTATCAGGCAAAGACAAAGAAAGATACAGTTGTCACAGATGGTCACGAAAGTGTTGTCGGTGAGCCTCAAAAGCAGGAGATACTTATTGTTGACGATTCAAATATAAACAGAGAGATACTCTCTGAAATGCTTGGCAATGAATATATCATACATGAGGCGGCAAGCGGCGAGGAGTGTATTGACCTGCTTAGTCAGTATGGCACTGGAATTTCACTTGTGCTTTTAGATATAATCATGCCCGAAATGGACGGATTTGAAGTCCTTGACTATATGGCGGAACATCATTGGATAGATGATATCCCTGTTATAATGATATCAAGCGAGGATTCTGCGTCCTCTATAAGAAAAGCATATGAGTTTGGCGTTTCTGATTATATCAGCAGACCCTTTGATTCACGCGTTGTGTATCAGCGTGTGTTCAATACCATTAAGCTTTATGCAAAACAGCGCAGACTTATTTCCCTTGTCAGCGACCAGATGTACGAAAAAGATAAAAACAACCGTATGATGATAAGCATACTCAGCCAGATAGTAGAGTTCAGAAACGGCGAGAGTGGAAGTCATGTGGTGAACATTAAGCGCATAACGGAACTGCTTTTAGATAGGCTTCCCATGCGCACAAACAAGTATACTGTCAGCGGCACTGAGCAGCTTCTCATACCAATGGCTGCGGCACTCCATGATATCGGCAAGATAGGCATTGACGATAAGATACTCAATAAGCCCGGCAGGCTAACAAAAGAGGAGTTTGAGATAATGAAAACTCACTCCGCAATCGGAGCGAATATGCTTGAAAGTCTTGAGCAGTTCCGTGACGAGCCACTCTTGAAGATAGCCCATGACATATGCAGGTGGCACCATGAGCGTTATGACGGCAAGGGCTATCCTGACGGACTAAAAGGCGACGAAATACCGATATCGGCTCAGATAGTTTCTGTCGCCGACGTTTATGACGCACTTGTCAGCGAGCGAGTTTACAAAAAGGCGTATTCTCATGAAAAGGCTATGGCATTGATACTTAACGGAGAGTGTGGCACATTCAACCCTGTGCTTGTCGAATGTCTTAAAGATATTCAGAACGAGCTTGCAAAGGGCGTAGAATAAGAGATGATATGATTTGTAAGGAGTGTCCTAATGACTACTAGAGAATTTTATGAAAGCATTGGCGCAAGTTATGACAACGTTCTGGTACGTTTCGGCAGTGAGAAAATGATAACAAAGTTTGCAAAAAGATTTGCTGATGATACAACTTTTCAGGATATGTGCAAGGCTTTAGAGGAGAAAAACGCCAAGGAAGCTTTCCGTATGGCTCACACCCTCAAAGGCATTTGCAGCAATCTTGGCTTTGATGAGCTTTACAAGGCGAGCTATGACCTTACAGAGGATCTTAGGGATGGTGAGCTGTCAGGCTATGAGCAGGATTATGAAAAGGTCTGCGAAAAATATAAGATGGTTTATGACAATGTGACAAAAATAGATAGCTGAGTTTTGACCGATAGTCTGTCAGACTGTCGGTTTTATGTTGAGGAGGAGCTTCCACCACATGAGCTTAGAATGATGTCTGTGATCAATGCGAAGATAGCAAACTTCAATCGCAAAACTATCAAGGGCAGACAACGTTTCAGAATGAAATATTTAATTCGCCCCAGAAAATAGCAAAGCACCCGTATCATGTGCGATACGGGTGCTTTTTTATCAGAAGCCTTGTTCTTTAAGCTCTTTTACTATATCTACATAAAATTCTCTCACGTCAAAATCCTTGATGTTCTCCCTGAAAAGGTCGATAACGTCGCCATGAGAAATGCCACGCTTGCCCTTGTGTTCTATCATCTTGGAGTTTTCACCATAAAGTCCCGACTCAACTGTTACTAGCCCGTCATTGCCCTTGCCGTATGGCTTGTTGAGCAGATAGCCGATATTTAACGGAAAACCTGCGGAACGTATGCTGTTCATTTTGCTCATCACGGAGCGGTAGGAAACCAACTGGCTGTCAGGGGTGCTTGCGTTAAGTTCAGAGCAGTTTTTGTAAGTCAGGTCATAAACGCCATCTAAAAAGCTTGGGTCTTTGTCACCCAGAGCAGTGAAAAGCTTGTTGTATTTTCTATCAACAAAGCTCTGTATGCTCTCAGGTATCTTTCCAAGAAGCATATCAACGAATTTACAGCCATAGTGTGGTGTGTTTATGGTGGTAAGAGTTGCCACATATTTGTCCATGCCGAGGTGAGAGATAGCGTATCTCGAGTCAAGCCCGCCTTTTGAGTGTGCGATTATGTTGACCTTTTCTGCGCCAGTTTCTGCAATGACTTCTTTTATCCTTTCAGCTACCTCAGTGGCACTGACGGATACTTTGTTGGCGGACTGTTGCTTGCCGTAATAGACCTCTGCGCCATTTCTAATAAGTTCATTAGGTACCCTGCCCCAATAGTTTATTACCTGCCAATCACGGAAGAATATGCCATGCACCATTAGTATAGGATACTTTGTCTTGCATATCTCGTTCTCTTTTCGTGCAGCGTCAAGGTCAAGCTTTGCCTGCTCGAAGTAGTATTCACTTCTCGCTGCCTTGTAGAATTTTCTGAACACGATGCAGTTCACAAGTGGTATGTACCAGGTGAATAACAGAATAACATACCACAGTATTTTCACCTGACGTGCCGAAGCCGCTATCCGCACAATGCCGCTCAGACACAAAAGCGTTGTTATAGCATAAGCGCAAAGTGCATTTGCAAGAAGCCGCCAACCGTTCAGTTTTGTAAAGCAAAGCACTATCACTATTATAAGCTGTATAACGCTTTGCAAAACACCGCAGCCAAGTACAAACGCTCCGGAATCAAGCCGTCGGATTTTTCCATGAGAACCTTTGCGTCCATGTGATTTGAACATGAAAACCAAGGTGTATAGTGCCAAAAGTATGATGATAAGCGTTTTGAGCAGAGAATTTATGTCAATAAGTTTCCACAGCGCAGGTGCGTTTGCAAGCAGAAGCACCGGTATAGAAAGAAAAGTTCCCCTAATTTTTTTCATTTTTTACCCCTTAAAGATTATTTTTCAGCTTTACGTGTCTAATATCGTTTCCCACAAACATAATAGGCATGAAACAGCCTGTGAGCCTCGAAACTATACGCTCATTATATTTTGCATTGTATTCTTCATTGGTGAGATTGGTAGAGATTATCGTTGGCCTGCCAAGGTTGATACGCTCGTTGATTATTTCATAGATCACGGAATCGGTAAAGCTCGTTTGAAATTCTGAGCCGAGGTCGTCAAGGATAACAAGGTCGGCATTCTCTATGATGTCAAGTGTCTGACCTGTAGCTCTGCCGAAATGCTCGTCCTCTATCTGTCTGAGAAGCTTCAGCAGAGAGGCAAAAATGACGCTGTAGCCCTTTTGTATAAGTTCATTTGCAATGCAGGCTGAAAGAAAAGTCTTGCCAAGACCTGTTTTGCCAATGAAAAACAGTGATGGAGAGTTTTCATGAAATTTGTCAGCATATGCACGGCAGTTTGAATACACCGTTCTCATTTTCTCTCTCGGTGACATTCCATTACCGTCGCTTTCAGGATAAAATTCTATTCTGAACTCAGAGAAATCGTGGAGCTGGATACTGCAATTCTCGTTAAGCTCCTCAGTGGTGTATTTTTTCAGCAAGTCGGTGAAGCACTGGCACTTCACTCCGTCACGATAGCCGTAATCACAGCATTTAGGACAGTAATAGTGATAATCAAGGTAGTCTTCAGGATAACCTCCCATTTTAAGCAGCCCTTTAATGGCACGTTTAGTATTGGCATTGTTTTGACGCATTTTTTGTATATATTCTCTTCCATGAGCATTTTTGCCTACTATGCCCTTCATGAGTTCACAGTTATTTGCTTTTAGTGATCTTGTAAGAACCTCTATTTCAGGAAGTCGCTGTGCTATCTCCTGAGCGTGAACCTCATGCTCGTTCATGACAGCTTCACGCCGTCTTTTAAGTTCATTTTCAGCCTTGTCATATGCGGTTATTGAATATTTCATTTTCTACTCCTTATCATAGCTTTCCTGATTTTTCGAGATCAAAATTCATTGCGAATTTTTCAAAATCATCAAGATCATAGGAAGTTTGCCTATTAGTATTCTTATTTTTCTTGGAGGTGTGGTACTTTTCGTCCTCGTGTGTGACCTGTTCAGGGGTAGTGATGCTCTTGCCGGCCCAGTTTGACAGTATAGTGTCTATATATTTGTAATTCAGTTTGTTGGTATTGTCAACGCACTTGTTATAGGCTATCTCCAGCATTTCAACAGTGAAGCCCATTGTTCGCCACTTTTCTATAAACTCAAGCTGCTGCTTTGACGGCTTTGCTGTCTGTCCGAAAATTTTCAGTACCTTGAATTCATACTTTTTTATGTTGGAAAGCCTAATTATTTCTTGTTCAATTTGTTGATAAGTACAGATGTCTTGTTCAAACCACCCACGCATTACTGTCACAAGGTAAGACACGTTGTGCTTTTCAAGTGACACACAGTATTCTGCGGCTAAGAGAATAGATGCAGCATCAAATCGGTAATATTCATAAAGAGCAAGAAGTTCCCCTTGCTCAGTTCCATTGATAGTGCGTTGTAAAACGGTTTGTATCTCGTCAAAAAGATGTGCAAGGTTAGGGTCCTTCTGCTGTTTTTCCAGTATCTCGGAATTTTTGTATCTTATGCACAGCTTGTTTGAAACGCTCTGACGTTTCGGGGCAACTGCCTCCACTTTTGAAACAGGTTCGGCCTTTGTTTCAGGCTCTGAAACAGGTGTAGAAACGGCTTTGACCTGTGCAGGATTTGTCGTATCACTGTGTTCTGTGGTGATGACTCCTAGCGATACCCAATGTGTCACAGCGTCAATGACAGTGTTCTCAGAAAGCCCGGACTTTTCCGCAAGCTTTGCACTGTCGCATTCACGTTCCGTTGAACAGAGTATGCAGAGAAGTACCTTTACAAAGTCGCCATCACTTAATTTTATGTATTTATCGACCACTTTAGACGGCACTGAAAAACTGCTTCCCCAGCGGTCGCAATCAAAAGTATATTTCATTATGTATCCTCACAAATATGATTAAAACTATCCAAAATAATTATATCACATAATCTGGACTTTTGCAACAAAATTTGTGCATTTGACTTTTGGTAAATAAAATGCTATAATAGGCTA
>ERZ1106935.1033-NODE-1033-length-27792-cov-7.424884_pt1 | contig 27792 bp, 32 predicted proteins | sample MGYA00403666_ERZ1106935 | MGnify/ENA primary metagenome ERZ1106935 (study PRJEB35170, sample SAMEA104062452) | human gut metagenome | biome: human gut; feature: human-associated habitat; material: faeces | place: Denmark | collected 2012-11-20 ... | reverse complement strand
TCACCCCATCTGTTAGATAGTATATCATACTGTCTAACAAATGGGGTGCAGTTCATATTGGTGGTACAGAGGGATTTTTGCATACGGATTTTTCTGTTGTGCCCTTAGGCTGAAACCATGCTCTCGGCTTTCAAGTGAGGAATCTCACCAAGGACCTGCTGGCCGGTGCGGATACGCAGGGTCATAGTGCCGTGCTCCAGGCAAGAAAGCAGACAACTGCGTCCACTGGGCAGATACCAGGTGGCAACCTCGGTGTTGCGCCGGGCAACCACAACGGAACCATGCTCCAACTCCCAATACAAAGCGGCGCTTCCGTGCCCTTTTTTGCGAAAAGGAAAGCCTTTTTCATCTATGCGCCACCAATTCCAGCTTCCAATCTGGCGGCCAAAGACTGCGGCTGCAGGGGCATAACTGCAAAGCTCCTGCAATTCCCCAAAAGCGGACGGCATGGGCAAAACGGCAGTAGTTGGCTGCCCCTGGGGCTGCAAAAGTGCAAGCAGCAACAGCGTGACCAACTCGCGCCGCATCTGGCTCAATGGTAGGGTCAGGCATTGCACAGTGCTGTTGCTGCGGTAATAGACACAGCAATCTTCTATCAGCAGCTTTTTGGCGCAGCAAAGGCAGAGGATGTCCCGCTGGTGCAGGCATTGGAGTTGTAGCGATGCATTGCTGGAAAATTGTAGATATAAGATCTGCTGCCCGATGCGTCCCAGCCAGGTGCCGCCATCGGTCTGCGGAAAGAAAAGAAAACGCTCCGGCAACACAGAAACCGCACCGGCGAAAGCGGTGCGGCATGCAGCCGGCAGTGCCCGGGCAGGGACCAGGCAGCAGGAAGCCGGCAGGGGATTATTCATACAGGATGAGTGCGATCATCTCGACCGGCTCGTTACCCAGGCATTTCAGGCCGTGGCCCTCGCCGGGGGCGCAGTAGGTCACGTCACCGGCGCCGATCTCTACCTCGGTGCCGTTGTCGTTGTACAGGCCCTTGCCGCTCAGGATGTAATAGGTCTCATTGTCGCCTGTGTGGATATGGTAGCCGATTTCACTGCCGGGGTAGACGGTGGTGTGGCCAAACACGCGGCCCTTCTGGCTCATCTCCTCGGGGCCGTTCAGCAGGCTGCGGACGGTGATCTCGCCCACGCCGTTAAACGGGGCGGGCTTGCGGACGGATTGCTTTTCTTCACTGCGACGGATCATAGGTGCTCTCTCCTTATAAATAAATGTTGTGGTGAAAAATTGGTGGCTGAAACATGGTGCAATTTATTTGCAATCGGTTTCAGCACTATACGCTTAATTGTACATGGTTCGACAGGGATACGCAAGTGTCAAACCTAACAAAAACCGGATACCAAATGCGTGCATTATCACGGAACGGCTGCAATTGCAATCTGAAAATAGCCAGCATATCGTTAAAAACGTAAACAAGTGAGACGGCTGTGCAGGGACGACTAAGAAACCTGCAACGATTGAAAGACCCGAAAATCGGATAAATAACAAGGACAAAAGAAACTGAACATGGACGAATGATGTATAATGCGATACGGATATCATAAGGCAAATTGTCAACGTGCACAAAAGTACAAAGTTTGATTCATGAAAAACAGAGAATTCGACGGCAAAACCCTGAAAACCCATTGACACGGCGCTGACGAAGTGTTACCCTATAGGTGCAATCGATTGCGAGATGCAATCCCGCAATCACAAAAAACAACCGGCGGCCTCTACCGCAATCAAGAGAAAACAAAGGAAGGAAAGAACTTATGTCCAGCAAAAAAACTCTGCGTCAGATCCTGGATGCATCCGATAAATGCTTCCTGGTGCCCTGCGTATATGACTGCGCATCCAACCACGCCGTTGAAATGTGCGGCTTCCCCGTAAGCCTGCTCTCCGGCGGTGAGGTCTCCATCTCCCGCAATGGCGTTATCGACTACGGCTTCACCAACCTGACCGACCTCGAGGAAGTCATTAGCCGCGTGGCCAGCACCAGCGCCATCCCACTGATCGCCGATATCGAGGACGGTTTCGGCGGCCCTCTGGCTGTCTACCGCGCTGCAAAGCGCCTGGCCGCTGCCGGTGCCGCTGCTGTTCAGCTGGAGGACTCTGCTGATATGGAGGAGTCCACCAAGATCCTGCCCCGCGACAAGTACATGGCCAAGGTTCGCGCTGCTCTCGAAGCGCTGGATGGCACCGACTGCCTGCTGATCGCCCGCAGCAACGCCGACCCCGCTGACCCCGAGCAGATGAAAGAAGGCTGTGAGCGTCTGCAGGAGGCCATCGACCTCGGCAAAGAGCGCGGCATGTACGTTCTGGCTATGATGGTCCTGGTCGGCAATGTCGAGCAGGCTGCCGAGATGGCCAAGATCGTCACCGGCCCGAAAATCTTCGCTGACGTTCGCGCTTACAAGGGCGAGGATGGTCACTACCATCCCTCCGTTACCATGGACGAGCTCACCCCGCTGGGCTTCAAGATGTGCAGCAGCCACTACACCATGAAAGCCGCTATGGAAGGTATGCTGGAGCATGGCCTGGCCAACTTCAAGAATCAGAGCGTTGCCTACAGCTTCGAGACCGCTCCGGCCTCCGGCATCGAGAGCTTCTCCGCATCCGGCATGTGGGACCCGCAGGCTTACCTGGCCCTGGAGAACAAGTTCACCGGCGGCGATAAGGAGTACACCATCGTCGGCCACCAGGTCGAGGATTACCCGAAGAACTTCAAGCGCTTCGACATCAGCGAGCGCCTGTAAGCTGCAAAAGCATCTGCGTAAGGAGAATTTCGATGAGAAAACGGATCGATGCCCATGTGCACATTACCCCGGAAACTTGTCTGGGAAGAAAAAACGAGCGTTTCGGAACGGAAAATCTTCCTTATGGTCGGCTTAAAATGGGGGATGGCGGTTTCCAGACGATGCCGTGCTACATCCACGACAGCCAGTTTACCGCAGATACGCTCATCAATATGATGGATCTCTATGGCGTAGAAAGAGCGGTACTGCTGCAATCCCTGATGAATCCGCTGAACCCGGAGATCACCCAGGCTGTGCACAAATATCCGGATCGCCTGGTCGGTGCGATGATCGTAGAACCCAAAGAAGGTTGGCAGCAGGAGATGCGCCGCCTGGCAGAGGAAGGCCTGCGCGTGATCAAATTTGAAATGCGCGCGTTCACCAACCCCAACTGCTACCCGGATGCCCGGTATGACGACCCCATGATGACCGCCCTGTTTGACGAGGCGGAAAAGCTGGGATTGACCATTACGATTGACCCCGCACCAATCAACTTCCCGGTATACAATCCGGATGCACTGGCAACGGCGATAGAGCGTCACCCCAATGCCCACTTCGTGCTATGCCACCTTGGCTATCCGCTGCCGCTGGAAACCGCTGAACAGCGTGAAAAATGGCACAAGATGGTCAGCGTAGGCAAGTACAAAAACTGCTGGGTCGACATTTCTGCCATGCCGGACCTCTTCGATGCAGAAGGCTGGCCCTATCCCACCGCACAGGATCTGATCCAACAGGTCAAGCAGGAGATCGGCGCCGACAAACTGATCTGGGGCTCGGACATCACGGGTACACTGAACCGTGCGACCTACCCCCAGATGATGCAGATGCTGGAACGCGACAAACGCTTTACCGAAGAAGAACTGGGTAAGATCTTCTACGATAACGCAGTTGCAGCGTACAAATTATAAAAAAGGAATATTGTCGGATATAGAAGTTCGACACAAAATAATTTGTTTACCTGAAGGAGGAAAACAAAATGAAAAAGATGGCTTCTCTGTTCCTGGCGGGCACTATGGCCCTGAGCCTTGCCGCCTGCGGTGGCAGCACTGCTTCCTCAAGCGCCGCTGAGAGTACCGCAACCCCTGCCTCCACGGCAGAATCTACCGAGCAGACCACGGCAGACGCATCTGACAGCGATACCATTAAGATTGGCGTGCTGACCTACATGTCCAGCGCACGTTCCGCCACCATGGGCTTCTTCCAGGTCGGCTGGGAAGCTGCCGGCGAAGAGATTAACAATGCCGGCGGTATCGGCGGCAAGAAGATCGAGTTTAAGCTCTATGACCCGCAGAACGATGCTGCTCAGGTTCCCCAGCGTCTGACTGAGGCCAAGAACGATGGCTGCGTGGCCGTTGTCTTTGCAGTTGGCGATGACCTGGCCCCCACCGCAGCCGAGTGGGCCGAGCAGAACCAGTTCCCTGTTGTGGCTGAGTCCAACACCTCTACTGAGATCAGCATCAAGCACTTCTCCAAGTACTTCTTCAACGCAGGCCCCAACGCTTGGTCCTTCGCCAAGGTGCTGGCCAACGCCGCCGTCAAGAATGAGGGCAAGAAGAACTTCGTCTTCTGCGGCACCGACGGTGCAGCTACCATCGACGCTGAGAACCTGCTCCTCCTCGAGGGCCAGAAGATCGACCCCGATTTCAGCTGCTTGGCAAGCTACCGTGTCTCCTCTGACGACTCTCAGTTCTCCAACATCATCAGCAGCATCGCCAGCACGGCACCTGATATGGTCCTGCAGCAGGGCGGCGGCCCCACCTTCGTGGCTTTCGCACAGCAGGGTCTGATGTTCGGTCTGTTCGATAACTCCGATGTTTACAACGACTTCGTTGTTGATACCTCGACCAACTCCTCTCTGGCCGAGGCTGGCCAGTTCCCCTATGGCCATACCAAGGGTATGTATCTGCTGAATTTCTGGGATGAGAGCCAGATGGATGAGAACATCAAGGGCTTCTGCGATAACTACATGAATAACCCCATCAGCCAGGAGAACGGCTACGTTGCACCTTCTGACGCCGGCCTGAGCTGCTACCGCTGCGTGAAGTCCATTGTCCTGGGAGCCCAGAGCTGTGTTGACGCCGGCACCGACTACACTGATCCCCAGACCCTGACCGACGCTATCGCACAGATAAGCTGGACCGACTCCACCGGTGAACATCACTTCCGCGAACTGGACAACCAGCTCACCTTCGACTATTACTACGGCGTTTCTACCCAGGAAGGCAGCGAGGCCTACAACAACAGCCCCATCGCTACCGACATCGTTACCTACACGGCTGACGAAGTTCTGCCGACCGAAGAAGAGATGAAAGCCTACGCTGAGACTCTCGGTGTGACGGACCGCTTCTGATTTCTTGTAATACATGAACAGCAGCCGCGATTCGATTCTGTAAACGAATCGCGGCTTTTTACAAAAGGAGTGAAACTTCTATGACCCTATCTCAGCTTGTGCTGGCACTCGTGGTTGGTCTGGCAAGCGGCATGATTTCCTACCTTACGGCGTCGGGTATGAGCCTGATCATCAGCGGCATGGGAACTATCAACTTTGGCCAGGGCGCATTTTATATCCTGGGCGCCATGCTTTGTTATTACTCTGTCCGCGCCAATGTCCCGTTCATCGCGGCATTGCTGATCGGCTTCCTGGTCCCTGCAGCCATCGGTGCACTGGTGGAATTTCTGCTCCGGCCTGTATACGGGCTGGACATGACTTACAGCATGCTGATCACGATGGGTGTCAGCTACATGCTGTGTGATGGGATGTCTTTCCTGTGGGGCAACACGGTCCGCGCAACGCCGGTCCCCCAGATGCTGAACGGTGCTGTTCGCATTGCCAGCATGAACATTGCATTCCCTGCTTACTACGTCTTTATCATTGTCTTTGCCGCACTAATCGCGCTGGCGCTCAAGCTCATGTTCAACAAAACCAAGCTGGGCATCTACTTCCGCGCTATCATCAGTGACCGCCACATGGTCGAGTGCCTGGGCATCAACGTGCAGCTGCTCTTCACGGTCATGTTTATGATCGGCCTGGGCCTTGGTGGTATCGCCGGCGCCTTGAATGCTCCCATCTCAGGCCTGACCCCGCAGCAGGGCCTGAGCGTTTTCAACCAGGTGTTCCCGGTCCTGCTGGTTGGCGGTCTGGACAACATGGACGGCGCACTCCCGGCGGCATTGGTGCTGGGCGTTGCCTCGGCGCTGGCAGCTATCTTTATCCCCACCTATTACAACCTGGTCCCGAACCTGATCATGGTCATCGTTATGTTCTTTAAACCGAACGGTCTGTTTGCACGCAAGGAGGGCTGAGACATGGAAAAAACTGTAAAGCGCGACCTTGTTATCGGCGTGCTGGTGACGATTGCCTATGCAATCGCCGGTACCATGTTTGGCGAGAGCGTTTCCAATGTGATGTCCTATGTGCTGATCATGACCCTGTTCGGCCTCAGCTTTAACCTGCAGTTTGGTTATGCCGGTATGACGAGCCTGGGCCATGCAATGTACTTTGGTACGGGCGGTTATGTGCTGGTTGCCCTTTGCCAGAAAGCCCACATGAATGTCTGGCTGGCCTGCCTGCTTACCCTTGTGATCTGCTTTGTGTTCTACACCCTGTGCGGCATCGTTTGCCTGAAAAACAACATGATGACCTTCACCTTCCTCAGCATGGGCATCTCGCTCAGTGTGTCGGTGGCGGTCAGCAAGTGGATGTTCATGGGTGGTACGGTTGGTCTGAACTGCAAGGTTGCCCCGGCATGGATGAACGATTACAAAGTGCTGTACCTCTTCATCCTGGCGGTGGTCGTTGTCTGCACGATCCTGATCTACATGCTCTCCAAGAGTCCCTTCGTCATGCTGCTGAAAGGCGGCCGTGAGAACGAAGAGCGCCTGGTGTTCCTGGGTGTCAACACGCACACCCTGCATACGGTCGTGTTCGTTATCAGCGGTATGTTTGCAGCGGTCGCCGGTATGCTGTTTGCCTTCCGCAACAATGGTGCCTATGTGGCATCCCTGGATTCCGGCCTGTCGTTCGAGGCTATCATCATGTGCGTGGTGGGCGGTGCCAGCAGCTTCTTTGGCCCCGTGTTGGGCGGCCTGATCGTGGCACTGGTTTACAACTTCCTGCCCCAGGTCACAGAGTATTACCAGGGCTTCCTAGGATTCTTTGTTCTGCTGATCGTCTACTTCATGCGTGAAGGTCTGCTGTCGCCCAGCAACCCGATCTACAGAAAGCTCCATGGCGCTGAAAAACCGGCGCAGAAGGTTTAAGGAGGCACTGAGATGAGCGAACAAAAGGTGATTTTGAAAACCGAACATCTGGTGCGCTGGTTTGGTGCGCTGAAAGCCACCAACGATGTCAGCCTGGACATCTACGATGGGGAAGTGCATGCGATTATCGGTCCGAACGGCGCCGGTAAATCTACCCTCATGGACGAGATCGTGAACCGTACCAGCCCCAACGAAGGCAAAGTCTTTTTCAACGGGACGGAAATTACCAAAAAGCCGCCCTATGAGATCGCCAACATGGGTCTGTGCAAATGCTTCCAGATCAGCAAGCTGTTTGCAAGCTTGACCTGCTTTGAAAATATCCAGATTGCGCTGCTGAAAAAGCATAAAAAAGTCTACGACTTTGTGCCGAAGCGCGCGGATTACTTGAAAGACGAGGTCATGCAGGTCCTGGACATTGTGGGTATGCAGCATAATGCCTACGAAACAGCAGCGCTGCTTTCCTACGGTGACCAGCGCCGTCTGGAGATTGCCATCACGCTGGCTATGGAGCCGAAACTGCTGATGCTGGATGAGCCGACTGCCGGTGTTGCCCGCGCCGAAGGCTACGAGATCATGAAGATGATCCGCAAGCTGGCGCAGGAACGCCATATTACAGTGGTATTCATCGAGCATGACATGGAAATCGTCTTCAACTATTCCGACCGTATTTCGGTGTTGGATCACGGTACACTGATTGCAACCGATACGCCGGAGAATATCCGCCAGAATGACTTTGTGCAGCAGGCATACTTTGGAGGGGGCACGCAGTAATGAGCAACACGATTTTACAAATGAAGGACGTGCACTCCTACTACGGCGAAAGCCAGATTCTTTTTGGCCTGAACTTGAAAGTGGGAAAAGGCAGCTCGGTCTGCATCCTGGGCCGTAACGGCGTGGGTAAGTCCACCACCATGAAGTCCGTCATGGGCCTGTTGAATCCCAAAAGCCACAGCCGAGTTATAGGCAGCATGCTCTACAAAGATAAGACCGAGTTAGTGGGATTGCCCAGCTACAAGATCTCCAACCAAGGCATTGCCTATGTGCCGCAGGGACGTCACATCTTCCCGACACTTTCCGTCAAGGAAAATCTGCTGATTGCAGAGCGCAAAGGCGCGGACGGCAGCCAGGATTGGACCATTGAGCGCATCTATGAGCTGTTTCCTCGCCTGAAAGAGCGTGAAACCTTCAAGGGTGGCCGTCTTTCTGGCGGTGAGCAGCAAATGCTGACCATCGCGCGCGGCCTAATGCAGAACCCCACTTTGCTGCTGCTGGACGAGATTACCGAGGGCCTGGCCCCTATTGTGGTCAACGAACTGGGCGAGATCATCAATACCCTGCGCCAGAACGGCGTGACGATTCTGCTGGCCGAGCAGAACGTAAACTTTGCCTTGGCTGTCAGCACCGATTGCTACATCATGGAAAAAGGCGAGATCGTCTACCATGGTGCAACTGCGGATACGCCGAAAGAAGTGTTCTCGAAATATCTGGGCCTGTAGAGGAGGTACTGCCCGATGCTGTCCCGCCATCCTGACCGTTGCCTGCATCGGGAACTTGCCCGGGGCGACATTTGAACCACCCGCAGACCGCTTTATAAAAAAGAACTAAAGAAAGGTGAATTCTTATGTCCGCAGAACATTCTATCCGTGAACTTCTCGAAAAAGGCGAATTCGTCTGGGCACCCTGTGTCTATGACTGCCTGTCTGCCCGCTGCGCCGAGTTGGTCGGTCACAATGCCGTGCTGGTCAGCAGCTGCGAGCTGGAGTATGCCATGAACGGCATCCCCGCCGGTATGTATAACTGGGAGGAGTACATCTACGCCGCTGAGCGTATCTGCAACTCCACCAAGCTGCCCGTCATCATCGATGGCGAGAACGGCGGCGGCACCCCGATGCAGGTCTACCGCAACGTCAAGCGGCTGGCCGAGGTCGGTGCGATGGCTATCTCCATCGAGGATACCAACAGCGGTGCTTTCGCCACCGGCTACACCTACGCCAGCGGCTACGGCTATATGGATGCCGAGCGCTGGGCTGCCAACGTCCAGGCTGCCGTTGAGGCCACCAAAGGCACCGACTGCATGATTATCGCCCGTACCGATTGCAAGGGTGGCGGTGCACCCCAGACCGGTGCTATTGCCAAGTTTGGCGGTATGGGCCTGGAAGAAGCCATCCGCCGTGCCGAGATGGGCTATCAGGCAGGCGCTGAGATTACCATGATCCAGAACATCTGCCATGCTGACTGCGAGGACGAGTGCCGCGAGATCAGCCGCCGCCTGTCCAAGCCGGGGCGCTACCTGTTCTATCCCGATGTCCACGCCACCGATGGCAAGCCCGATGCTACGCTGGAGCAGATGCAGGAATGGGGTTTCCATCTGGTCAGTAACCATGTTGCCATGAAGGGCGCAGCCCGCGGCATGCTGGAATTTTTCCGTGAGAACTTCAAAAACAAGAACACCGTTTACAGCGAGAACCACGAGATCGACCCCACTGGTGATTTCGACATTGGCCACGAGTTCCACCTCTTCAAGTTCGAGGACTACATCGCCCTGGATAAGAAGTACCGTACCTATGAGGCAGAACTCCGCGCCAAGAACGGTAAATAATTTTGAGCACGGCGTAAAATCGATCGGGTAATCGGCCGGGCCAACAGATATTGTTGGCTCGACTTTTTGTAAAGTTACACAAGATGAAGGAATCTGTGCGTATTTTGGGCTAACAGGGCAAGAATTGTTGCAATAAATTCAGGGTTGTACTAGAATTTATGTAATGAAAAAATGAATGAACCCTAAGAGAGTGTATCTATGACGATTTATGATATTGCAAAAATAGCGGGCGTTTCGGCTAGCTCTGTTTCCCGCGTGGTAAACGGTAAGCCTGGCGTAAACAGCGCAACAAGAGAAAAAATCCAGGCACTGCTGAAAGAGCATAACTATGTGCCGGATACGAATGCGCGCAATCTGGTGACACAATCCAACAAAACGATCGGCATCCTGACGGACGATTTGGATACAGCGCACCAGATGGATGGCTGCCATCACCTGGAAAATGAATTGATGCGAAACGGCTACTACTGTTTTGTGAAGTACATTGGCCATGGGCCTGATGCGGTGGAAAAAGGCATCGTGGATCTGGCACAGCACAGAGTGGAAGGTGCAGTTTGTTTGGGCCCGTCTTTCCGTGATTGCAATCAGAATATGGTTGTAGATGCAATCTCGCGTCATCTGCCCAATACCCCGGTCGTAATGAATCATATGACCAATCTGTACCCGTTGCCGAATGTATATTCTATTGGTGCGGATGAGAAGGCAGGCATCCAACGCTGTGTAGACTATTTTGTCATGCGTGGCCGACGCAAGTTGGCGCTGGTCATTAACGAAAAGCGCCCCAGTGGTACGCTAATCCGCAACAGTTTTGAAAGTGCCATCAAAAACCATGCTGGCGTGACCGGGCTTGTTTATGCGGGTATACCCACAACGGTGGATGCCGGTGAAAAACTGGCCGGAACACTGCTGCAGGAGCACCCCGAAATTGACAGCATCATCTGTGCCAATGATTTGATAGCAATCGGCCTTTTGAACATCCTGAAAGAGCGCGGCGTGCAGGTACCCCAGCAGATTGCGCTGATGGGAGAAAATAATTCCTCTTATTGTGAGATCTGCCGTCCGCGCCTGACCTCGCTGGATACAATGATCTCTATGTCCAGTATTATGGCGGCACGCACTTTGTTGGATGTGCTGGCGGGGCGTGAACCCAGCCATCATGTTATGCTGCAAATGACCATTGTCGAGCGCGGAACCACCTGATAACGCAAAAATCAAACTGCCTGCCGCTGTACCTGCGGCAGGCAGTTGTTATGCGCGGCATAAAGCGCCCATGTTGCCTTTTGACGGGATATGAGGTATACTAAATTTGGATTATTTTGCAGTAATAAGCCACAAGCAAAAGAACAAAAACAAGGGGATAATCTATGAGAGAAAAAACCATCTCCCGCTCGGTGGAAAACGACGAAGTAAATCCGCTGCGGGTGGAGAAAGAGAGCAAGCTGATCGTTGACTTTGCGGTGCCCTGCATCATCTCGATGCTGGTGACCTCGCTGTATAACATTGTCGACCAGATCTTCATTGGCCAGGGCGTGGGCATGCTGGGCAATGCGGCTACCAACATTGCGTTCCCGCTTTCCATCGCCTGTACGGCCATTTCCTTACTGCTGGGCATCGGTGCCGCATCCAACTTCTCGCTGCATCTGGGTGCAGGGGAGGAAAAGAAGGCCGTCGAGTATGCCGGCACCGGCTTATGCCTGATGGCAATTTGCGGCATCGCGCTGTTTCTGGTCACGACCCTGTTTTTAACGCCGATGCTCAAATTCTTCGGCGCAACCCCGGACGTGCTGCCCTATGCCGAGGAATACACCCGCATCACGGCTATCGGGTTCCCGTTCCTCATCGCCAACACCGGCATCAGTAAGCTGATTCTGGCGGACGGAAGCCCCCGCTACTCGATGACCTCGATGCTGGCGGGTGCCATCGTCAACACCATTCTCGATCCGCTCTTCATCTTCGGCATGAACATGGGCATGCGGGGCGCGGCGCTGGCGACGATCATTGGCCAGATCGTCTCGTTCTGCATCAGTCTGCGGTATCTGTTCCACTTTAAAACCGTGAAGCTGCACAAGGATTGCCTGCGTCTTTCCTGGGACCGCACCTGCAAAATTTGCAGCTACGGTGCCAGCGCCGGTTTCAACCAGGTGGCCATGGCCGTGGTGCAGATCGTCATGAACAACACGCTGGCCCACTACGGGGCACTCTCGGTCTACGGCAGCGACATCCCGCTGGCCTGTGCGGGCATCATCTCCAAGGTGAACATGATCTTCATGTCCTTTGTCATCGGCATTTCGCAGGGCATCCAGCCCATCATCGGCTACAATTACGGCGCTAAGCTGTACCACCGCGTTAAGCACACCTATTTGCTGGCGCTGGGTACGGCCACAGTGCTGTCGATGATCGCGTTTCTCTGCTTCCAGCTGTTCCCGCGGCAGATCATCAGCGTGTTCGGATCGGGCAGTGAGATGTATTTCCAGTTCTCGGAGCGCTACTTCCGCATCTATATGTTCCTTACGCTTATCAATGGCATCCAGCCTGTCACGGCCAATTTCTTCAGCTCTATCGGCAAGGCGCAGCTGGGCGTGTTTATGTCGCTGACGCGGCAGATTTTGTTCCTGCTGCCGCTGATCGTCATCTTCCCGCTCATCTTCGGCATCGATGGCGTTATGTACGCCGGTCCCATCGCCGATGCCGCCACTGCCATTGTCTGCGGCTTCTTCACCCTCCGCGAGCTTCGTGAGCTGACCCAGCTGCAAAAGCAGCAGACAGCCGCCGCATAAAAATAAAGACAATATAAAAGGTGCCGTGTGACTGATTCACACGGCGCCTTTTACTGTTACACGTTTATTGCATAAATAAAGCTGCTGTTATGACGAAAAAATTACGCATCCGAGCGGGAGTACGCATTCTTCATTTGACTGCTCAGCTCAAACAGGACCTTGTCCAGGGTGTCGGCGGCGTGGCGCTTCAGGTTGGCGGCCAGGGCGTCGTTGGCCTGCACACGCAGGGCGGCGCGGGCGGCGGCATCCGGTTCGGCGGCCAGCTTGGCGTCGTAATCGTTCAGGATGGCGCGGCTCTCAGACAGCACAGCCAGCTCATACCGCTCCAGATGGAACTGAGACTTGGCAAAGGATGCATCTGCCATGGCGGCGATCATGCGGCTGGCCCAGTAGAAGTTGTCGGTGGAAACCTCGCCGGTGGTGTTGGCAAGGTAAGCGGGGGTGGCGTCGATGTTGGCGTAGAACGGCACCATCGTGTTCAGCGCGTTGGAGGCGTAGGCGATCCACTCAATGGCGCGGGACTCTTCCGGCATATCGGGACGCAGCTGCAGCAGGGCTACAAAATCGTTGCGGTTGATGCCGATGGAGCGGTAGGCACCCTTCATGCTGCGCTCGCCATAGCTGGCATACGGGTCGTAGGGCGTGCCCTGATAATGGGACGACAGTACGTACTTTACATCCTCCGGCGTGATCTTCTTCTCCGGCACCAGGCACCAGGGTAGGTCATCAGAGCGCGGCGTAAAGTCGGCATCCGGGCCGTCCCAGTTCATGGTGTGGGGGTTGAAATAGCGCAGCATGTACCAGGCGCGGGGCGTGTTGTACACATGGTCAGAGTCATCGTGGCTGCCAAAGGCGTCACGCGGGTTCAGCACACCGTCCTGGGAGAGGTCCAAATGGTTCTTGGCGATAAACTCCCGCAGATCGGCGGAACACATGTACTCTTTCTGCTCGCCCAGCGCATCGTCCAGGTCCAGCTCGTCGATGCCCAGCTGGTTGGGCATGACCACGTACACGTCATCGGGCACACGGCGGGCCATCCAATGGTGGCCGCCGATGGTCTCCAGCCACCAGATCTCATCCACGTCCTGGAAGGCGATGCCGTTCATCTCGTAGGTGCCGTAAGTCTCCAGCAGGGAACCCAGGCGCTGCACGCCCTCGCGGGCGTTGTGGATGTAAGGCAGCACAAGGTAGACGATGTCCTCCTCGCCGATGCCGCCCTGCACCAGCGGGTCAGCGCCCAGCACGCGGGGATTGGAGGTAATGGTCTCGGTAGCGGTCATGCCGACGTTGGCGGCGTTGATACCGGCCGCCGCCCAGATGCCTTTGCCCTCCACAGCGTTGGGCATGGCGGTAAAGAGCATGGCCCCGGCGGGCATCGGGATCTCCACGTGAGAAATCACCGACTTATAGGTGGCGGGCAGGTCCTCCGGGTGGACGACCGTCCACTTTTTGGCGGTGAAATGCCCGGAGCCGGAATCGTCGTTGCGGGCGATCATGGTAGAACCGTCGTAGGAGGCATTTTTGCCGACAAGAATAGTAGTGCAAGCCATTTTACAAAACTTCCCTTCCTTATATAAAGTATAAAATTTTCTCTCCTGGGTGCATTGTAGCACCATTTGCCCGGCGGTGCAAGTGTGGGCGCATAAAAGCTGCCAAAGGGGCGAAAAACCGCGAAAAACTGCGCCAAAATTCCCTAAAATTTACAACCGACCCCAGATTTGGCGCAATTATACGGTTTTGCCCATTGACACCTTATAAAAGGAACGCGTATACTGATATCGTTCCTTTTTTATAAAGGAAAATTGCGGACTAATTTCATCATAAATTAGGGAGTGTGGACTCATGAAAAACAACAACATCAAAACCTTCGTTGCCATTGGTATCGGCGCAGCTCTGTTCTTTGTCCTGGGCCGCTTTGTGGCCATCCCCAGCCCGGTGCCCAACACCAACATCAGCCTGCAGTACGCCGTGCTGGGCCTGCTGGCTGCCATGTACGGCCCCGTGGCCGGCGGCCTGATCGGCTTCATCGGCCATGCGCTGATCGACCTGTCCTGGGGCGGCATCCCTTGGTGGAGCTGGGTCATCGCCTCTGCCTTCACCGGCGTGGTGGTCGGCCTGTTCGCCAAGAAGCTGAACCTGCAGGAAGGCGACTTCAATAAAGGCAAGGTCATCACCTACACCATTTCCAACGTCATCGCCCACCTGATCGCCTGGATCGTGGTTGCTCCGGTGCTGGACATCCTCATCTATGCCGAGCCTGTCAAGAAGGTCTTCGCCCAGGGCGCTTTCGCAGCGATCTCCAACATCATCACCGCTGTTGTCGTCGGCGGCCTACTGGTGCTGGCCTACACCAAGACCATCGCCAAGAAGGGCTCTTTGGACAAGGAGTAAACCCGTATATTTCCCTTGTGCCTTCCCACATAGGCGGGAAGGCACTTTGTTTGTGAGGTGCCGTATGGCTGCAAAGACCCCCATCATTTCCTTTAAAAATTTCTCGTTCCAGTATCGGGCACAGAAAAAGCCTACCCTGCAGGACATCAACCTGGATATTTACCCCGGCGAGCGTGTGCTTATCGCGGGCCCCTCGGGCAGCGGCAAAAGCACGCTGGCCGCCTGCATCAATGGCTTGAACCCCTTCTCCAACCCCGGTGAGTGCAGCGGCACCCTGATGGTGGACGGCGTGGATGCCCCCCACAGCAGCATTTTTGACCTGGCAGCCCATGTGGGCACCGTGCTGCAGGACCCGGACGGCCAGTTCATCGGCCTGACAGTGGGGGAGGACATCGCCTTTTCGCTGGAGAATAACTGCACCCCGCAGCCGGAAATGAAGGAGATCGTGCAGCATGCCGCCGAGCTGGTGGGCATCGAGAACCACCTCGGCTTTGCCCCGCATGAGCTTTCCGGCGGGCAGAAGCAGCGTGTCAGCCTGGCAGGCGTCATGGTGGACGATGTGAAAATTCTGCTGTTCGATGAGCCGCTGGCCAACCTGGACCCCGCCACCGGCAAGCAGGCCATTGAACTGATCGACACCATCCAGCAAAAAACCGACACCACCGTGTTGATTATTGAGCACCGCCTGGAGGATGTGCTCTGGCGCAATGTCGACCGCATCGTGCTGGTCAATGAGGGCCGCATCCTGGCTGACCTGTGCCCTGACGAGCTGCTCTCCGGTTCGCTGCTGGCCGAAAACGGCATCCGTGAGCCGCTCTACGTGACGGCCATGCGTTACGCGGGCATTGCCGTCACGCCCGAAAAACACCCCGCGCACATCCATTCGGTGGTGCTGGACGAGGCCGACACCGCCCGCTTGCACAGCTGGTTCCAGGCCGAACCGCTGCCCGCCCCCAAACCCGCCCCGGAGCCGCTGCTGGAAGTGAAAAACCTCTGCTTCGGCTACAACAAGGGCCAGCACACGCTGCAAAACGTCAGCTTTTCCATCGGCAAGGGCGAGATGGTCAGCATCGTGGGCCGCAACGGCGCAGGAAAATCGACCCTTTCCAAGCTGATCTGCGGGTTTGAAACGCAGGACTCGGGCGAAATTTACCTGAACGGCAAGGATCTGAAAGATGAAAACATCCGCCGCCGCGCCAAGCACATTGGCTACGTGATGCAGAACCCCAACCAGATGATCTCGAAAACGATGATCTACGACGAGGTCGCCATGGCCCTGCAGGGCAGCGGTTTGACGGAGGAACAGATTCGGGAAAAGGTCGAGGATACGCTGAAAATCTGCGGCTTGTATCCCTTCCGCAATTGGCCGGTCTCGGCATTAAGCTTCGGCCAGAAAAAGCGCGTTACCATCGCCAGCGTGCTGGTACAGGACCCTGAGTTGATTTTACTGGACGAACCTACCGCCGGCCAGGATTTCCGCCATTACACCGACATTATGGAGTTTTTGCAGGGTCTTAACACCCGGGGCGTGACCGTGGTGATGATCACCCACGACATGCACCTGATGCTGGAGTACACCCCCCGCGCGCTGGTATTCTGCGACGGTCAGCTGATCGCTGACCGCAGTGCTTCGGCCGTGCTGTGCGACCCGGAACTCATTGAGCGCGCAGCGTTAAAGGAGACCAGCCTGTACACGCTGGCCAACCGCTGCGGCATTGTCCCGGCCGAAGATTTTGTGGAGCGGTTCATTGCCGCCGACAGGGAGGTGCGCGCCCATGGCTGCTAAGACCGTTTTAAACTACCTGCCGCGCAAAAGTGTGGTGCATCAGCTTACCGGCACCACCAAGCTGGCGTTTTTTCTGCTGTTTACCTTTGCCAGCATGATCACCTACAACACCTGGGTACTGCTGGGGCTGATGGCCGTCAGCTTTGCGGCGTTCAAACTCAGCCACATTAAAATTAAGGAAGTCAGCTTTATGCTGGTCTTCATGCTTGTTTTTTTGATTCTGAACGACCTGTTCATCTTCCTGTTCGACCCCAACCAGGGCACCACACTGTACGGCACCCGCACGGTGCTGTGCCACCTGTTCTGGCGGTACGATGTCACGGCCGAACAGCTGTTTTATATGTTCAATATCTCGCTCAAATATTTCGTGGCGCTGCCGGTGGCGATCCTGTTCATCTCGGCCACCGACCCCAGTGAGTTTGCGGCAAGTTTGAACAGCATCGGTGTATCGTATAAAATTGGCTATTCGGTGGCTATTGCGCTGCGTTATATCCCGGACATTCAGCGCGACTATCACAGCATCAGCCAGGCCCAGCAAGCTCGCGGTGTGGAGCTTGGCCGCAGTGAACCGTTCTTTAAGCGGTTGAAAAATTCGGTCAACATTCTGCTGCCGCTGATCTTAACGAGCCTTAACCGCATCGACGTCATCTCTAACGCGATGGAGCTGCGCGGCTTCGGCAAGGGCAGCAAGCGCACCTGGTACGTTCGCCGCCCCTTCGCCCGGCGTGATTTGATCGCCCTGGCCCTTGGCGTGGTATTGCTGCTGGTCAGCCTGGCCGTCACCATCAAGTTTGGCCGCTTTTATAATCCTTTTGTATAATATAATAAAATAATACAAAATGTAAAAATAAACTGCCTTGCAGGGAAACCTCCCCGCAAGGCAGTTTGTTTTTACATACCTTACTTCTTACTTACTTTGTGCCTGGTGCGATTACTGTTTTGTTGTATAGATACTTCATGGATCGAGAACAGGAGAACAGTACGCTTGTCCTGTATGGTGTAATAATAAGTGGACTGATAAAATCAATCGTAGATGCTGTTAGTAAGGAACATGGTGGCATTGTTATGTGCTGCATTGCAGGGGCTGTAATTGCCGTTTTCGCTTATTTATTTGTTAAAAGCAGTATCGCGCAAACAATATGCGGTTTATTAAAAGTTACGCCTACATCTAATCATATCCTAAGCACTATTGATATGGACGGTGGCACATTACTGTTGGTGCATTTGAAATCCGGCGATGGTAACCGCATTGTTTGCGGGCATGTGGCACTAATTGATAAAAATTGGATTAGATTGCGTGATTACAGCCTTGACAATCCGCGTGACTGCGAAAACTGTGAAACATATAGTGCCGGATTGCTGTGTATACCGATGAGCGAAGTGGCGTATTACGCGACTGCTTACGATAACGATAACACTCCAATTATGAATGCTGTTAAATATAAGAAAAGGTAACGCATTGCCGGGGCGTAACGACCTCGGCTTTTTCTATGTTACCACTCGTAGCCGCAGGAGTTGCAGTGGAACTGATGCCGCACTTTCTGGGAGAAGATACCAAACAGCCCCACGGACGCCGCTTTAGCCATTCTGGATATCTTCTTTGTATTTGTAGACCCACATGGGTATTTACTTTTCAAACGGAGAAACACCTAATTCTTCAATTTCTTCATCCGTTGGTTCTGGTTCATTAGAGCATATATGACTAAAGAAATTATAAGTGCCCCATGGCTGACCTTCTTCTTCGTCTATATATCGAACTATTTCTGTTTCAAGTATTTTTATGTCAGAATTTTGTCCCTGAGCAACTTTTATGAGTGGAAGATTTATTGCTTGCTGTATACAAAGCATCCTACTTTTTTTGCCAAATGAAAAGAAGTATACAAAACCACAGTCTTGTTGTACAAAATAAGAATTCGTAATGTCTAACTTCCCAAGCTCTGCTTCGTTTGTTTTTATAAACATTCTTGCAACGGGATTATCATATAAGTATGAGGCAGGGTAACGATACCAGCGACATTTACTGCGATGCGTATATACGGTGATGCTTGTCAAAAAATGAGCAGCTTGTTCAAAAAACATATTAAAGCAACCTCTCTAAGTCATGCTGAATTTTTGTCAAATCCTTGATACAGTTTTCAATCGTGTAATTATCGTCAGCAGGATTCTTATAAAATGCAGCCCATTTTACAAGAAAATCATCAATATCTTTATGTTCAGATACTTTTTTCAAAGTGTTAAGTCTTTCTGAGATAGAGCACAATTTTTGAAAGAAGTTATTGATATACGCATTAGCGTCTTGCACAGAGTTGTCAAGATTTACCCGTGTCAATGTTTCCTTGATATCATCAATCACATCCCGTATTTCCGGTTCCATCCGCATAGTTTCTTTTGTAATAGCAATATTTTTGTCTACACGATTTATTTTGTGGAGAGAAACGACAGTGAGACCGAATTCAATACACGATATGACGCTGAAGAAACTAAACCCTATAAATGTATTATTCCATATGTCTATTATGAACTGTGGCATATATTTACACATCCTATTTAGCATATAAGGAGGAGTTTAATGGATTATAGCAAACCAATAAAATCATTGGCACAGGCTAATGATGCAACGGAAGAGCTTTGGAAAGAAATTGATAACTACTGTAGAACAAAACACCCATTTGATGATCCAGAAACTTTTGAGTGCTGGGTAAAAATTGTACGACTATCTGCAAAATTGCGTGCTTATGATTTGCGGAAATTGCGTAGATTTTAGGCTACCACTCATGTCCACAATTATTGCAGTGAAATTACTTATTTTCTTGTGGAATAAAAACAAACAATCTATCGCAGTTCCTGCATTTCCATATTGTCCGTAGTCGTTTTTCTACTGGGTAATGTAGATAAACAAACATTGCTGAATCGCAAACAACACAGTGCTTTGACTTTTTCAGATTAGGAGCGTGTTGGTATCCAAGTGGAACAGCGTGATGGTCGTAGTCGTTATCAAATACCATGCCAGGAACAAATTGGCCCCGGTAATGGATACCCGCAAAATGTTGTTCTTGGTGTGACATGGTATTACCTCACCATTCATATCCACAATTATTGCAATGGAATTGATGCTTTACCTTTTGCGAGAAGATGCCGAACAGGCCGACACTGACAGCTTTGGCACCGGCAGAAATCTTTTTTACGTTGGTGCTGTTGCAGGTTGGGCAGTGAGGCAGTGATTGGGGTTGCTTAATGTCATTAAGAGTCACTCCAGAATTAAATCGTATATGTTCTCTTACAGCCTTATTTTTTGTGCTTTCATATTTTTTTCGTTTCTCATTGTATTCTTTATCAAAAAATGGACTCTTATAGGCATATTTTTGTCTAAGCGCTGCTTCTACTTTTGTATTTAATAAGTCATCTTGTTCACTTGGAGATGTTTTCTTAAAATAGTCACATAATTTTGTATATTCGTCTTCAGTGACAATAATTGTTTCGTTATAATCACAAAATATACAGCTATTTATAGTATTACTCGAAAATTCATCAACTGTGCCACATCTTGGACAAACATAATATTGTGCCATAATAATACTCCATGCCATATTTATAACCTTTTTTATATTATATCACACTATAATATACGAATCAACAAATGATTTTCACTCCTTTTGGCACGGCTCTTGATACTAAAAATTATGGCAAACTACAGGCAACAATCTTTGGAAAGAGTTATTCTGACATCGCTGAAAATGGGCTATTGGGAAATACAAGTCAGCTTACCAGTGACATCGATAATGCTCGTACTGCTCTCGAAAAATTCTTTGCTGGCACGAATGAACAGAGGGGCTCTCTTGAGTATTTGAATGATTGCATAAAGGATACTTCGGCTGAATTCAAAAATTATGTTGGCACACTTGACATGACGCATGCTTCTGTACAATCGCTACAAAGTATCCTTGACGGATTTGCAAGCAGTCAAGGTTTTGTTGCTAAGGCAATGACCTTAGTACAGAATGTCGGCTTAAAACTCCTTACCACCTTCGGCTCTATGGCTATCACTTTCGCTGTGTCCGCCGCAATCAATGCATTGGTCAAACATTTTATTGAGCTTGCACAGGCAGAAGAAAAGGCTCGTGATGCCGCAATTGACTCCGGCAAAGAACTAGATGCCGGTCATCGAGTACAGGTTGTAGTTGGCCAGCAGGCTGATGCCCAGCTGCTTGCCCAGCAGCACCAGCACACCGGAAGTGCCCATCATTGTGATGAACGCGATGGTCAGCGGCACACCGGAAAAAGTGGAGGTCAGGTTCAATAAAGAAAGATAAAGCGTCTTTTTGCGGCCATGGTCGCCATACAGCGCCAGTGCCAGGAAAAAGTCAATAACCAGCCCCACCGCGGTGGACAGCAGCGTTACCCACAGGCTGTTGATGATGGCCGTGCGGTACACCAGCTGGTGGGCAATGGTGCCGAACTGCGCCAGGCTGAAATGCCCGTTTTCGGAAAAGGCTTTCACGAACATGCTGACCAGCGGGACACACTCAAACAGCAGCACGATCAGCCCCAGGGGCACCAGCAGCAGGCAGCGGCTGCCGGTGCGTTTGATTTGTTGCAGCATAGCAAATTGCTCCCATCAGCCCATCAAGGGGATGATCTCTTCCTCCCAGCGGGTGGCGATCTCGGTGCAGGCGGCGGTCACGGCATCGTTGTCGGTCAGGGGGATGGTGTTGGTGTACTCCTCGTCCGGGATCATCTTGGCGGAAAGTTCAGCAGGCAGTTCCACATCGCTGCGGATGGGGCGGGCATAGCCCTCGGCACGGTTGATCTGACCCTCATCGCTCAGCAGATATTCCACAGTCGCTGCGGCCGCGTAGGGGTGCGGGGCGTACTTGTTGATGACCAGCGCATAGCCGGATTGCAGCGCGCCATCCTTCATGACGTGGCACTCGATATTGGCATCGGGTACACTGGCCTTGGTCAGGTCACGGTACTGCAGGGTCAGGTAATCCCAGGTCAGCAGCACATCGATCTCGGCGCGGTCCATGCGCTCCTGACTGTAGGTGCCGGCATCCAGGCGGCCCTCCTGGGCCATCTCTTTAAAGAAGTCGAAGGCCGGATCCAGGTTGTCCATGCCGCCGCCCAGCGCATAGGCGCAGGACAGCACCGCCATCTGGGCGGACGCACCGCGCACCACGTCGCCAATGGTGATGGTGGCGCCGCTGTCTTTCAGCACCTGCCAGGAATCAATGGTGGTGGAAACGCGGTCCGCGTTGACCATGGCGCTCATAGTGCCCACGTAGCTGATGCACCACTTGCCGTCCGGGTCCTTGGCCCAATCGGGGATGGAATCCCAAGTGCTGGCCTTGTAGGGCTGCACCACGTCCATCTCCACGGCGGTGGGGCCGAACGCCTGGCCGACATCGCCGATGTCCTTCGTGGCGGCATCCTTCTCCGTCTCAAAGGTAGAAAGCTCCTCGGCGGAGCTCATGTCGGTGTCCTCATGGGTCAGGCCGTACTTCTCGCTCACAGCGGCCCAGCTGCCGCGCCAGTTGGCCCAGTCATCCGGCATGCCTACCGAGTTGATCTGGCCTTCCGCCTTGGCTTTTTCAAGGATGGTGTCCAGCGGCACTTCCCGCAGGTCAACGCTTTCGGCAGTAGAAGCGCCGCCGCAGGCGGTCAGGGACAGGGAGGCAGCCATCATTGTGCTGCACAGAACGGCAACGGCTTTTTTGTGGTTGTTTTTCATGGTGTTCTCCTTTGAACATTCGTCTCATATTTCGTCGGAACATCTCTAACTATACGGAAATTCACCCCGCCAAACAACCAAATCCCCGCCAAGTTTGCGTAAAGCTTTGGCGGGGCGCGGGGCGTTATTGTAAAAATCCGGTGCCGGCCAAATTGGTCAGAACGGCCCTAACCATATGATACGGCGTTGCTTTTTGGCCCGGCGGGCGGGCTGACGGGCCGCGACTGGTAAAGCAGATGTAAACGGCGGGTAACGTTTACACACAAAACAAAAGGCTCGCAGCAGCAGGACACTTTAAGTATCCTGAACTACTGCGAGCCCTTATGAGTACCAATTTACCTTGTTATAGTTATCGAAAAATGCAAACCCTTCAGCAGTTTCCCATGGCATAGGCCATATCCCAAAAGCGCAGATCGAAAAGACAGCACTTCTCAAACAGCTCGCACAGGCGATTTTCCTCCTGCGGGGAAATGGACGCCGCCAGCGCGTCGATGCGGTCGATCAGATCCTGGTTGGCTTTGCGGTATTCCTCCGAAAGATAGCCTGCAAACCAGGCACCGTAGGTCTTATTTTGCAGTGCCTGGGGATAGCGCTGAACCATCTGCTCGGCAATATACGCATAACTCCAGGAGCAGTTCAAAAGCGCCACCAACCCGGTCAGCACATTTCCGTTCTGGGTCTCGCACAGCATATAATGACTGTAAGCACAATTGTCAATGTGCGTGTGCGCCTGGCAGATCTCCTCTTCGGTGATGCCAAGGCGCTGCATGTAGGGAATATGGGTGCGATAGGTTTCGCCGAGGGTGCTTTCGATCTCACCGCTCAAAAAGCGGATCTGTTCAAACGTATCAGCCTTTTGCAAAATCGCCGCTAAGATCTTTGTGTAATCCCGCAGGTACAGGTAATCCTGCAGCATATAATAGCGGAATTTCTCTAAAGGCAGGGTGCCGTCTGCCATATGGGTGATAAAAGGGTGGCAAAGATACCGCGGCCAGAGCTTTTCCGCAAGGACAGCGATCTTTTGCGAGAGTTTCCCGCTTGCTTCTATCTTCATTTGCGGGCAATGATGGCAACATAGCCGCCGCTCTGGTAGCCGGGCACAGCGTCCTCGACATCCTCGTTGGTGTACATCGGGTTCTTCAGCAAAGTCTGGCAGTAGTCAAAGTTATGGAAACCGAGGTCTTTCAGCACATTGATCTTCTCCTCGGTGGAGTGCCATACACCGGCGCTGCACAGCTCCAGCGGGTAGGGCAGCTGGGGCATTACCCCGTTCAGATAAGGATGGTCAAAGGTGCCCAGATTCTTAGCCAGCAAATACATAAAGCCGAAAGCACTCTCTTTGGGCACATCCAACGAGATGAAGCGCCCGCCCGGTTTCAGAGCCTTTTTGCAGACAGCGAAAGCCTTGTGCAGATCCTCCATATAGCTGGAGCTTCCGTTGAGGTAAATCACATCGTAGGCATTTTCCTCCAGGTCGGCATCCTCGATAGCGCCGAAAGCGATGACGTTCACACCGCGCTTCTGGGCAATCGCGCCCATATCGCGGGAAGGCTCGATGCCCTCGATGCCGCTGTGATCGATCATGCTCTCAAACAGGCCGCTGCCGCAGCCCACAGAAAGCACGCGCTGGCCGGAAATATCCCCCAGTGCCCGCTGGAACAACCGCAGCTCACTCTGGAACAGGTTGTCGTTTTCCATAAACCAGGCATCATATTGGGCTGCATAGCCATCAAATTTGGGTTTCATTTTAGAAGGTTCCTTTCTTTTTTAGCGTGCCGCGCCGGATTTTTCCACCCCGAGCGCCGCCATTTTACAGGCTAAATTATAGCATAAACCCTATGCTGCCGCAATACGGGATGGTGCCTTTGCGGTGCAGATGCACGTCATAGTGCCGGACGGTGTCCGCGTTTTTGCCCGCAGGGGGCGTAAAGTCGCCGACTGCGTGTGCGATACCTACGATTTCGTACTTCATTTTGTACCCTTACTTTCTTTTTCCGGGGCGTTTTGCTTGCCCCCTGTTTTGGGAACCAACTCGGTTTTTGTTGGTGACATAAGAGTACAACTTTTACTGGTAAATCGGAAAGCCTGAAGCACTTCCTTTTTTCATAAAAATCTGATATAATAGACAAAAACAAAGCGATGTGGAGCGTAATGTATGAAAACAGGATTGGTCTTAGAGGGCGGTGCGATGCGCGGCATGTTCACGGCAGGCGTTATGGATGTGCTGATGGAGAACGGCGTGGATTTTGATGGCGTGATCGGCGTATCGGCGGGCGCGGCGTTTGGCTGCAACTATAAGTCAAAACAGATTGGCCGTGTTATCCGCTATAATACACGCTTCTGCGCCGATAAGCGTTACGGCGGCCTTGGCTCGCTTGTCAAAACCGGCGACATTTATAATACGGATTTTTGCTATGGCACGGTGCCGCTGGAACTTGACCCCTTTGACTTTACCGCCTACGATGCCAACCCGCAGGAATTTTACGTTGTCTGCACCGACATCGAAAGCGGCCAGCCAGTTTACCACAAATATCTGGGCCAAAGTGACCACGGATTTGATTGGATACGCGCCTCGGCTTCGATGCCGCTTGTCTCGCGCATCGTTGAAATTGAGGGCCGCAAACTGCTGGACGGCGGCATTGCCGATTCGATCCCCGTGCGGTACTTTCAGTCCATCGGCTACGACCGCAATGTGGTGGTGCTGACCCAGCCTAAAGGCTACCGCAAAGGGAAAAACAGCATTATGCCGTTGATTCGCCACAAGTATAAGCGCTATCCTAACCTGGTTACGGCGATGGAAAACCGCCCAGCCATGTATAACGAAACGGTGGACCACATTGCTCAGGAGGAAACCGCGGGCCGCCTGCTGGTCATTCGCCCGCCCCAGGCGCTGCCGGTGGACCGGGTAGAGAAGAACCCGGAGCACCTGAAAGCTGCTTACAACATCGGCCGTCAGGAGGCGGAAAAGCGCTTGGCCGAGGTGAAAGCCTATTTACTGGACTGATCTTTGCTGTGCGGCTCCTGAAAGGCAAACTGTATCGTTACATGGTGGTCGGCATCCACGGTAATTCGTTTAATAAACTGCTGCAATTGCACCTTGTTTAGGGTGGTAAATTGCAGCAGTTTTTGCATTCCTTCGCATAGTGATTCTGCGTCAGCGGCAGGGGAGGGAGCATCGGCTAACGCCTGCAATCGCTGGGTCAGTTGGTCTTCTTCTTTGCGTAAATCAGATGTTATATCGCTGAATTCTTCTCTCGTCAATAGCCCGTCTGTCAGGTCTTTGTAGGCTGACAGGCGGGTCTTTTTTGTTTTGTTTAGCTGGGCGGTCAGTCGGTCACGCTCGGCTTGCACGGTGTTACTGCCCTTGGCCATCTGCCGCAAGCGCTCCTGCGCATAGATGGGCAAATCAACTGCACCATCCGCCAGTGCCCGCAATTGATCGCAGATCTGCGCTTCCAGCCAATCCTCCCGGATGGCGTGGCTGGTGCACAGATGCTGCCCCGGCCGGCGGCTGTAGGTGTAGCAGGTCAGGTAAAAATGCCCGCCTACCTTGTGGGCAAACAATTTGCCGCCGCAATCGGCACAGTAAACCAGCCCGGTCAGCCGGTGGGCTTGCGCGTCGGGCGCGGTGTAACTGCGGTTTTCCAGCAGCTTTTGCGCCTGCAAAAAATCGGCTTTGGTCACAAGCCCCTCGTGGGTTCCCTCGACCACGATCCAATCAGTGCTGTCCAGGAACCGTGCTTTGTGGACCTTGTAACTTACCATCTCGCGGGTGTGCTGGGTCACCGCGCCGTAGTAGGTAGGCAGGGTCAGAATGCGCTTGATCGTGGTGGGGGTCCACTCGCCGGTAAAGCGCCGCCCGGTCATCCCTTTGGTGCGGGCCGGGCAGGGAACTTGTTCCTGCATCAGCAGATGGGCAATGTGGGTGCGGGTCTCACCTGTCAAAAATAGTGCGTAGATACGCTGCACAACAGGTGCGGTGTCCGGGTCTGGCACCAGGTGATATTTGTCGGCTGGGTCCAGCTTGTACCCGTAAGGGGCTGAGCCTAGGTACTTGCCTTGGCGCTGTAAAGTGCGCTTGGCGCGCAAAACTTTGTTGCTGCAATCCCGCGCGTAGATGTCGTTCATCAGGTTTTTGAACAGGCTGGGATCGATGCTGCCGGTGTCGGCACGGGCACTGTCGTACCCGTCATTGACCGCTATGTACCGCACACCTAGAGCAGGAAAAGTCTTTTCCTGCAAAAGGCCCACTTCCAGGTAGTTACGTCCCAGGCGGGAAAGGTCAGTAGTGGCAAAGGTGGTGATACGCTTTTCTTGCAGTGCGGCCATCAGCGCGCGGAAGCCGGGTCGCTCAAAGTCAGTGCCGGTGTGGCCATCATCCAAAAATTCGGCCACGATCTGCCAGCCTTCCCGCGCTGCCCACTGGTGTAGATAGCTGCGCTGGTTGCCGATGGAGTTGCTCTCGGCCTCGGTGCCGTCAGCGGAACTCAGGCGCAGGTAGATGGCAATCTCCCGACTGGCTGTCGCGCCTTTTTTACGTACCGCCATGCTGTTACACTGCCTGCCCCGGCAGGGCCGCGGTGCGCAGCAGAGTCTTTAAAAGTGCTTCGAGCGTAGGGCCGTTGGGGGTGTAAGTAAAGGTGACCTCTGCTTGCCGCCGCACCTTGCCAGAAGCTTTGTTTTGCTGGACCACCTGCTCACTTTTCATGCAAACGCCCTCCTATTTCAGGTTTGTCCATTTCTATGCCCCACCCCAACAAAAAATGCCGCAGCATTTCTACTGCGGCATTTGCCTCCTGTGCGGATGTGCAGATGCGCCGGAAACCCGGCACATCGACACATCTGCACAACTTTTCAGTCAACAAATTTGAATTACGGATCATCTTCTATGCGAAGAGATTGGAGAGCTCCAGGATAAGGCTCCCAGGAAGCCAAAAATCTACGGCGGGTGCGTTCAAATACATGATAGTCGGCAATGTTACTTATGGCATTGGCTACTCAAACTCAATCTTACTTTTTAAATTTACGGTAGAATTTGTAATAGTAATATATGATGATCCGGCCCCAAAAGCAAACCGTTAAACCTGTAGTCAACCGTGGGATAACAAAATCTTCCCATTTCTGAATAATATCCGGCTCCCACATCCATGTCGTGAAAACTGGGAATGCAATAATTAAAATGACAAGTATACCTTTTACGAGTACAACATCTACCCAAAATATCCATCGAGATGTCTCCTCTGGAGGCTTATGCTTTTTTTCGTATGGTATGGCATAAGCACCATAATAGATAAAAAGGGCAATAAACAAAAACAAGCCATATGGTAAAATAGTATTATTCATTTGATAAATACCGATTCATAATGTAAGAGTAAGGTCTATCCGGCCTTGCTCTTTTCCTTTAAAATGGAGGTATGGTCTGACGAAATTTCCGATTGGGACACCACGCCCGCAGACAAATGTGTCAG
>ERZ1106935.1024-NODE-1024-length-28024-cov-9.181451_pt1 | contig 28024 bp, 21 predicted proteins | sample MGYA00403666_ERZ1106935 | MGnify/ENA primary metagenome ERZ1106935 (study PRJEB35170, sample SAMEA104062452) | human gut metagenome | biome: human gut; feature: human-associated habitat; material: faeces | place: Denmark | collected 2012-11-20 ... | reverse complement strand
ACCTGTAACCGGCTGATCCGTAGTCAGCTACTCTATTCAGTTGAGCTACGCGACCATTGTTTCGTTTTAACGGGTGCAAAGATACGTACTTTTCCCGAATTAGCAAGCGTTTGGCGACTTTTTTTGCGGAAAATTATTCGATGAAACGGTAATTAAACAGTTGGAAACCGATACTTAACCCGACATTCCACTCCCTTCTCGGTGAGCTATAATGATTTACATAAGCAGAGATGTCTCCGAAGGGTAATTGACACACTACAGAAATTTCTCCTAAATATTCGAATTTAGAGAAAGCTTTTCCATAATATGCTTTATTTAATGAGTTTCTTTCAATCGGATAAATAGGCATAAAACCATAAAATTCAGCTCGCAGGTGGAACATTTGGTTGAGACGATAGATTGGGCGGATACCAGCTCCCACAAATTGATTGGCACGAAAAGCTTCGTTATAGGTAAGCTTACTATGTTGTGTAGGCGAAAATTCACCAGCTTGCATCATAGTTGCCGTATAGTTCTCTGAGAAATTCTTAGAAGCATACAGAGCTTTTAAATACCACCCTAAGACCCAGTGCTCGTTCATCGTATGGTATTTTTCTTTCATATATGATAATTGTAACCAGGAATGGTGTTCTTTATTTATTTGAATTCCTTTGGTTTCTTCGCCGGGATAGAATCTTTCCCGGCCTATAAATATCTGTGCGATAAGGGCTTCTTTGTAGCCCTGCGTCGGGTATTGTCGTGAATTAAGCGTGCTACCATTGAAGCTAATAGAGCCACCGAACAAATCGTAACGACTTCTGTCAAATCTATCCTTCTCAAAGTCGATGATGTTTCTCTGGAAATATTTGTCTTCTATTCTGGCGATTCCTATTCCAAATTCAGCTCGTTTACTCAAAAGAAATGGTAATCCTACCTGAAGTTTGAGAAAGCGTTCATCTTTCTGATTAAATGCCGGTTTGTCATTTCTGGAAAATAACTTGTCTTTTTTGAAGTAATCAAAAGTTGTGATGGATGCGATAAAACGGTAAGAGGTTGGGATTGCCGTAGAAAAGTCAATCTTTGCCATAAATTGTGCATTATTATAGACTTTCCCAAGTTGTCCGTCAAAAAGCAACTCCTTCGCATAGTAATTTAGATCCTGATAGCTGAGTCCGAGATAAATTTGGTTGGAATTGGATGTGGAAATATTCCCTCCTAATCGTACGGCAAAATTATTTTCCAGTTTAACTTTTAAATGCAGGTCATATGTTTCATCCTCCGGATTGTATACAGCGTGTGGAATGATCTCAGAAATCATATTATCTGAAAGTAACCGGAAATATCCTTCTTTCAAGTCTTCATAAGTGAATTCCTTATTGTCAGAACTATGAAATTCTTTTTTAATGTATGCCTGTTGCTGGGGATTTGCTCCGTCAATGATGATGTTCTTGAAGCGTAATTCCGGATAGTTGCTTCGATATACCATTCTTCTCAAACGTATATTATCTAGATTCACCCGCCTGTGTATGCGGCTTTTTATAGAATCCATCATACTTATGGTCCGGTTATAACCAATATCGTGTAATTCATCTATTCGCTGAAAATCCATCAAACTGACATTGTCATATTTGAATGTCATCAAAATACCCATTGAATCTGGAATAGAATAGTCGGTTTTTTGCATAACCATATTTTCTATTTGGCTCATAAGGTCATTTTCCTTGGGCTTAGTAGGATTGGTAGATACAACGCTCCCAATTATAATATCCGGGTGAAAATCATCTCTCATAACGTCTGTAGGGAAGTTATTGTAGATTCCCCCGTCATATGCTAAAACATTGTCAATCTCTATCGGCTTAAACATAAAGGGAAAACTCATGGAGGCCCGGACAGCATCCCCCAAATCTCCATTTTTCATTACCAGTTGCTTTTTATTGTATACATCAGAGGCTATGCAGCGGAAAGGGACAAATAACTTATCGAAATCACCTTTACATGCGGCTGTAGCACGTGCATACAAATCTACAAATACCAAATTCATTTGTATGGGATTTACCACACTTGTGGGCAAAAATTGTGGTTTGAAATTTTTTAATGAGTCTTTGAACGAAAAACGAATATTAAAAAATTCCGGTGTCGGGACATTTTTTTTGAAATGATATACGTATTTTTCTTCTATCTGTCCTGAATACCATCTTTTAAAGTCTTCCGATTTTAATAATTCTTCCATATCGTCAGGAGAATACCCCATCGCATAGAGAGAGCCAATGATAGCTCCCATAGAGGTTCCTGTAATATAATCAATGGGAATGTTATTTTCTTCTAAGGCACGGATGATACCGATGTGTGTCAATCCTTTAGCGCCACCTCCACTTAAAACAAGACCTACTTTTTGGGCGCAGACAGTTGGTATGAATAACCATATAGCAATTAACACTAAAAGTATTTTTCTCATAACCTGAATCAAACAATTGAAGTTTTTATCATTTAGTGTTCAAATATATGCAATACTTTCCAAATTATCGATATTTTAGCGTTCGTTTTATGATGAAAAAAGAGCATTACAACATGTTTTAGTGTTGAATGCTCTTTCATTGATTTATGTTATAAATAAAGGGGCGATATTAAATCAGCTCAATACTACGCTTCACAAAGTTATTTAATGCTTCACCTTTTAGCATATTATTCTGCAATAGGGCTAAATCGATGAGTTGGCGGATTACCTTGTTGTTGTTGGCATATCCTGCAAAGATGTTCTCTTTTTTATTTTTAAGTTCATCCCATTTCTTGTCCAAGTCATTCAATTCGTCTTTCTCGGTAGTAGGAATTTCTTCTTCTTTCTTATTCTTCTGACTGTCTTTTAGTTCATTGCGACGCTTATTGACACTGTTCATCTCTGTTTGTATAGGAGCTACTTCAGGATGACAAACTGCTTCTTCTTCATCAAGCACTTGCTTAATAAGCTTATGGTCGGAGTTTAGAACCAGGTTAAACATATCCGGCATTTCTCCATAGAAGCTCATTCCAGCTTGAATATTTGCCATTTCTTTCATACGACGCATATATTCGCTTTGAGTAATCATCACCGGTGCTGAATTATCTCCCAATGCTTGTGTCATTACATTGAACTCAACTTTATCCATCTTAGGCAATTGACTCTTGAAAGCAGTTGTGATGGCTTCCTGCTTTTCTCCTTCCAATGTTTCGCCTTTTTTATCTTCTTTGATGATAAGGTTGTCGATAACATCACTGTCTACACGAGTGAAGCGCGATTTCTCAAACTTTTGTTCCAACATGCTTACCATAGCTACATCTAATTGACCATCCATAAGCAAGACATTGTATCCCTTATTTGTGGCAGCTTCAATATAGCTGAATTGTTCGTCCTTATTATTAGCATACAAATAAATCAGATTTCCATCTTTATCTGTCTGATTATCTTTAATAAGAGTCTGATACTCTTCAAATGTATAATGTTTGTTATCTGTATCGGTGAAAAGGGCGAATTTTTGCGCTTTCTCATAGAAATCTTCTTGAGTTAGCATGCCATAATTGATAAATATTTTCAAATCATTCCACTTCTCTTCAAACTGTTTGCGATCGTTCTTAAAGATAGATTGCAGGCGATCGGAAACTTTCTTCGTGATATAGGTCGAGATCTTCTTCACATTCGAGTCGCTTTGCAAATAAGAACGGGATACATTCAATGGAATATCCGGAGAATCTATAACTCCATGTAATAAAGTCAAGAAGTCGGGTACAATTCCCTCTACAGAATCCGTTACATATACTTGGTTGCAATATAACTGAATCTTATTTTTATTCAGTTCAATATTACTCTTTACTTTCGGGAAATAAAGAATACCAGTCAAATGGAATGGATAATCTACATTCAGATGAATCCAAAACAGTGGTTCATCTGACATCGGATACAGCTTGGTATAGAATGATTTGTAATCTTCGTCTGACAGTTCACTCGGTTTGCGAGTCCACAAGGGAGTGGTATCGTTGATAATATTGTCTTCAGTAGTTTCTACCTGTTTACCATCTTTCCATTCTTTCTTTTTACCAAATGCGATAGGTACGGGAAGGAAACTGCAATATTTCTTTAGAAGCTCAGAAATACGCGCTTCTTCGAGGAATTCTTTGCAGTCCTCATCGATATATAGGATGATATCTGAACCACGATCTGCCTTATCTACTTCTTCAAGAGTAAATTCCGGACTGCCATCACAAGTCCATTTTATAGCTTGTGCTCCATCTTTGTAGGATTTAGTGATAATTTCTACTTTTTTTGCAACCATAAAAGCAGAATAGAAACCTAAGCCGAAATGTCCAATGATTGCATTTGCATCATCTTTGTATTTTTCCAGAAAGTCATTGGCTCCTGAAAATGCAATCTGGTTGATGTACTTTTCAATTTCTTCTGCAGTCAGACCAATACCACGGTCAGAGATAGTAATAGTGTCTTTACCTAATTCAACGTGAATTGTCAGATTACCCAATTCACCTTTAAACTCACCAATAGAGGCAAGGGTATTCAATTTTTGAGTGGCATCTACTGCATTAGATACTAATTCGCGAAGAAAAATTTCATGGTCACTGTACAAGAACTTTTTGATGATAGGGAAAATGTTCTCTGTTGTAACCCCAATATTACCTTTTTGCATAATAACGTATATTTTTTTGGTTTATTTATTAGAATGTTTTTAATTGATATTTGTTCAGATAGAGACAAAAAAAATGCCAGACCTTGAGGTCTGACATTCTGGCATATTTTATGACTTGTTTTATCTAGGAAACCTTCTCTCAGGAAGCAATAGCTTTCATCTCCAATTCGCCTTTTTCTTTGTTTAGCGAGATTTGAATTACATCTTTTTCTTTTAAAGAAGAAGTAATGATGAGTTCTGATAGTCCATCCTCCAAATAAGTCTGAATAGCTCGCTTTAATGGGCGGGCTCCGAATTGCACATCATATCCTTTTTCGGCTACGAATCGTTTTGCTTCGTCATCAATAATAAGCTTATATCCAATAGATTCAATACGCTCATACAGTCCTTTCAGCTCAATGTCAATGATTTTTGTGATAGCCTCCAGAGAAAGCTGGTCGAACGTTATGATTTCATCGATACGGTTAATAAATTCAGGCGCGAATGATTTATTTAAAGCCTTTTGTATGACACTTCGTGAGAATTCTTTGTCATCCAGGCGACTTTGCGTTGCAAATCCTACGCCACGTCCAAACTCCTTCAACTGGCGAGTACCAATATTGGAAGTCATGATAACAACTGTATTTTTAAAATCAACCATTCTGCCATAACTGTCAGTCAAACGACCCTCATCCATCACTTGAAGAAGGAGGTTGAACACATCAGGATGTGCTTTTTCAATTTCATCAAGTAGGACAATAGAATAAGGTTTGCGACGCACTTTCTCTGTTAATTGTCCGCCTTCTTCATATCCTACATATCCCGGAGGTGCTCCAACCAGACGTGAGACCGTAAATTTCTCCATGAATTCACTCATATCTATTCGGATTAGCGCATCGGAAGAACCAAACATGTATTTAGCCAATTCTTTAGCTAAATGGGTTTTACCTACACCAGTCGGACCTAAAAACATAAAGGTCCCAATGGGCTTATTAGGATCTTTCAATCCCACACGGCTTCTTAAAATAGCCTTGACTAGTTTTTCTATAGCCGGATCCTGTGCGATGACTTTTGATTGCAGGTCCTCCTTCATGCCGGCTAACTTGATTCCTTCAGCTTGTGCCATACGTTGTACTGGAATACCGGACATCATAGAAATAACATTAGCAATTTCTTCTGCATCAACAGTCTGTCTGTTCTCTTTCAGGCTGTTTTCCCATTCCCGTTTCATTTCATCCAACTGAATAGTAAGTTCCTTCTCCTTATCGCGGAAGCTGGCAGCGAGTTCGAAATTCTGTGATTTCACAGCTTCATTTTTCTTGCTTTTGGCTTCTTCAATGAGCTTTTCCTGTTCTTCAATTTCTTTAGGTACGTTGACGTTGGTTAGATGTACACGTGATCCTGCTTCATCCAAAGCATCAATAGCCTTGTCGGGGAAGTTACGGTCCGTAATATAGCGGTCTGTCAACTTGACACAAGCTTCTAAGGCTTCATCCGTATAGTTTACATTATGATGGTCTTCATATTTATCCTTGATATTACGCAGAATCTGAAGAGTTTCATCAGCAGTAGTAGGTTCTACCATTACTTTCTGGAAACGACGTTCCAAGGCCCCGTCTTTTTCTATATTCTTGCGATATTCATCAAGAGTAGTGGCACCGATACATTGTATTTCGCCCCGTGCCAATGCAGGTTTCAGCATATTGGCCGCATCCATTGAGCCGGCAGCAGACCCTGCACCTACAATTGTATGGATCTCATCAATGAATAAAATCACATTCGGATTCCTCTGTAACTCGTTGAGAATGGAACGGATACGCTCTTCGAATTGACCACGGTATTTTGTTCCTGCCACAACCGCGGTCATGTCAAGAGCTACCACCCGTTTATCAAACAAGATACGCGATACTTTCTTTTGAATGATTCTCAAAGCAAGTCCTTCAACGATTGCCGATTTTCCTACGCCAGGCTCACCAATCAAAATTGGATTATTTTTTTTGCGCCGACTGAGGATTTGAGCCAAACGTTCGATTTCCTTTTCTCTGCCTACTACCGGGTCCAAACGTCCTTCTTCTGCCGCTTTTGTCATATCTGTACCGAAATTGTCAAGCACAGGAGTGTCATTAGAAGGCTTTTTCGAAGCTGTTTGCGCCTGTTGCTGGCGTTCTTCAGAACCGCTTCCACCGGATCGGGGAGAAGACATTTCTTCGTCATCATCGTCCTCTGTGAATCCCATGCCGGAATTTACATCTGGCTGTAATGTAGCTTGTTCCAACACTTTCACATAATTAATGTCATTAGCTTCGAGCACGGAAGCTGCCATATTGTTTTTTTCTCTTAGGATCGCTAACAAAACATGCTCTGTATCAGCTATATTACTTTTCATTCCACGTGCCTCTAAAATACACATTTTCAATATTTTGGCCGCGTCGTTAGACAACGGTATCTCTGCGTCAGGCAATAGCATATCATCAGCTTCTGTCTTCAGCCGAGCTTCAATCTGCTGCTTTACTGCAGCTAAATTGGTGTTGAGTTTTGACAATATCTCGATAGCTTTTCCTTCACCGTCACGAAGCATTCCCAGAAGTAGATGCTCAGGTCCGATATGCCTACTCCTCAATCGGTTAGCTTCTTCCTTGCTATAGACGATAATGTCGGAAACTCTTTGTGAGAATTGATTATTCATACTTTTTCCTTTTCTTCTAAGGGGTTATTTACTGGCAAATATACGCATTTAATCAAGTTTGTATTGCATATTTGCTTTATTTCTTATCTCTACAAATGGCGTGCCATAAAATGCCATGTTTTTAGTTATATATATAAGGTATAACAAATATTGTCCCCTGTTTTTCGTGAATATGTTTTTTTATGATGGCATTTATTCTTTTTCTCTTTTCTTTTTCTAATATTAATGGTTGGAAGTCAATTCGTTCACTGGAATTTTTAATTTTAATAACTAAATATGAACAAATAGACTGTCCTTCAAGCAGAAAAAAACTTTCTTCGGAAAAACTTTCGTATATCGTGGAAAAGTAGTACTTTAGCGTGGTTTTTCACAGACCATACAATGTATAATTAATAATCATTTTAAATGCTTGAACAAGACAGAATTATAAAGATTAACATCGAGGAGGAAATGAAGTCATCGTACATTGACTACTCCATGTCGGTCATTGTTTCACGTGCCCTTCCGGATGTTAGAGATGGATTTAAGCCCGTTCACCGTAGAATTTTATACGGAATGATGGAATTGGGTAATACTTCAGACAAACCTTATAAAAAATCTGCAAGAATTGTGGGTGAAGTACTGGGTAAGTACCACCCGCATGGAGACTCTTCAGTTTATTATGCTATGGTGCGTATGGCTCAGGAATGGGCAATGCGTTATCCTTTAGTAGATGGCCAAGGTAACTTTGGTTCTGTAGATGGTGATAGCCCCGCTGCTATGCGTTATACGGAGGCTCGTCTAAACAAGTTGGGTGAAGCGATGATGGATGACCTGTATAAGGAAACTGTAGACTTCGAACCTAACTTTGATAATACGTTGACGGAACCGAAAGTTATGCCAACCCGTATCCCTAATCTTTTGGTTAACGGTGCCTCTGGTATTGCTGTAGGTATGGCGACTAATATGCCTCCTCATAACCTTTCGGAAGTGATTGATGCTTGTGAAGCATATATTGATAATCAGGAAATCACAGTGGAAGAATTGATGAATTATGTCAAGGCTCCGGATTTCCCTACAGGCGGTTATATATATGGTATAAGTGGGGTGCGCGAAGGGTATCTGACAGGTCGTGGCCGAGTGGTTATGCGTGCGAAAGCGGAAATTGAAACCGGACAGACACATGATAAAATCGTAGTGACTGAGATCCCTTACAATGTCAATAAGGCTGAACTGATTAAATATATAGCTGATCTTGTTAATGATAAGAGAATAGAAGGTATCTCGAATGCAAATGATGAGTCTGACCGTGACGGAATGCGTATCGTTATTGATGTAAAACGTGATGCCAATGCGAGCGTAGTACTGAATAAGTTGTATAAGATGACAGCTTTGCAGACTTCTTTCGGTGTGAATAATGTAGCATTAGTTCATGGACGTCCGAAAACGCTGAATCTGAGGGATATGATTAAATACTTCGTGGAACACAGACACGAGGTGGTTATTCGTCGTACTCAGTTCGATTTGCGTAAAGCAAAAGAGCGTGCCCATATCCTTGAAGGTTTGATTATCGCTTCTGATAATATTGATGAAGTTATCCGTATCATTCGTGCAGCCAAGACTCCAAATGATGCAATAGCTGGTTTGATAGAACGTTTTAATCTGACAGAAATACAGTCACGTGCAATTGTAGAGATGCGTTTGCGGCAGTTGACTGGTCTGATGCAAGATCAGCTTCATGCTGAATACGAAGAAATCATGAAACAGATTGCTTATTTGGAAAGCATTTTGGCTGATGATGAGGTATGTCGTAAGGTGATGAAGGATGAATTATTAGAAGTTAAAGCGAAATATGGTGACGAACGTCGTTCTGAAATCGTATATTCTTCCGAAGAATTCAATCCGGAAGACTTCTATGCCGATGATCAGATGATTATTACGATTTCTCACATGGGGTATATCAAACGTACACCATTAACTGAATTTCGTGCACAGAATCGTGGTGGAGTAGGTTCTAAAGGAACAGAGACCCGTGATGCGGACTTTGTAGAGCATATTTATCCGGCTACTATGCACAATACTATGATGTTCTTCACACAGAAGGGGAAATGTTACTGGCTGAAAGTATACGAAATACCAGAAGGAACGAAGAACTCCAAAGGACGTGCTATACAAAACTTGTTAAATATCGACTCTGATGATAGTGTAACTGCATATTTGCGTGTTAAGAGTCTGGATGATTCTGAATATATCAATAGTCATTATGTATTATTCTGTACAAAGAAAGGTGTTATCAAGAAGACATTACTTGAACAATATTCACGCCCACGTCAGAATGGTGTAAATGCTATTACAATTCGTGAGGATGACAGTGTAATTGAAGTTCGAATGACGAATGGTAATAATGAAATTATTATTGCTAATCGCAATGGTCGGGCTATTCGTTTCCATGAGGCTGCAGTCCGTGTAATGGGGCGTACAGCAACAGGTGTGCGTGGTATTACACTAGATAATGATGGCCAGGACGAAGTAATAGGAATGATTTGCATCAAAGATTTAGAAACAGAATCTGTAATGGTTGTTTCTGAACAGGGATATGGCAAGCGTTCTGAAATCGAAGATTATCGTAAGACTAATCGCGGTGGTAAGGGTGTAAAGACCATGAACATTACCGAGAAAACAGGTAAGTTGGTAACAATCAAGTCAGTGACCGATGAGAACGATTTAATGATTATCAATAAATCCGGAATTACTATCCGTCTGAAAGTGGCTGATGTTCGCATTATGGGACGTGCTACTCAAGGTGTTCGTCTGATTAATCTTGAAAAACGTAATGACCAGATTGGTTCTGTATGTAAAGTCATGACAGAAAGCCTTGAGGATGAAATTCCTACAGAAGAAACAGAAGGTACTATTGTAAGCGATCTGTCTAATGACGCTCCGGAGGTCGACAATGCAGATGTTGACACAGATATTGATGAAAACAATAACGAAATTGAGGAATAGACATAATATTAATAATTAATCAAACAACAATCATGAAAAGAGTATTATTTTCAATGGTTTTATTGATGGCCGTTAGCTTATCATTCGCTCAAATGAAGAATGTAAAAGAAGCCAAAAGCATTGCCAGTGATGTAAAACCGAATTTTGGTCAGGCTGAAAAGCTGATTAATGAAGCTATTAAGAATCCTGAGACTAAAGATCTTCCTGACACATGGGACGTTGCTGGATTTATTCAGAAACGCTTTATCGAAGAAGAACGTGACAAGAAAGGCGTTTTGAAACAGCCGTTTGACACATTAAAGGCATACAATAGCATTTTGAAAATGTTTGAGTATTATACTAAATGTGATGATTTAGCTCAAGTACCTAATGAAAAAGGTAAAATTAAAAACAAATACAGAAAAGCAAATGCTTCAACTATATTAGTTGAGCGTCCTAATTTGATTAACGGTGGTATTCAATACTTCAACCTTGATAAGAATAAGGAAGCTTTGCAGTTCTTTGCAACATACGTAGAGTCAGCTTCTTATCCTATGTTAGCAGAACAAAATTTAGCTAAAACAGATACTCTTCTGGCACAAATTGCATATTACGCAACATTAGCTGCTGACAGAGTAGGAGACAAAGATGCAATTATTAAGTATGCTCCTGCTGCTTTGGAAGATAAGGATGGAGGTAAATTTGCAATGCAATTGATGGCAGATGCTTATAAAGCTAAAGGTGATACAGCTGCATGGGTTAAATCATTGGAAGAGGGTATTTTAAAGTTCCCGGGAAATGACTATTTCTTTGCGAATTTGGTTGATTACTACACTAGTTCTAACCAAGCATCTAAAGCAATGGAATTTGCTGATAGAATGTTATCTACTGATGCCAACAACAAGTTATATTTATATGTAAAAGCATATCTTTATCATAATATGAAAGAGTATGATAATGCTATTGAATTTTACAAAAAAGCTATCGCTGCAGATCCTGAATATGCAGAAGCATATTCTAATGTAGGACTGGTATATTTGATGAAGGCTCAAGATTATGCTGATAAAGCTACAACAGATATCAATGATCCTAAATATGCAGAGGCACAGGCTACAGTGAAGAAATTCTATGAAGAAGCTAAGCCATTTTACGAAAAAGCCAGAGCTTTGAAGCCAGATCAGAAAGATTTGTGGTTGCAGGGTCTCTATCGTGTTTATTACAATTTGAACATGGGGCCTGAATTTGAAGAAATTGATAAGATGATGAAATAATTATCATTAATCAGTTATTATAAAAAAGACTATCTCAATATTAATGAGATGGTCTTTTTTATTTTTATCTTAAGTTTTGATGTTTTTGAGGGGAGAATGAAAAAGCGGCATCTACATTTATTTTTGGGATGCCGCTTTTATTTTAGAGAGAGAAGAGAGAGTCGTTATTAGTATTATCTTTTTTTTCTATTAAACATAATGATAATTATTCCCTTTATTTGCAGCAGAAATTTAAAACCTATTTGAATATGTCTGCGAAAAAAGGAAAATGGACTGAACGTTTTAATCAGAAAAACGATTTTGATTTCACGGTATCCCGTGTTATTGTTACTCGTGTTGCTTACTCTCGTGTTACTAAACTGATTCCTGTATCTCAGTTTTCTCTTTTTGGTATTACTGTTTCAGAAGCTCAGAAGATCGCTAGATCTTTTAATACGCTTGCTGATCATGTTTGTATGATAACTTTAATTGAAGAATAATATGAAGCTCTCTAATCAACAAATCTATGACATCATTAAGATCGTCGTTACTGCGATTCTTTCAATCTCCGCAACTTTGTTTGTGCAATCCTGTACATTGTCCTTATCTATTTCGAAGAACAACTCGAATAGTACTCAGAAAACGGAACAGACTACTACTAGTTCAGTAGATTCAACTCAGATTAACTTTACTCCTAAGTTCTGATATGATTAAGAATCCTTTTTGTAAGTGTCTTCATCCTAAGAAAATCGTTAATCCTTATATTAACGAATCTATGGTTGTTCCTTGTGGTCACTGTCAGGCATGTACGTTGGCTAAAAACTCACGTTATGCCTTTCAGTGTGATCTTGAATCTTATACTGCTAAGCACACATTGTTTATAACTCTTACTTATGCTAATCGTTATATTCCTCGTGCTACTTTTGTAGATAGTCTTGAACGCCCATTTGGTAATGATCTTGTAGATAAGGAAACAGGTGAAATTCTTGGTCCATCTGATATGAAGCAAGAAGATATTGATCGTTTATTAAACAAGTTCTATCTCTTTGGAGATGTCCCCTATCTTCGTAAAACTGATTTGCAATTATTTTTTAAAAGATTACGTTATTATGTCTCAAAACAATGTCCTTCGGAAAAAGTGCGTTACTTTGCTGTCGGAGAATATGGACCCGTCCATTTCCGCCCGCATTATCATATCTTATTATTCCTCCAGTCAGATGAAGCGTTACAGGTATGTTCAGAGAATATATCTCAAGCATGGACCTTTGGTCGTGTCGACTGTCAAATATCCAAAGGTCAGTGTTCATCATACGTTGCGAGCTATGTTAATAGCAGTTGCACTATACCCAAAGTTTTTAAACTTAGTTCCGTCTGTCCGTTCAACGTTCATTCTCAGAAATTGGGTCAAGGCTTTCTTGACTGTCAACGTGAGAAGATATACTCATCTACCCTTAAAGATTTTGTTAAAAGAAGCATCGTACTCAATGGCAAGTATAAAGAGTTTGACGTATGGCGGTCGTGTTACACTTACTACTTTCCCCGATGTAAAGGATTTGCTTCTAAATCTTCACGTGAACGTGCTTACTCTTACGGAATTTATGATACAGCGAGGCGTTTATTCCCTTCCTCAGAAACGACGTTCTCACTTGCGAAAGAAATAGCTTTTTATATAAAACATTTTCATTTTACGGATGATACTTACTTACTTGATTTGTTTGGACATGTATCAGATCAGAAGTCTTTGCTTGATCTTTCTAATTATTTTCTTGATCGTGACGCTATGGTTCGACCTGTAGAATCGGATGAATTTAACCGTTGGGTTCATCGAATCTACGTTGAGTTACTTGTCTCTAAACATTTCTTGTATTTTGTTTGTGATCGTATTACCCTTGCTGAACGTAAGTCTAAACAGCGTATGATTGAGGAGTTCTACTCTTATCTTGATTATATGCACCTTACTTCATTCTTTGAATCTCAGCAGGAATTTTATGAGAGTGATTTGATTGGTGATGATGATCTTTGTACTGATCAATGGGAAAATTCTTATTATCCTTATTTTTATAATAATGTTTACACGGAATCTGGACGATTCGAAAAAACTCCTGTGTACCGTTTGTATGCTTCGGATGTCAAGAAACTTTTCAATGATCGTATTAAGCATAAGAGACTCAATGATGCTAATAAGATATTCATTGACGAATAATTATTAAACTTTTAATTTATTAATTTATGGCTAATATCATGTCTTTGAAGTCTTTAAGAAATAAGACTTCTCGAAATGGTTTTGATCTTAGTTCAAAACGTAACTTTACTGCTAAGGCAGGTGAACTTCTTCCTATTCTTTGTAAGGAGGTTCTTCCCGGTGACAAGTTTGAGATTGATCTTAAAACTTTTACCCGTACTCAGCCTCTGAATACTGCGGCTTTTGCTCGTATGAGAGAGTATTATGATTTCTACTTTGTTCCTTATGAACTCCTTTGGAATAAGGCAGGAACTGTGCTGACTCAGATGTATGATAATCCTCAGCATGCTTTATCTATTGCTGGTAATGGCTCTTATGCTCTTAATGGAGAGATGCCTTATGTTACTTGTAGTAGTATTGCTTCTTATCTGAATAAGGTTGCTGTTGATTCTACTGATGCTCGTCGCTTAAATTTTTTTGGTTATAACCGTGCAAGGTGTTCTGCTAAGCTTTTGGAGTATCTTGGCTATGGTAATTTTTACACTTATGCTGAATCTAAGGCTAATACTTTCTCTAGTAAGCCTCTTTTCTCTAACCTTCAGATGAACGTTTTTGGGCTTCTTGGTTATCAGAAGATTTATGCTGATCATTTCCGTGATTCTCAGTGGGAAAAGATCAATCCTTCTTGTTTCAATGTTGATTACATGAACGGTACTACTTCTATGGAAATTGCTTCTTCTTCTTTGACTAGTGCTAATTTCTATCAGTACTATAACATGTTTGATCTTCGTTATTGCAATTGGCAAAAGGATCTGTTCCACGGTGTTGTTCCTCGTCAACAGTATGGTGATTCTGCTTCTGTTGTTGCTCCTTTATCCGGTATTATCGTTTCTTCTGCTATGGGTCAGACTCCAAACGCTACTCCTGCTGCTAATACTGCATTTACTTCTACAGGTGTTACCATTAATGTAAACTCTGCTGCTCCGAATGCAACTGCTGGAACTTCGTTTTCTATTCTTGTCTTGCGCCAAGCTGAGTTCTTACAGAAATGGAAAGAAATTACTCAGTCCGGTAATAAAGATTACAAGGAGCAGGTCGAAAAACATTGGAATGTTTCCGGTTCTGATGCTGCCTCCGAGCTTTCTACCTATCTTGGTGGTATAACTTCTTCTATTGATATCAATGAAGTTGTAAATCAGAATATTACTTCTGATAATTCTGCTGATATTGCAGGAAAAGGCGTAGGCGTCTCTAATGGACGTATTTCATTTGACGCTGGTGCTCGTTATGGTTTGATTTATTGTATCTATCATTGTCTTCCTCTTTTGGATTATACCAGTGACTTGATTAATTCTTCTTTTACCAAGATTAATGCTACGGATTATGCTATTCCCGAGTTTGATCGTGTTGGCATGGAATCCGTTCCTCTTGTTAGGATGCTTAATCCTTTGAAGTCTTCTTTTGGTTCTGTTCCTTCTACTATTACGGTTAATACTCTTCTTGGTTATGCGCCTCGCTATATTGATTATAAGACTGATGTCGATTTCTCTTTTGGCGGTTTTAAGGATACTTTGAATTCTTGGGTAATTTCTTATGGTAACGAATCGATTATTAATCAGTTGAATGTATCTTCTAATTATCAGATTGATACTTCTGTTCCTATTACCTTTGTTACTTATAAGGTTAATCCTAATTGTTTAAATCCTATTTTTGCGGTTGGAGCTTCTGATCAGGTTTCTACTGATCAATTCTTGTGTAGTACTTATTTTGACATTAAGGTGGTTCGTAATCTTGATACCGATGGCTTGCCTTACTAGTCCTTTGTTTTTTTTAACTTTTAAGATTCATCGTTATGTTTGCAAAACGTCGTTTAGTTCCTTATGAATTTAAGGTTGCTCCTGTTGAGCTTAGTTCAAAGGAAATGGTTTGTTCGGAATTTAGAGAAGCCTCTCCTGTTGATCAGTTTTTGTTTGCTGAATTTGAGTGTGATAAGGTTAAATCTACTCGTTTGACGTCTGATATTTATATGCTTTTTAATCAACAGCGTCTTGATCGTCTGACTCGTGAAAACCTTCTTTCTTATTTTGATTCTCTTGTGATCAATGAACCTAAGTTCGGTGATCTTCGCTCTAAACTTGGTGATGATCAGTTGATCAATTTTGTGAAGTCTCGTTTTGTTCAGTCACCTTCTGAATTGATGGCTTGGAGTTCCTATCTTATGAGCTCTAGTGATGCTGCTATTGCTGAACTTGCTGCTTTACAGGATCAGTCTCAGCCTTCATCTCAGCCTGTTGAATCTTCTGCGCCTACTGAGTAATAATAACGTACGTGCACGTCCCTTTTTTGCGTGCGCGTGCGATAAAAGATCAGGTCTGCGCGCGATGGGGGGTCCCCTTTGGGGGGAGCTGTCCGGCTCCGTTAAAAAAATTCTGTCCTTAAGACCTTTCTGAGTCTCAGACATGGAAAACTGAAAAACGGGCTTGCGATCAGCCTCCCCTTAATTTTTTTAACCTAAACCTTATCTCTGCGTGAAACGCAAATTGATCGCAACTTTGTTGCGTATTGTTTAACTTAAATTTCTATTTTATGGCTATTGGTGCAACTGCTGCAAGTTTGGCTGCTGCAGGTATTGGTGCTGCCGGTGCTATTGGAAGTTCTATCGCTTCTAATAAAGGTAATTCTAATATTGCTCAGCAAAACAATGCTTTTAATGAAAAGATGCTTCAGAAGCAGATGGATTATAATACTGAGATGTACCATCAACAGCTTGGTGATCAATGGGATTTTTATAATGATGCTAAGCAAAACTCTTGGGATATGCTTGAGTATAATTCTGCTTCTAATCAGCGTCAACGTTTGGAAGCTGCTGGATTGAATCCTTATCTTATGATGAATGGTGGTAGTGCCGGAACTGCTTCTGTTTCTAATGGTACGTCTGCTACTTCACCTTCTGCTCAAGGTGTGACTCCTCCTACTGCTACTCCGTATTCTGCTGACTATTCCGGAATTGCTCAAGGATTAGGTTTGGCTATGGATCAAGTACTGAGAGAACCGGAGCGTGATGTGAAGCGTGCTGAAGCTGATAATCTTCGTATTGAAGGTAAGTATAAGGCTGCTAAGATGATGGCGGAGATTGTCCAGATGCGGACGCAAGCTAAAACTCAAGAAGGTCGCCTCGCTTTGGACAAATTGATCTATTCTATGAATAAAGATCTTGCCTCTTCTCAGATGGCTGTCAATGATCAGAATATTGCTAATATGCGTGCTCAGAATAAATTGATCAATGTTCAGACTCTTCTTGCTGACAAACAGCTCTCATGGATGGATGCTCAGATGAAGATGGACCTTGCTCAAAAAACTGCTGATATTCAGCTTAAGTATGCACAAGGTGCATTGACTCGTAAACAGGTAGATCATGAGATCGCTAAGATCGCTGAGACAGAAGTTCGTACTTCTCTTGGTATTCAAGAGCAGACTACTAATGTTTTGAAACAGCAAGGTATGAGACAGGAAAATCAGTTTAATGCTGATACTTATGGTACTCGTAAGAAGATTCTTCGTGAGACTCTTTGGAATCTTGTTTTTGATACTGATAAAGCAGGTATTGTTCGTTCCGGTGCTCGTCTTTTACAAAAATCCGGTATTGTAGATGAATATAATTTGGATTGATTTATTATATTTGCGTTATGAACCAAATATTTTAAGTTATGAAATGTTTATATTTAGGTATTTTACCTAGTGGTAGTGAATGGTTAATTATTTTAATTGTTCTGATTTTGTCTATCTATTTTTTAGGTAGATTTATTAAATCTTTGTTTAAGTAACACCCAAGTCATTTTCCCGAAGGGCAGCTGATTAATCCACTCAGCTGTCCTTTTCTCTTGTCCTATTATACGAAAAATGACAGGATTAAAATATAATTACATATGAATTGTTATATTAAAGGCTGTCCTATCCCCTTTCATGATCTGATCGAAATATTCGACTTCCTTAGGAATCTTTCTCCGATTTATTTGTATCAGTATCAGTTCCTAGATATAGTTGTTAATGGGATTCCTCGCATGTTTATTTATATCTATCATGAGGATTTCAACTACTATATAACATACATTAGTTATCATTAACTTATATTATATTGGCATAATCATCATTATTCCCTAAACGTAAACAACTTATTTTGCTTCCTTCCGATCAACCGTTAATAACAAGCAATGGCGTATCGGAATGGAAAATCATCTTACGAGCGATACTTGGATTAAATAAGCGAGCAAATATATTTCTTTTATAGGAAGTTAATGTTATTATATCTATTTGATTATCTTTGATATACTGATCAAGTCCTTTCAATAGATTATCATTCATTACCACATCATAATGGATTTCAAGCCCGGGATATTGTTTTTGGAAATAATCCTTGATACCAGCAAGCTTAATTTCGTTCCAAGTATCCTTTGATTCAGCCAGATGTATTAATGAGACAGAAAAATGAAAGGATTTCCACGTATTGAAAAAAGCTTCAAAAGCAATCAAGTCTCTTTGATCAAAATTGGTTAGGAAAGCAATGCGTTTTACTTCATTGAATTCTTTGAACGGAGTATTTTCCGGAATGGCTAATACTGCTGTGCGGCTTCTATCAATGATTTCAGCTGTGACACTACCAATCAAGTCGATATCTTTCTGGCTTTTTCCACGTGTACCCATAATGATAACCTTAGGACGTTGCTCCTTGGCGTACCTTAAGATTTCTTCTTCAGGGATACCTTCCCGTAATATACAACTATATTTAATATCAGGGAATTCTCCAGATGCGACTTTTTCCTTTATTTTATCAGATAGTATGTTGAGGTCAGAATGCACCTGTTGGATGATTGTTTTAACAGATTCCTCATCTCCAATCTGATAATTAAAAACGTCACCATATGGTAATGATGAAGCGTATATAGGTGTAAAGTAAACATGCAATAGAATTACTTCAGAATTCTCTGTTTTTGCCAAATTAAAGCCGAATTCGCACGCTTTCATCGAATAACTGGAGAAATCGACAGGTATTAAAATTTTGTTTGATTTACTGTCCGACTTTGGCGTCTTCTCTCCCACTATACTTTCAGATAACCAAGTAGAACTTTCAGTTATTTTTAATGCACGCGGTAAATCACTTTCTTTAATTCGCAGGCGTACTCCTGAAGAGACAACTGGTTGTATTTGATTTACATTATGAATATATGTTTCTATTCCTTCATTTTCGAGGACATTTTTTAGAATCTGAGCTTTTGTATAAGTCAGAATAGCTAAGGTTACTAATTTATCTTCCATAATTTATCTATTTTTGAAGGTAAACAAATAAGAAATCCCAATTGTTTGGGCAATTGGGATTCTGTTTTATATTTTAAATTTGCATAGGTTCGGTAGCTTGTTCTTTTTGCATACTCAAGTTTATTTCATCTAAGATTTTTAGAGCCCGGTCGAGAACAGTTGTATCATCCAGCATTACAAGCCCGCCATCCGGACCGGGCTCAAGATGTATTCCGACACTTTTTCCTTCCTTGAAATTGTGCCCTCCGAAGAAGTTGCGCACTGTATCGACGTGCAAACCAAGTTCGTCTGCTATTCTATGCATGCTACCGCTAGGCAATGAATCTTTAATTTTACGAAGTTCATTAAACGTTATTGTTCTCATGTCTCATAAATTTAATGGTTAATACTATGTGATTTTTTTATCACGCTATAAACTTAAGCAAAAAAAAAGATAAAACAAATTATTTGCTTATCTTTTTTCCTAAATTCATCTATTCTGTTTATGAATTTTATATCACTTCAATAGCGGAAGCCGGTACCCATCCTACTTTGCCGTCTTCCAAGCGAATTTCCTTCCATTCTTTCATTGAATTGTCTTTGATACTGACCTTACGTCCTTCATGAAGAATAAACAAGCTAGTTCCACTTTCACTTGGAGTGCTGCGAACTGTTACGCTAGGATTCATGACAATCGCTTCGTTTCGATTTACCAGACGTTCTTTTTGTTCTGAGGCAAACAGATTAGAACATATCATAACGATCAGGAAAACGATGCCTGCGATAAACCCTACTTTCTTCAGCATAATCTGTTTGGAGAAGATAAAGAAATAAAGAGTGATGATAAATAGAATGAATGAGACAATTCCCCATGTAGCCCATGCATCTACACTCATGCTGTTTATCAGAGCCTTAGTCCATGATACAAAGAAAACTTCCGGAACCGGTTCTACTTTATCTATTGTTTTAGCGCGCGCTACTTCCAGATTGGCACGGATATCACTGTTTCCCGGTTTCATGAGCAAAGCGCGTTCGTAATTGAGTACGGCTTTGGCTATTTCTCCAATTTTATAATAACTGTTTCCTAAATTGTAATACACATCTGCAGACTCTCCATTTTTTAATAAGGACTCATATATCTGGATAGCAGTTGTATAATCATCTTTTATATATGCGGAATCTCCTTCAGCTTTTGTTGCATCTTCCAATTTCGTATCGGGAAATGCATGTGAACCCGCATGGATAGAATCAACTTCAGTTGTTTGTATAGAATCAATGTTTTGAGATCCTTGTCCGAAACAAGTAACTGACATCGATAATAATATAAAAAACAATATTTTTTTCATGACACAATCTCTTCAGGGTTAATGTTTTATTGAATTTTCCATCCTGCTTATCACTTCTATTGAAGATGAATAAACTTTATCCATCGCCTGATTTTCATCCCCCGGAGCGAAACGAGCAAACTCACAATCATTCAATGCATTCAGGAATTCTTTAATTAATTCTTCACTTACTCCATGGTTTCTCAATTTCTCTTCAATATTGTCTTTTGATAAACGAGAGACTGGAATACTTAGTTTGTCACTGATATATCCCCACAATGCTTTCAAAACTTCATCATAGAAAGCATCTTTCTTGTTTTCAGAGAGCAGTTTACCAGCTAGTTTCATACGTTTAGTTGCTACCTTATTAGCTTTCTTTGTCTTCATCTTAGCAACATTAGCGTTTGCTGCTGCCTGTTTGCGGTAGACGATAAAGAATATGATGAAAGCAAGAGCGGGAATGATATAGAACAGCCAATACGTCACTGAGCCATAGAAGAAACTACCCTTAGGCTGGAGAGTTACTTCATTTTGCTTGATGTAACGGATGTCTTCACCCAGTACTTTCAAGTCTTCTTTGTTGGTGAAATTAGCAATCACCTGATCAGCGTTTCCTGCACCTTTTTCAACATTGATTACGTAATCTTCCGTTTTCAATGTCTTGTAAGATTTTGAACGGATATCGAAATAGCTAAAAGAAACTCCCGGAATTTTATAATTGCCAGCATGTCTTGGAATAGCCAGATACTCAATGACTTTATTTCCAGTGAGACCTTCTTGAGTTAGTCTGACTTGGTTATCTACTTTAGGATCATATACTTCAAAGTCATCCGGGAACTTAATTTCCGGATTAGAAATCAGTTTCAAGTTTCCTGTTCCGGAGATCACTAACTTGATGGTAATAGCATCATTGGTTTTCAGCTCTTTGCTATTGATTGAAGATGAGATGTTGAACTCTCCCACTCCACCTGAAAAGCTTGCGGGTTTTCCAGCAGGAAGCGGATTAACATTGATTGCTATTTTAGGAGTAACAATTGATTTCTGAACTCTGACAACATTACTTCCACCATTGAAAAATGCATCGAAAGGATCATCGGATTGGATTGCCTTACCCACTGTCATCTGGAATTGTGCCGGTTCTATAAATAATTTGCCCGATTGTTGGGGAAATAATACAAATTGACGATAGATCGTCGTATTGTAGTTACGTCCCTTATAATGCTCCTGCGTCCATCTTGCGTTAGTAGTCATCTCAATTTCTTGTGAGTGAAAACCTTTAAAGTCAGGAAGTTTGGCATTATTCAGTTGTAAGTCATGCTCTCTGGTATATATTTTATACGTCAAGACGAATGCTTCCTGTTCATATACATTTGTTTTACTGGCTGTAGCTGTAATAAACAAGTCCTGATTGGATACGCTTGTGCCAGATGAAGACGAACGTGCAGATGAACTGCCATCACTTTGTCCTCCATTACTAGCCTGGTCTTGTGGTAACACTTTCACCTTTACAGAGTTGGAAACCATCTGATTACCATCCGCAACAATAGAAGCACCGGGGATTGTATATTCACCGGCGGTATTTGCCATCAATATATAAGTAAATGTAATGCTACTCGTAGATGTGACATTACCATTCATTATCTGTGTACTACTTTGTTGAGAACGGCTCGGCCCCATCAAAACATCGAATCCTTTGATAGACGGCGCTTGAAAGTCTTTTACTTTTTGTGTGGTTACTGTATAAGATAGCCTGAATTGATCTCCTACCACCACTACATCAGGAGCGGAAGCAGTAAATGACACCTTGTCGGCAAGCGCCTGGGTGCTGTATGCTATCAATGCCATCAATATAACAATCAGTTTTTTCATTGCTTATGAAATTTATATCATCAACTTTTATTATTACCAATCTTTTTCCAGACGACCACCCTGAATAACTTTCTGTTGTTTCTTCACTTTGTCCTGCACGTCTTTCTCATCCTGCATTACAGAATTAAGCAACTGTTCAGCATTTTCCTTTGACATCTGATTATCTTGTTTTTCAGGTTTCGGCGGTTGTTGCTGGTCTTTTTGATCATCTTTCTTCTGATCGTTTTGCTTGTCTTTATTTTGGTCCTGTTTCTGATCTTGCTTCTGCTGTTGATCTTTGTTTTGATCCTGGTTTTGATCTTGATCCTGTTGGTTCTGCTGATCTTTCAACATTTTCTGTGCAAGAGCCAGGTTATACCGTGTTTCATGATCTGCAGGATTGTTACGCAGTGACATTTTATAGGCATCTACTGCCTTTGCATAATCCTTGCCAGCTTGAAAAAGTACTCCCATATTGTGATAAATATGTGCCAATTTCATTTTATCCTTTTCTATTTTGCTGGCAGAAGCATATTGCTCCATGGCATCTTGAAACTTTTGCTGTTGTGAAAGCGTATTTCCTAAATTGTACATAGATACAGTCGATTTAGGATTGACTTCCAAAGCCTTGCGGTAATTGACCTCTGCATCGACGAATACACTATCATTGAACAGACGATTTCCTTTACGGATATAGTCACGCTCTGCTTTCTGCGCCGAGATACCGGCAGCTGATAACAGAAAGGCAGCGAATAGAATATATTTCATTTTTAACATACGCATAGCTTACTTCTTATTAGAGAACAGATGAACGTTTTTGAATAATGGATTCTTACGGTCCAAAATTAACATCTCAGCTAGTAACAACAGTAAAATGATCCATGCAATAGCCTGAAACTGTTCATTGAAATCTGTATATATTTTCGATTCTACATCAGACTTAGCCATCTTACTAATTTCCTGGTTAATAGCTTTTTGAGCAGAGTTAGAATTATCCACCCGTACATAGATACCCTTTCCGTCTTTGGCTATTTCCTGGCACATAGCTTCATTCAGGCGAGTTACAATAACATTACCTTCGCGGTCGCGACGATAATCGTTCGTTCCTTCTATCGGAATAGGAGCACCTTCCGGCATACCTACCCCCAACACACTCACCTGAATACCTTTTTCAGCAGCAGCCTTAGCAGCTTCTACAGCCCCGCCTTCATGGTTCTCACCATCCGTGATGACAATGATAGCACGTCCTACTCCTTCTTGTGGAGTAAAACTGCGAGTTGCCAGATTAATTGCTTCTCCGATTGCTGTACCTTGCTTGGAAATCAGCGAAGGGCTGATAGATTCCAAAAACATCTTGGCAGAAATATAATCACTGGTAATTGGTAACTGAGTAAAAGCATCTCCGGCAAATACAATCATACCTACCTTATCATTATCTAACTCATCCACCAATCTGGATACCAGTCTCTTCGCCTTTTCCAAACGGCTAGGCTGAACATCTTGTGCCAACATAGAATTGGATATATCCAGAGCGATAATCACTTCCACTCCTTTACGCTTCACCGTTTCCTGCTTAGAACCAAATTGCGGGCGGGCCAGCAATACCGAGAATAAGCCGATAGCAGCAAAAATGAGCCAGAACTTCACATCCGGACGATATTTAGATACATCCGGCATCAATTGCGCTAACAATTCCGGATCTCCAAAACGTCGGATATTTCTTCGTCTCCTGTAGTTGGAATACAAGTAGAAAGCTGCTAAAAACGGTAACAGCAGCAATAAATATAAATATGCAGGTTCTTCAAATCGAAACATCTTCTTCCTATTTTACGATTTACAAATCACGATTGACCCAACATTCCTACGGAATTTTCTTGAGTATTGAATTACGTAATAAAACTTCCAGCAATACACAAAGGAAGGCAGCCAGTGCAAACCAGCGATAGTCTTCCTCCCGCTTGCTATACTCTTTCACGTTCAGCTTTGTTTTCTCCAGCTTGTCTATTTCTTCATATACCTCTTTCAGTTTCGAGTTGCTCGTAGCTCTGAAATAGTTACCATCCGTAGTACCGGCAATCTGAGTCAATGTTTTCTCGTCGATTTCTACCGGCATATTGATGTACTGTACCGTATTGCCGACCGGATAAGGATATGGAGCCATTCCGTTCGTACCCACTCCGATGGTATATACACGGATACCAAAACTTTTGGCAATCTCGGCAGCTGTCAATGGTGAAATATCTCCCTTATTATTTGTACCATCTGTCAATAAGATGACCACTTTTGATTTGGCTTTACTGTCTTTCAGGCGGGTTACGGCGTTTGCAACTCCCATACCTACTGCCGTACCATCTTCGATAAGCCCACATTTGATATTATGAATCATATCCAGCAATACGGCATGATCTACAGTCAGGGGGCATTGAGTGAACGTTTCTCCGGCAAACAGAGTGATACCAATATTATCATTCGGGCGTCCGTTAATAAATTCAGCAGCTACATCTTTGGCAGCTTCCAGTCTGTTCGGCTTCAAGTCTTCTGCCAGCATACTGGTGGACACGTCGATAGCCAGCATAATATCAATTCCCTCTATTTCGCTGTTTTGCCACTTATTAGTGCTTTGCGGACGTGCAAGTACTACAATTATCAATGCTAATGCAATGACACGTAGTATAAATGGAGCATGCAGCAAATAATTCTTATAACTTTTGGGAGTATGCGCATATACCCGTGCATCCGAAATCTGGAGCGTAGCCTCAGATTTCTTTCGCTTTAAGATATACCATACAATATAAGGTATAAGCAATAATAGCAAAAACAGATATTCAATATTGGCAAAAACCATTTTATTTTCGATTTAACAGTTTACTATTTAGTATTCACACCACATTATGCAAAGAGATCATAAAGCTGCATACCTATATATATAAAAGTACCGATTAATGCTGCAGATAAGAATACAATACCGCAGATTAATAATATTTTGGTACGCAGAGAACGTTTCTCGATGATTGTGATTTCCGTTGGTTGCGGTTTCTGATTCTCCTCTTCCGGTTGCTTTGTCTCGTTGATAAAATCGATTGCGTTAATCAAATTCGCATCGTTTTCATTCATTTGCGGATCATGTTTGGCAAACTTTACCAAATCCGCTGTCTGGAAGAGTTCCTTCAAATCCGATATAGCATCTTTATCGTTCATTTCCAATAACTTATCAATGATTTCAGAAGAAGTCATTTCAAGTGCGTTGAATCCGAAACGATCCTTGATGTAGGTACGAAGAGTATCCGTCAGTTCTGTATAGTATGTCTTCGGCTCTCCCTTCTGCCATACCTTCTCACTCTTGATACGTTCGATTTCTTTCATCGCAGCCTGATGTGGCGGCAACTTAGGTTCTACTTTTATCTTGCGGATAATAGGTTTATTATCACGGATACGAATGATCAGATAGATTAACAGACCGAGCAAAGGTAATGCAAGGAATGAGCAACCGATTAGTCCATACCAGTCTTCCCAGGCAAAAGGTGCTTTCATCACTGTTTTTTGTCCGAAGAACTGGTCCGGATGTAAAGTGTCGACCGGCATCGAATATACTTTCAGTGCCAGTGCTTTTGATCTATATTCTTTGCCATCCACTGTGACGGGCATTGGCGGAAGATAATAGAGAGCTGAATCAAACGAGGTGATAATATATTCCTGAGTGATCAGCATCCGTTGGCGATCATTCAGAAATTGCGTATCCGGTTTGACAGTTTCTATAATTTCTACCCCACGCACCAGCGTATCGGTATAAGCAGGAAAGACAGCACGTTGCTTGGCGTCCATCGCTACTTGTAGTTGTACTTTCGCTTGTTCGCCAATTAATATCTGCAACGAATCTATCTTGGCTTCAACCGTAACAGACTGTGCTACAGTTCTACCCATAGGCAGCAGACATAACAATGCTATCAGAATAATATTTCTATTCATTTTTGATTCCATTAATTTCGTTTGGCAAATAAATTCAACAATGCCTTTACGTAATCCTGGTCGGTTCTCACAGATACGGAGTCTACATTACTTTTGGTAAATGTGTCGTTCAGTTCAGTCTGTTTGTTGATCCACCAGTCACGGTGTGCCCGGCGTACAGCTTTGGAAGAAGTATCGATCCATTGTTCATGACCGGTTTCCGCATCCTTTATCCGCATCAGTCCTACCGGAGGAAGATCACTCACTCTCCTGTCATACACCTGCAATGCCACTACGTCATGCTTCCGGTTGGCGATAGTCAAAGCGTTCTTGAAGTTGTCCTGATCGATGAAGTCGGATAAAATAAACGCAGTACAACGTCTTTTCATTACATTAGTCAGATACTCCAATGCCAGACGAATATTGGTACGGCGGCTTTCCGGCTGAAAGTCAATCAGTTCGCGGATAATATATAGAATATGTTTACGCCCCTTTTTGGGAGGAATAAATTTCTCTATCCGGTCTGAAAAGAAGATCACACCAATTTTATCGTTGTTCTGGATAGCGGAGAATGCAAGAGTAGCTGCAATTTCCGTTACCATATCCTTCTTCAGTTGTTTCACTGTACCAAATTCCAAACTTCCGGAAACATCGACCATCAACATCACTGTCAGTTCGCGCTCTTCTTCAAACACTTTCACATAAGGTTTGTTGAATCGTGCTGTCACATTCCAGTCGATGTCGCGTATATCGTCGCCAAACTGATACTCACGGACTTCCGAGAAAGACATACCCCTACCCTTGAAGGCCGAATGGTATTGGCCTGCAAAGATATTGTTAGACAGTCCTCGTGTCTTGATTTCAATCTGACGAACCTTTTTTAATATTTCACTTGTTTCCATTTATGCAATAGTTAAGTAGCGCAAATTAGGGCACTTCAACCTTGTTCAGAATCTTGCTGATGATTTCGTCCGAAGTCATGTTGTTGGCTTCCGCTTCGTAAGTCAATCCGATACGGTGACGGAGAACATCATGTGCAACAGCACGTACATCTTCCGGAATAACGTAGCCACGGCGCTTGATGAAAGCGTATGTACGGGCAGCCAGAGCCAGATTGATAGAAGCACGGGGTGAACCACCAAATCCGATCATGTCTTTCAGTTCTTTGAGGTCGTACTTTTCGGGGAAACGGGTTGCGAATACAATATCCACGATATAGCGTTCTATTTTCTCATCCAGATATACCTGACGAACGACTTTGCGGGCTTCGATTATTTCTTCTGCTTTTAGAATAGGTTTCACATTGAACTTCTCTCCGTTGATATTCTGACGGATAATCAGTTTTTCTTCTTCCAGTTTCGGATAGTCAATCACTACTTTCAGCATGAAACGGTCTACCTGTGCTTCAGGAAGCGGGTAAGTACCTTCTTGTTCGATCGGGTTCTGGGTAGCCAGAACTAAGAAAGGTTCCGGCAACATAAATGTTTCTTTGCCGATAGTAACCTGGCGTTCCTGCATGGCTTCCAGCAAAGCACTTTGTACTTTGGCCGGAGCACGGTTTATTTCATCCGCCAATACGAAGTTGGCGAAGATAGGTCCTCTTTGTACTTTGAAAGATTCATCTTTCTGGCTGTAAACCATGGTACCGATAACGTCAGCCGGCAATAAGTCTGGAGTGAACTGAATACGGCTATATTTCGCGTCAATCAGTGAAGCGAGTGTTTTAATAGCCAAAGTTTTTGCCAAACCGGGAACACCTTCCAGAAGAACATGTCCATCGGAAAGCAATCCGATAAGCAGTGATTCAACCAAATGTTTCTGACCAACAATGATTTGGTCCATACCTGTCGTAAGATTGGTAACGAAAGCACTTTGTCTTTCAATCCGCTCATTCAGTTCGCGGA
>ERZ1106935.916-NODE-916-length-30227-cov-75.678013_pt1 | contig 30227 bp, 27 predicted proteins | sample MGYA00403666_ERZ1106935 | MGnify/ENA primary metagenome ERZ1106935 (study PRJEB35170, sample SAMEA104062452) | human gut metagenome | biome: human gut; feature: human-associated habitat; material: faeces | place: Denmark | collected 2012-11-20 ... | reverse complement strand
TCTTCTCATTATATATATACACGCCATCCCTGATGGGCATGAAGGCATGCGCTTTGTTTAATCTTGTGCTATCCAAAGGTAAAGCATCACATTTAGGTATTGCTCATGTCAAGACATTATTGTACTTTTGCAGCATAATAGATAAATCAATTGAAGATGATGACAGAAATGACAATGGTGATGCTTGTAGGGCTAATGATTCCGCTCCTTGGTACAATGCTTGGTTCAGCATTTGTCTTCTTCATGAAAGAGGAGATGTCTGTACAGTTGCAAAAACTGTTGTTGGGCTTTGCCTCAGGTGTGATGGTAGCTGCTTCGGTGTGGTCGTTGCTTATACCTGCCATGGAGATGGAGCCAAAAGGTGGTTTCTGGACTGTTATGCCGGCAGCTGTTGGTTTTCTTATCGGTATCGGCTTTCTGTTGTTGATAGACGAGCTGACTCCACACCTCCATTTTGACACGGACAAGCCAGAGGGCATGCGCTCCCACTTGTCGAAGACCGCTATGCTTGCCCTTGCCGTGACGATCCATAACCTACCCGAAGGTATGGCTGTGGGTGTGGTCTTTGCCGGTGCAGGCGACAGCGCTGCTCACATATCTTTAGCAAGTGCCATCTCTTTATCACTGGGCATTGCCGTTCAGAATATTCCCGAAGGCGCAATTATTTCCATGCCTATGCGAGCGGCTGGCAACAGTCGGAGGAAGTCGTTTTTGCTGGGTACACTCAGTGGTGTCGTAGAGCCTTTGGGAGCCATAGCGGTAATTTTGCTTGCCTCGCTTCTAACTCCTGCTCTCCCTTATATGCTTGCTTTTGCAGCAGGAGCCATGTTCTACGTCGTAGTAGAAGAGTTGATACCAGAAGCCTCCAGCGGTCAGCATAGCAATCTCAGCACTATTGGCTTTGCCATCGGTTTTGTGCTGATGATGGTCCTTGATGTGGTGATGGGGTGACCCAATCTGTATGCCTGCAGTTAAAACTATTGAAAAATGATTGGATATTCTTATCAGAACAATCTTTTTGTTGTAACTTTGCGTGGAAATATCAAAACGCGAGTTTGGAATAAATGAATTTCAAGTCAATAGGTAACAAAATCAAGGGTAATCCTAAGATGATAGAGGGTACTGTGTATTCGATGCTCATCATCTGTAGCATTTCTCATTTTCTGAATGACATGATTCAGTCGATCATCCCTTCTATCTACCCGATAGTGAAAGATAAGTTTAATTTTTCGTTTGCACAGATAGGTATCATCACCTTGGTGTTTCAGATGACCTCTTCTATCCTGCAGCCTTTCACGGGACTTTATGCAGACAAGCATCCCCGTCCCTACGCCCTTTCCATCGGCATGTGCTTCACATTGTTGGGGTTGATCCTCTTGGCTTTCGCTGAGAATTATTTTCTGATTCTCTTGGCGGTGTGTGTAGTAGGTCTCGGATCTTCTATCTTCCATCCCACGGCTTCGAGGGTGGCACAGATGGCATCAGGAGGAAAGAAAAGTTTGGCGCAATCCATCTTCCAGGTGGGTGGCAATGGCGGTTCTGCAGTAGGACCATTGTTGGCAGCCATCATCATCCTGCCCTTTGGCCAGCACGCCATTTCCTGGTTTGCCCTTGCTGCGCTGCTTGCTTCTATTATCATGATCAGGTTGGGGGTCTGGTATAAAGCAAGATTGTCCTATGTGGTAGATCATCCACAGAAGCAACCGCTTCTCAACACGCATATCTCCAAAAGGGTGAAGTATTGGGCCCTGTTTATCCTTATCATGCTCGTTTTTTCGAAATACTTCTACACGGCTTGTATCACGAGCTATTTCACCTTCTTCTTGATGGATAAGTTTGGCGTATCGGTGCAAGCCTCGCAGTTGTGTCTCTTCGTATTCCTTGCTGCCTTTGCCATAGGAACAGTGGCCGGAGGAATGCTGGGAGACAAGTTTGGTAGAAAGTATGTCATCTGGTTTTCTATTTTTGGTGCGGCACCTTTTGCCATTGCCATGCCTTTTGTAAACTTCACATGGACAATCATCTGCACTTTCCTGTCGGGATTGATCATTGCTTCGGCATTTTCCTCTATTGTCGTATATGCCACCGACCTGATGCCCGACAAAGTGGGATTGATAGCAGGTATCTTTTTCGGTCTGATGTTTGGTTTGGGAGGACTGGGGTCCGCCTTCTTCGGTTGGTTGGCCGACAAGACAAGCATCGAGTTCATCTTTCAGGTGAGTGCTTTCCTCCCATTGCTCGGCATCATCGCTGGATTCTTGCCGAATACGCAATCGACCAAAAAATGTTCGTAGGCTAAAACTACGAAAGCATCATAAATACACATCATTCACCTTTTAATATCAATCATTATGGAAGTAAAAGACAAAGTATTGGCAACTATGAAAGAGGCTGGTCAGCCTCTGAATGCAGGTAAAATCGCTGAACTTAGCGGTCTCGATCGCAAGGAAGTGGACAAGGCTATGAAGCAGTTGAAGGCTGAGGGCGCAATCGTCTCTCCCGTTCGCTGCAAATGGGCGCCTGCAGAGTAAGAAACGCTATGGACTGCTGTCTGCGATTGTCACAGGCAGCAGTCCATCAAAGGCTACTAATCGCCCTCATACGCATTGTAAGAAACGTTTTCCTGCTTCCATTTGTCCTTAGGAGTTACCTGGCTATCAGGATATCCTATGACGATGGTATTCAAGGGAATCAAGAATTTGGGCAGTTTGAGCAATTTCGTCACGGCAGCACAGCGCTCCTTTGACGGATAAGTGCCTGTCCACACGGATCCAAGTCCCATTCCTGTGGCTGCCAGGAGAATATTCTCTGTGGCTGCAGAGCAATTCTGGACCCAAAACTCACGAGCGTCGCCTTCAAGTGCTTTGTTCATATCACCACAGACTACGATAGCCAGCGGAGCCTTGGCTGCCATGCCGGCATTGGGATTGGCTTCGGCGAGCTTCTCCAGCTGATCTTTGTCCGTAACGACAATAAAGTGCCAGGGCTGCTTGTTTACTGCCGTTGGGGCAGCCATTCCTGCTCGAAGCAGCTTTTCTATCTTCTCTTTTTCAACGGGTCTGTCCTCATAGGAGCGGACAGAGGTGCGCTGGAGAATATTGTTGATGACCACCTCAGAACTATCTTGTTCCTGTTCTTGCTCCTGTTCCTTTTCTTTGCCTTTCCCTATTGTCACAAGATAACAGAGGAACACCAGGGCAATGCCGAGTGCTACGTTGAGAATCATTGAAATCTTCATGTTGTTTATTCCTATTTTTAAAGTTGACTATATTTAAGGAGCGAACCTGTTGGACAGACGAAGCGGCAGTAGGGCCGCATGATCACCGTCGAGAGTGCCACAAAGGCTATGGCGATGGCAATGACTATCCACGATGCAGACTGGAACACAAAGGCCGAGAATGGCTCATAATCAATCCACTCGAACCATGCGCCAGTCCACAGACATAGCATGAGGAGGGCCCACAGTATCTGGCGAAACATATCCAGGCGCTTGACAGTCGTCGGTTTCATGTGGATTTTGTATCCTACACATTTTCCTGCAAGTTCTTGCAAAGAACCAAACGGGCACACATGCGTGCAATAGTATGATTTCTTGCCAAAAAGAGGATATACGAAGGCGGTGATAAGCATGATAACCGGAACGATCAATGCCATCACGTTCATACCATTGGACATGTAGCTGATGATCGATGTGTAGTTCAGAAACGATCCACACCAGAATCCAAGTACTATCACATTAAGGATTTGCTGACCTATTCGATATCGTCTGTCCTTGACAAAAAGCGGCAGGATGGCGGCCAAAAGCACCACGATCAGTCCAGTTATAGCCTTAGGAGAGAAATCAAACGCTGCAGATGCTGACTCCTTTACGGGATTCTTTGCCGCATACTGAAGTCCGCGCTGTACGTTTCCGATGATAGCCTTGGAGGAGAAAGTCGCACCAGTCACCCCGTCCACTTTCATTTTCTGTGCGTCTTCTATGGTCTGTCCATCCCATTTGGAAAGAAGTGCTGAAGCCTCCCCAAAGAATTCGGGACTCTCGGAGTTGGCGAGGGCCTTGATATTCTTCACCCTGCCGTCCTGCAAGGTGATTTCCAAAGGCACAGTACCTCCGTAGCCTATGATGTCCTTTCCAAGTTCAGTAGTATTCAATCGTACTGATCCATCCTCAAGTACGACCATCGTCTCTGTCTTTGGCGAGGCCTTCTGTTGCTGCTTCAATTCTCGTCCTGCCACCTTGCCGTCCCTACGTATACTGACAGCCACAACCATCAAGACGCAGGTGATCAAACATAGCAGTTGTTGTAGTTTTCCAGAATAATTGATCATATTGTTATCTTTACTATTGCAATATAAGTAGTGAGTTCGTTCTATTTGACCCATAAAACTCGACAAGGTTTATTGCATTGACATTGTTTAACCTGTTTTGATGTTATAAAATACTGTTCTTCAATCATTCTTGTTTGTGCCCGGACCATGATGACGGAGTTAGAAGTCCTCCTGTGGGGCCTCTTTCTTCTCCCATCCGGCACTATATACCTCGGAGCGAGAGCGGAGGCGAGAAACGAGGAGGTCGAGTAGCGCCTTGTGTTCTCCCAGCGTCTCCATGTCGCAACATACCGTCACCCGTTCTTCGTCGCCTTTGTAGAAAAGGGAGTTGAGTTTCACATTCTTGTCAAAGGCGAGGGTGTCCATGATGAGTTTCTGGATGCTCTCAGACACATTTCTCTGACATTCCGCCCGCATGGAATAGTGGAACACGCCAGCCGTCCTTTTGCCCAAGAATGTGCATAAGGGACGGAAAAGGCAGTGAGTCACCAGTACAAAGGCCACCAGGATGGCTGCTTCCCTATAAAGGCCTACGCCCGACAGCGTACCGCAAGCAGCTGAGCACCATATTGTGGCAGCGGTATTGAGTCCTCTTACTGTGAAGCCATCCTTTAGGATGAGACCACCACCCAGGAAGCCGATGCCCGATACGATCTGTGCCGCCACACGAGAGGGGTCTCCCTCCTCCGCGGTCATGGCGTAGGACAACACCGTGAAGGCTGCGGCGCCTACCGAGACGAGGATATTGGTACGCAGTCCGGCATTGCGCTGGCGGAACTGTCGTTCCACGCCGATCAATGTGCCCATCAGAAAGGCAAAGCCTATTCTTGCCAAATAATCTGTCAATAGAATCATCTTCTTGTTTTTTCTGCAAAGGTAATAGCTTTTTTTGATAGTACGTCTTAGAAAGCGATTAGAGTGGCATTAGAAATCGATTAGAATCAAAAATCTTCTTCTTTTGGGAGTAAGAAAAGCGCTTCTTCTGATTCCTGCGTATCAAGGAAGAGTCCCTCTAATCCTGAAGCCTGGGGCATTGGGAATGAGGGTCCTTATCCGCTGATCTCCATCAGGTAGCAGTCTGCCCAGATCGTGATCTCGATGTGGATACTGAGACCCTCTTTGCGGTAGGAGAGGATGTTGGAGGATGGTCGCTGGGAGGACAAGGTGAAGCCGATACGAGCGATCCATTCGGCATAGTGGCGGTAGATGCGCTTGTCCCAAAAGACCAGTTGGAGGGAACCTGCGGGGTGGTCTATCACGGCGAAGGCGAGAGGACCGTCTGCCTTCAGCTGACGGTCGAGCGGACGGGAGGCTTGGAATGAGCTATCGGGTAGGGAGACATGGTAGCCCCACAGATGGTTGTCGGAGGCGGCGACAGTCTCTGGCAAGCGCATCCGGCGCATGGCATATTTGCGGAAAGGAGCCCAGCGCGTGCCCTGCTTGGACTTGGAGGCCTGATACTGGAGAAGTTCGGGAAGAGGCGGAAAGTTGTTGGCAGCAGGCTGGGCAAGCGCATGGGGCGCAAGGGCCAGCAAGAGAAAAGGAAGAATCAACCGTAATAGTTGATTGTGTGGAAGCAGGTCGCAGTGGCAACTCATGATATAGAATTTTTTATCATGGCACATGGTAAGAGTCCGTAGTACGGAGTCGCACCATGCGCCATGATAGCCAGACTATTCGTCGAGCACGCTGTCCACTTCGCGCATCCAGCTATCGACGATCGCATCGGTAGGCATTCGCCAGTCGCCACGTGGCGAGAGGCTGACGCTGCCCACCTTTGGTCCGTCGGGCAGGCAGCTGCGTTTGAACTGCTGCGAGAAGAAGCGCCAGAAGAACGTGTGCAGCCAGTGGTGGACAAACTCGCGGGAGTATTGGCCCTCGAAGGCGTGCATGGCCAGCATGAAGATCTTCTTGGGGCGGAAGCCGAAGCGGAGGAAATAGTAGAGGAAGAAGTCGTGGAGCTCATAGGGCCCCACCAGGTCTTCCGTTTTCTGTGCGATGTTGCCCTGGTCGTCGGCAGGCGTCAGTTCGGGCGAGATCGGTGTGTCGATGACATCGTGGAGCACCTCGTGGGACGTGCGTCCGTCCTTGGAAAGCTGCAGGGAGGCCTCGTCGGAATCGGCCACGAAGGCCACGAGGTGGCGGATGAGCGTCTTGGGAATGCTGACGTTGACAGCATACATGCTCATGTGGTCGCCATTGTAGGTACACCATCCGAGGGCCAGTTCGCTGAGGTCGCCCGTGCCGATGACCAGTCCGCCATACTTGTTGCTCAGGTCCATGAGGATCTGCGTGCGTTCGCGTGCCTGCGAGTTTTCGTAGGTTGTATCGTGGACGGAGGCGTCGTGGCCGATGTCGGCAAAATGTTGTGTGACGGCCTTGGCAATGCTGATCTCATGGATAGAGACGCCTAAAGCCTCCATCAGCGAGATGGCGTTGTGGTAGGTGCGGTCGGTCGTGCCGAAGCCCGGCATGGTCACGGCGACGATCTGTTTGCGGTCAATCCCCAGGCGGTCGAAGGCGCGCACGCAGACGAGCAGAGCGAGGGTGGAGTCGAGCCCGCCACTGATGCCGATGACAACCGACTTGGCATGGGTGTGGGCGATGCGTTTGCAGAGGCCGAGCGTCTGGATGTTGAGGATCTCCTCGCAGGAAGCCCGCATGTTGTCGGCCTTCGGGATGAAGGGGTGGGGATCCACTTCGCGCAGCAGTTGCCACTCCTCCTTCAGCGTCTCCGGCAGCATGGCCTCGTTGGTGATGCAGGTGTAACCCCGCTCCTGAGGCCGGAGTGCGCGTTGTGCATTGACATAGGTGCTGTTGCTACGGCGCTCGGCGCGCAGGCGGTCGATGTCGATTTGACTCACCACCAGTTGTGGCTCCAGCGAGAACCGATCCGACTGCTTGATAAGGCGTCCGTTCTCGATGATCAAGGCGTTGCCACCATAGACCACATCCTGCGTGCTCTCTCCGTAGCCACATCCGCTATATACATAGCCCGAGATATTGCGTGCGCTCTGCTGCTTCAGGAGGTTGATCAGGTAGTCGTGCTTGCCTATCAACTCGTCGGAGGCCGAGAGATTGAAGATGATGTCCGCCCCGCTGAGAGCCAGCTCGGTGCTCGGCGGGTTGGGTGCCCATACGTCCTCGCAGATCTCTATGCCAAAGCGCGCGTCGCCGTAAGTGTGGAAGAGCTGGCGCCTGGCAGTCAGAAGCACGTCCTCCCCCGCATAGCAGAGCGGCGTGTCGTGGAGGTCCTGGGCCGAGGCAAACCACCGTTTCTCATAAAACTCACTGTAGTTGGGCAGAAAAGTTTTTGGCACCATGCCGAGGATGCGCCCCTGCTGGATGACGATGGCACAGTTGAGCAGCAAGTTGCCCACCTCGACGGGTGCGCCGACGATGGCGATCACGTCCTTGCGCATCGTAAACTCCAGGAGGCTGAGCACCGCCTGCTCCGCCCCGTCGATGAGGGTGCGCTGGCGAAACAAGTCCTGGCAGGTGTAGCCCGTGAGGGAGAGTTCGGGGAAGACGACCACCTCGACATGCTGGCGCTCGGCCTCGTCGATGAGGCGCTTGATCTCCTCCAAGTTGTAGTGGAGGTCTGCGACGCGCACGCTGGGGATGGCGGCGGCCACGGTAAGGAATCCGTACTTCATAGTCTTTGGCGATTTATCTGATGGTCACTTGCGTTGCCCCGTAGCCATACTCCTGGAACGAGGCATCCTGATATTGGAAATGCTTGTACTTGTAGTTGAGCTCGTGGATGATGGCCTGGCGCAGCACGCCCTCGCCCTTGCCATGGATGAAGATGATCTTCTGTCCCTTGTTGGTCTTGTAGCGGTCGAGTACGCGGCGGAAGACATCGAGCTGGTAGTCGAGGATGTTGCCACTCGACATGCCGGCCGTCGTCTCCAGCAGTTGGTCTGCATGGAGGTCCACGATGATCTTGTCGTTCTTGAGCACCTGCTTCACCTGTCGGCTCTTCGACTGTGCCGGTTCATAGCGTTTGACGAGCTTGCCCCGTTCGGGATTGACGGCCTCGGGAGCAAGATCGTTGAGCACGGCCGCATTGTCATGGCGCGCAGGCTGCACGGCCTTGCGCTCCTCTTTGGGGCGAGCGTTGCCCCCGAAGAGCTGGCTCTTCAGTTCTTCGGCAGAGACGTTGAAGCCATTCTGCGGCTTGCCCTCCTCCATGACGGGGTAGAGCAGGGCTGGCTGCTCGAAGAAGTCGTTGTCCGTGAACGTATTGAGTTTGAAGAACTTCACGCCGTCCAGGCGGAGCTGCACATCGACGGCGGGCAGACGGAGAAACGTCTTCTGCCGCTTGTAGAGCAGCAACTGGATGCAGAGGTGCTCCATCGTGTTGAGCTGCTCGCGTCCGATCTCCTCCAGGAAGAGTTTCGTGTTGGGCTCCACCTCTCCCGTCTGTCGCAGCGACCAGGTGCTGCCCTCTGCCACCAGGTAGGTGAAGTGGACATAGTAGTTGGAGTCGTTGACAAGGTAGGACTCAAAGTGCGTCGTACTGAAGTTTTGCTTGTCCATTGGTACGAAGGCGAGGCAGACCGTCGGTTTGTCGCCGCCGCGTCGCTCCTGAGGCTGCGGCTCGAAGTCGATGGAGGGATCGTCGGCCGCCAGGTCCTTGGCCGTCACCGTCTCCGCATCCTGACCCTTGGCCCTCGCCTCGGCGTCGTCCGTGCCCTCGTTGAGACGCTGGCGCAGGCTGCGCTTGTCCTCCTTCGCCTTCTCCTGGGCACGGTTGCGTTGCTCCACCTCCACCATTCGCTTCGTGCTGTAGTCCTCGTCGCCTACGACCACGACCTCGTTGATGGGCATGGGAATCTCGAAACCGTCCTGGTCCTCGACCAAGACGAGGTTGTTGCCCTTGAAGCCAGCGATACGGCCACCGCCGCTCTCGCTGAGAAATCTCACTTTGTCGCCTATCTTCATATTCTTATCTTCTCTAATGTGATGTAATCTATATACCTTATATAATATAATACCTTATATAATATAGTCTTTCTCTATATCGTATCAATATAGCCTTTTCCTTCCGTCCCCTTTACGGGATGAGCAGACTACTGTCGCCATAGCTCAAGAAGCGGAAGTCGTGGGCCAACGCATAGTCGTAGATCTTGCGCCAGTCGCCCTTGACGAATGCGCTGACGAGCAGGAGCAGCGTCGATTGCGGCTGGTGGAAGTTGGTGATGAGCTTGTCCACGATCTTGTAGGTGTAGCCCGGTGCGATGATGATCTGCGTGCTACTGTGGAGCACGTCGAGTTTTGCCGCGTCGAGCCAGTGGAGCAGGTGGCCGATGGCCTCGGCAGCGGTGACGGCCTTGCCTCCGACGATGACCAGTCCCTCCTCGTTGTGTGGCAGGTCGTAGGGTTCCCATTGGTTGACGTGGAGATCCTCCTCCTGTGCGTCCGGATTCATGGCCAGTTTCACACCCATGTAGTAGAGGCTCTCCAGCGTGCGCACGCTCGTCGTGCCCACCGCCGTGGCATGGCATCCGTGAGCCAGGAGCTTCTCAAACGTCTGGCGTCTGACGGCTATATACTCCGTGTGCATCGCGTGGCCCTCTATCTCTTCCGACTTCACGGGCTTGAACGTTCCCGCTCCCACATGGAGCGTCACCTCCTCGCGGTCGATGCCGTGGGCATCAATGTCGGCGAGCACCTTCTGCGTGAAGTGGAGACCCGCCGTCGGTGCTGCCACCGAACCCTTTATCTTCGAATAGACCGTCTGATAGGTCGTCTTGTCCGTCTCCTCCGTCTCGCGGTTGAGGTACGGCGGAATGGGCAGTTCGCCGATGGCATCCAGTATCTCGGCAAAGGCGACGCTGTCGTCGTCCCATGAGAAGTCCACCCAGTAGTTGGTGCCACCGCTGAGCTGTGCCGTCCGGTTGCGGTCGAGCTGCGCCTGCAGCGTGACGTCCTTGCCCTTGACGGTGCAGACCTTCGTAAGCGCTCCCTCCTTCCATTTCTTGAGGTTGCCCACCATGCAGAGCCAGGCGCAGTGGCCCGTGGCCTGGAAGATGCGCTCATAGTCGGTGGGCTGAGCCGGCTCCATGAGGAAGACCTCGATGAGCGCGCCCGTCTCCTTGCGGAAGTGGATGCGCGCCTGGATGACCCGCGTGTTGTTGAAGACGAGCAGCGACCCCTTCGGCAGGTAGGCGGAGAGGTTTGCGAACACGTCCTCGCCGACCTCCCCCTGGCGGTAGAGCAGCAGCTTCGACTGGTCGCGCTCCTTGAGCGGATACTTGGCGATGCGCTCCGAGGGCAGCGGGTAGTTGTAGTCGGCTATGTGAATATGTTTTGTTTCTGAGTCCATCATTGTTATATAACTATCGTTGTACGTTGTCTTTATCTATCGTGTTTATATCCTTGTGTCGTGATCTCGCGACTTATCGTGTCGTCAACGTGCCTATACCGTTATCGTGACAAACGTGCGCAGCAATACATAGATGCAGGTGCAGACCATGACGGTCAGGAACACGTCGATGTCGCAGAGACTGTAGCCCGTGCGGGTGTATTGCGTGGAGATGTAGTGGAGTTTCGGACTGATGCGGAGATACAGGCGGAAGTAGAGCCGATAGACCGTCAGTCCCACCAATGATCCGAAGAGGATGCCGACCAGCACGTCGAAGGGGTAGTGGACGCCGAGATAGATGCGCGTCCAGCTATTGACCAGCGCCCACGTGAGGAGCGCCACGGTGACTGTCCTGCGACGGATGAGCAAGCTGAAGAACACAGCCAGCGAGAAGGTGTTGGACGCATGGGCCGAGAAGAAGCTGTAGCCGCTCCCCCTGTAGCCATCTACCGTGCGCACCAGTCCTTCCAAGGCAGGCTCGAAGGAAGGGCGGAGCCGCGCCACCTCGGGTTTCACCAGTCCGTTGTCAATGCCCGTGACGATGCCGACACAGAGCAAGGCCGAGATCACGGCCAGGATAATCTGTCCCGCCTTCTCGTTGTTTTTCACTACCAGGTAGAGCAAGGAGGCATAGAGAGGCACCCACGTCCACGCGCTGGTGAGAATGAGGGCGAGCTGGTCGAGAAACAGAGAGTCGCTGCCGTTCATCGCGAGGAGCAACTGCTGATCTGAGGTCAGAAGTGATTGTATATCCATGAATGCTGTATGGGTAATCGTTTGTGAGCGCTGCTGTGAGCGTCAGATCTCTTCTATCTGCCTTGCTGTTAGCCAACCTTCGCGCCCATCCTCCAGTTGGACGAGGAACCAGCCCGTGATGCCGCGGTCCTTGATGAAGACCTTGGTGCCCTCGTGGATGACAAACTGGTCGGGCGAGGCCGTGTCGGGCGACTTCTTCACCGCCACCGAACTGCCCATGACGATGGCTCCACAGTGGTTCTCCAGTTGTTGCTGCTGCTGCCAGGCAAAGAGCGTGCTGAGCAGGAAGAAGACGCCCAGCGAGATGGCGGCGTATCGTCCTGCCGTGCGGCGGACGCGGTTGCGTGTGGTGAGAAAGACCGCCAGGGCGACGATCAGGAGCACCAGCGAGAGGATGCCGCAGACTGCCCACGCATCGACGGGCATGAAATTGACCAGCGCCCGATAGCCCGTGACGAAGAAGAGCTGCGACTGCGGCGTGATCTTGTCGATGGTCTTGGCCCGTGCCACCTGGAGGTTGAAGCGGATGTCGCCGTCGCCTGGAGCGAGCAGCAGGGCGCGCTCGTAGGCGAGGATGGCGTGGGGGATGTCGTCCAGTCGGTAGTAGGCGTTGCCGAGGTTGTAATAGACGTCGGCTGAGACCCCATGTTGCAGCAGGTCGTTGTAGTCTTTGACCGCCTGGAGGTAGTTGCCCTGCGTATATTCCTTGTCGCCCATCTGCTTGGTGACGGCCTGGGAGGGCAGCGCCATCAGGCAGAGCATGACGACCAGCAGCGTCTTGAAGCCCCGCGTCTTGGCCCCTTTCTGATTCTGTTCCATAGCGTTCTCTATCTGTGTGATGGCCGTCATGGCCGCCTCGATGGTGCGGTTCATGTTGCCCTTGGCGTCACCTGGTGCGTAGCGCTCAAACTCACACTCGTCGATGGCGCCGATGAAGCGGCGGATGGTGTCGCCGTCGATGTGGAGCTCATGGAGTTTGGTGGCCACGTGCTCGCGGTTGAGCTGCTCAGCCTCCATGTTGAGTCGGTCGCCGATGTAGCCCCACAATGCGCGGAGCACCTCGTCGAAGAACTCGCCCGCATTGCCCTGCAACATCAGTTGGTTGGCCTTTTGCAGGCGGATGGTAGCCACCTTGTTGGCGTTTTTGCGCTTGTTGCGGAGGAAGTCGCCGTTCTCCTTGGCCCGCTTGCGGAACGTGTAGGCCACGGCGAGGAGCACGATGATCAGCAACACGATCGTCGTCCACCAGCCCGCCGATCCGAAGAAGAAGTCGGCCCTGTTCTCGAAGACCGTGCTTCCCGACTTGATCGGACGGATGTCGCCCGGCTTCTCAGTGAAGTCGTTGACCTCGCCCGCATTGTCGCCCGGCAGCACCTTGAGTTTGAAGGCATGGGTGCTGATGGTCTTGTAGGCCTGCGTCTTCATGTCAAAATAGGTGAAGGAGACCGGTGGAATCGTGTAGTCTCCCTCCTTGCGGGGCACGGCCAGGAGATCATAGACAATATTGCCCTCGATACCGTTGTCCGTCAGTCGGGTCTTGTCCGTCACCTTCGTGTCGTACTTGTCAAACGACTGTGGGAAGTCGGCCTTGGGCTGCTGGATCAGTTTGAGGTTGCCCGTTCCGCCGATGACGATGCGCAGCGTGATCGGCTCTCCCGCCTTCACCTCCGCTTTCGTCAGCTGGCCCGAGATGTTGAACGATCCCACGCCTCCCGAGAAGTTGCTCGGCTTCGTGGGTAGCGGATCCACCTTTATCGTGATGCCATCAGCCTTGATGTTGCGCTTGGTCTCCCTGTAGCCTGCTCCGTCGATGAACGCCTCGAAGGGATCCACGCTTCGGTTCTCCTGTCTGACGATACCCTGGAAGGTGATGGGCGGGATGGTGATCTTGCCCGTGATTTGCGGATAGACCACATACTGGCTCCACGTCACGCAGTTGTAGCGCCGGCCTTTGTAGGTCTCGGTATGAAACGATTTCTGCTGCGGGAGTTTCACCTCCTGCACGTGGCAACCCTTGAGGTCCGGCATCTTGCCGTCGAGCTGCACGAGGTTGACGGTCGTATAGACCTTATAAGTAAGGAGTACGGCCTCTTGCTCTCGGACGTGCGTCTTGTTGGCAAAGACCTTGATAAACAGTTCGTTGCCGCTGCTTGCCTGCTGCCTTCCTTCCTCCTCCTCGTAGCCTTCGTCCTGGCCGTGAGCCCCATAGCCCTGCGACGACGCGTGGCCACCCGAGGCGACAATCTTGATTGGTGTGGAAGCCAGGTTGTTGCCCCTCGAGTGGAAGCGTGCTGGCGGAATGGTGAACGTACCGCTCTTGCGCGCTATGAGGACGTAGGCCACGGAGACCGACGACGAGGAGGTGGTGTGGCCGTTGACGACCTGGAAACTCGACTGCTCCGACCTAAAAGGTCCGTAGCGACACTCCAACCCGCTGGGGAGGCTTCCGATGTGGAAGTTTCTCACGTCGCGCGTGTTGATCGTATATTCGATTTGAAATTCCTCACCCACCATCACATGGCTTGGAGCCGCCACCTGCACCCGTTGGGCGTAGAGGCAGGCGACTGCCGTGAAGAGCGTACATATCAGTATCAATCGCTTCATATATGTCTTGTATCGTCCTTACCAGTTTTTGTCCAGCTTTCTCTTGTTGGGTTGGCGCATGGCTTGTTTCAGCCGCTGCTGCGTCTCCTGCTCCTTCAGCATGGCCGCATTGAGCAGTTGCTCAGCGTTCTGCCGGCTCATTTGGTTTTGATCCTGCTGCTTCTGCTGGTCCTTCTGCTTTTGGTTTTGCTGTTTATTTTGGTCCTTTTTCTTATCCTTGTTCTTGTCCTTGTTCTTGTCCTTGTTCTTGTCCTTTTGGTTCTTGTTCTGCTTTTGCTTCTTTTGCTGCTGTTGTTGCTGCTTGAGCAGCCGCTTACACTGCACGTAGTTGTAGCGTGCGCGTTCGTTCTGCGGATTCATGCGCAAGGCGTTCTTGTAGGCCTCCATCGCCTTGGCATACTCCTTCTGTCCCTGCAGCACCGTGCCCATGTTGTAGTAGGCCTGCGACTGTCGCTTCGGCCCGCTGATCGTCTTGGCCGCCTGCTTGTATTGTGCGAGGGCCTGCTGGTCCTTCTTCTGCTTTTGCAGCGCGCAGCCGAGGTTGTAGTGGGCCGTGCCGTTGGCCGGCTGAGCCGCTATCGCCTTGCGGTAGCAGAGTTCCGCCTGCGGATAGTTGCCCTGTCGGTAGAGCTGGTTGCCCTGCCTTACCAGTTGGCGGTCGCCCTGTGCGCACGCTGGCAGTATGGCCACGAGGAGCCCGATGAGTATAAGAACCGTCTGTTTCATTTTCTTTCTGTTGATGAGGCCTCCTGCCCCTTCTTTTCGCGCTTCTTCTCCAGGATCACGGCCTCGGTGACGAGGAGGATCAGGATGAGGATGGCCACGCCCTGAAACTGCTCGTCGTAGTCGCTATAGACGACGTTGTCGATGGCCCCCTGCTGCATCTTTTGGAGTTCCTTGTCCAGTTGTCGCTCGGCGATGAGCGAGTTGTCCACATGCATATAGACCCCCTTGCCCGCCTTGGCCACCTCCTGACACATGGTCTCGTTGAGGCGCGTCATGACCACCTGTCCCGAGGCGTCCTTCATGTAGCCGCCGTCGCCGAGGGGGATAGGAGCTCCCGCCGCCGTTCCGATACCGAGGATAAAGACGCGGATGCCCTGCTTCTCTGCCTCCTTGGCCATTGCCTCTGCGCCCCCCTCGTGGTTTTCGCCGTCGGTGATGACGATGATGGCCTTGCCCTGCTTGCCGTTCTTCGCAAAACTCTGCATGGCCAGCCGGATGGCCTGAGCCATGTCCGTGCCCTGCGTGCCGATGAGCGACGGGTCGATGTCCTGGAGGAAGAGTTTGGCCGACACATAGTCGCTCGTGATGGGCAGTTGGATGAAGGCGTCTCCAGCGAAGACCACCATTCCTATCTGGTCGTTGCGGAAGTGATCCACCAGATCCTCCACCACGATCTTGCTCTTCTCCAGTCGCGACGGCGCCACGTCCTGCGCCATCATGGAGTTGCTGATGTCGAGGCAGATCATCGTCTGTATGCCCTGTCGCTTCTCGTGCGAGATGCTGCTTCCCGTCTGCGGGCGGGCGATCATGACGACCATCAGGGCGATGACCACCATCAGCAGCCAAAACTTGATGGCCGGGCGCCGGCGCGAGATGCCTGGCGAGAGCGTTCTGAGCAGGGTGGGGTTGCCCAGGAGCGCCATGCGCTTCCGCTGGCTGCGGAGGCCGATGATGCGTATTGCCACCAGTGCCGGGACGAGCAGCAACAGCCAAAGGTATGTTGGATCTTCAAATCTGAACATGATATCTTACTTCCTTATTTCTCACACTGGCAGGCGTCTCAGCCACGTCAGTCTCAGTAGCACCTCCACCAGCAGCAGGACCAGGGCGGCGATGGCGAAGGGCATGTAGGCCTCGTAGCGGCGCGCCGAGGGAGATGCGACGAGCTTCGTCTTCTCCAGTTTGTCAATGTCCTTGTAGATGCGCTGCAGTTCGCCCTTGCTGGCCGCGCGGTAGAAGTTGCCGTCCGTGGCCTGCGCTATCTTCCGCAGCGTCTCGTAGTCGATCTCTCCGCGTCCCTGCACATACTGCTTCATGCCATTGACGGAGATGGGGTAGCGGACGATGCCGTTGGTTCCCAGTCCAATGGTATAGACGCGCACGCCAAACTGCTTGGCGATGTCGGCCGCCGTCAGCGGCGAGATGTCTCCCATGTTGTTGCTGCCGTCGGTGAGCAGGATGACCACCTTGCTCTTCGCCTTCTGGTCCTTCAGCCTGCTCACGGCGTTGGCCAGTCCCATGCCCACTGCCGTTCCGTCGTCGATGAGGCCGCTGGCCGCCAGGTCGGGGCGCAGGGCGTGGAGGAGGTTGAGCAGCGTGGTATGGTCGGTCGTCATGGGACACTGCGTGAAGGCCTCACCCGCGAAGACCGTCAGTCCGATATTGTCGTTGGGCCTTCCGGCGATAAACTCCGCTGCCACGTCCTTGGCCGCCTCCATGCGGCAGGGAGCCACGTCCTCGGCGAGCATACTCGTCGAGACGTCCATGGCGAGCATGATGTCAATGCCCTCCACCTCTCGCTTGTCGAGCGGGTTGAACGTCCGCGGGCGCGCCAGGACGATGACGACCAGCGCAAACGTCAGGCAGCGCAGCAGCATCGGCAGGTGGAGCAGCCTCATGCGGAGCGACCGCGGTCCGTAGCGGTAGGCCTTCGTGGTGCTCATCCTCAGCGACGGTAGTCGGTTCTTGCGATACAGGAAGTACCACAAGACGTAGGGTATGAGCAGCAGCAGGAGCAGCAGATATTCCTTATTAGCAAATTCCATTTTTTTCTTTCTTTTGTTGATGCGCAGGATTTTGTTGATGCGCAAGCCCCGCGTCCGATGGTAGGCTACAGCAGCTGGTAGGCCATGCAGGCTACGTAGGCCACTATTGCCGCCGTGGCGGCGATGATCAGCCAGAGCGCGATGCGGACGCCCCTTCTGCGGCGTCGCTTGCTGCGGTCCTCGTCGCTCAGCGTCTCCTCCACGCATATCTCCGTCGGCGTGTCCGCCAGTTTCGTGTCTTCGATGAATCGGACCACGTTGGCCAGATACATCTCGCCGATATGGCGGTCGGCGGCGAAGCGCGCAAACTTCACGAGGTCGGCCGTGGCGAAGAGTTCGCGCAGTTCGTCGATCTTCGTGGGATCCTGGTCCGCCTTCAGTCGCTGGACGATCTCCTGCGAGGTCATCTCCATGGCGTTGAAGCCGAAGCGCTCGCTCATATACCTTCTCAGCGCCTCCGTCAGCAGCGTGTAGTATTCCTTCTGGTCGTCGCCCCCATCGAGGCGTGCCGTCTTGATCTCGTTGATGCACCTCAGGGCCTTCTGGTGGGGCGGCTCCTGGCGTAGGATCTGCTTGCGGCTGATGATGGGCTTGCCACTGCGCAGCCGCGAGAAGAGATACCAGCCCACGATCGTCAGCAGCAGGGCCAGCAGGCTCCATAGGTAGATCGGCGTCCATTCCTCTTGGCTGAAGGGCAGTTCCTGGATGTCGTAGGGCGGCTTGGGATCGTCCGGGCGGATGGAGTCCGTCTGCACGGTCAGTACCTCCAGGGCGATGGCTTGCGTCTTGTATTTCTTGCCGTCCACGTCCACCGTGAGCGCCGGCACCGTCTGTCTGCCCTCGTCCCATGCGGTGAGCGTATAGACCTTGCGCATCGTGGATTGTCCCTCCTCGTTATCGCCCTCGGTCCGCTGTCCCACCACCTCTATCTCCTTGGACAGATGGTGGTCCTTGAGCGTCGGCCACAGGATGCGCGCACCCTGTCGTGCGCTGACCTCCACGACCAGCCTGCATTGCGACCCGACCTGGATGCGGGTGGAGTCGAGGCGGGCCGTCACCTTGGCCTGCGCAAGGGCCAGGATCGGCGTCAGCACGCCGAGGACCAATAGTAGTATCGTCTGCTTTCTCATGCTCTTCCTCTCTGTTTGAACAGCCGCAGCAGGGCCTGTACGTAGTCGTTGTTGGTTGCCAGGGAGATGTGGTCCACCTGGCAGCGGCTCAGCATGGCGCGCAGCCGTTGCTCCTGCTGCAACCAGTAGTCGTGGTGGCGGCGTCTGAGCCGCTTGTCGCCCGTGTCGATGATCATCTCGTGGCCCGTCTCGGCGTCGCTGACGCTGAGCAGTCCCACGTTGGGCAACTCGCGCAGCAAGGGGTCGTAGAGCTGTATGGCCACGACGTCGTGCTTGCGGTTGGCGATGTTGAGCGTGTGCTCGTAGTCGTCGGTGTCATAGAAGTCGCTGATGAGGAAGGCCGTCGTGCGCCGTTTGGTGACGCGGTTGAGAAACTCGATGGCCTGTCCGATGTTGGTTCGGCGGCTCTGCGGCCTGAGCTGCAGCATCTCGCGGATGATGTAGAGGATGTGACGTCGTCCCTTCTGTGGCGGAATATATTTCTCGATACGGTCTGAGAAGAACACCACCCCTATCTTGTCGTTGTTCTGTATCGCGCTGAAGGCCAGCGTGGCCGCCATCTCCGTGGCCATGTCTCGCTTCGTCTGCTGCGTCGTTCCGAAGTCGAGCGATCCGCTGACATCGACGAGCAGCATGACCGTCAGTTCGCGTTCCTCCTCGAAGAGCTTGACGTAGGGGCGGTGCAGGCGTGCCGTGACGTTCCAGTCGATGTCGCGCACGTCGTCGCCGTACTGGTATTCGCGCACTTCCGAGAAGGCCATGCCTCGTCCGCGGAAAGCCGAGTGATACTCTCCTGCGAAGACGTTGCGGCTCAGTCCGCGTGCGCGGATCTCGATCTTGCGCACCTTGCCCAAAAGCTCTTGCGCGTCCATCAGGGCACCTCCACTTTGTTGATGACCTGGGAGATGATGTCCTCCGTGGTGACGTTGGCGGCCTCGGCCTCATAGGTCAGTCCGATGCGGTGGCGCAACACGTCGTGGGCCACGGCTCTCACGTCCTCGGGCACGACATATCCCCTGCGCTTGATGAAGGCGTAGGCCCTGGCCGCCTTGGCCAGGCTGATGCTTGCGCGGGGGCTTCCTCCAAACTGTATGTACTGGTGGAGCGACGAGAGTTTGTAGCGGTCGGGGTAGCGTGTGGCAAAGACCAGGTCGGCTATGTACTGCTCTATCTTCTCGTCGATATAGACCTCCTCCACCACGCTGCGTGCGTGGAGGATCTGCTGGGCGTCGGTCACGGGATAGACCTCCGTGCGCTCTCCGGCGAGGTTGCCGCGGATGATGCGCTTCTCCTCCTCGATGGTGGGGTAGTCGATGATGACCTTGAGCATGAAGCGGTCCACCTGGGCCTCGGGCAGCGGGTAGGTGCCCTCCTGCTCGATGGGGTTCTGTGTGGCCATGACGAGGAAGGGCTTGGGGAGGGCGAAGGTCTCCTCGCCGATTGTCACCTGGTGCTCCTGCATGGCCTCCAGCAGCGCACTCTGCACCTTGGCGGGCGCGCGGTTGATCTCGTCGGCGAGCACGAAGTTGGCAAAGACGGGACCCTTCTTGACGAGGAAGCGCTCCTCCTTCTGCGAGTAGATCATCGTGCCCACCACGTCGGCGGGGAGCAAGTCGGGGGTAAACTGGATGCGGTTGAAGTCGGCATCGACCAGTTTCGAAAGGGTGCTGATGGCCAACGTCTTGGCCAGTCCGGGCACGCCCTCCAGCAGCACGTGGCCGTCGGAGAGGAGACCGATGAGCAGCGATTCTACGAGGTGCTGCTGGCCCACGATCACGTGGCTCATGCCGGCGGTGATGTTGGTCACAAACGCACTCTGCTGCTCAATGCGGGCGTTGAGCTCGCGAATATCAATGGATTCTGACATAAACGTATTTGTTGTCTCTATTTAGACGCTATTCTGTATTTGTTTTGCGTACCACTTTTTATTTTGTCGCAAAATTACACAATTTATGCCATAAGGGGGAATGGTGGTATCTAAATAATATTAAAAAGGCCGCCCCTTTGCTTTATTTTAAGAAAGATTTTTGTTTTGAAACAAGCGCGGGCCGTAGTGGGATAGTCCTTGGGCTTGCGGTGGGGTAGGCAGGGAGGAAAAAGTCCATTCCCTTGCCTTGGGCTGGTGGTGCCGTCAAGAACGAGCTGTGGGCCCAGCAGTCCACAGCCCAAAGCGGCGCCTTGGGCCATACGTCGAGGCGGGGTGCGCCCTGTATGGATAAAAGCTAATAACCAAATTGATTATTAGTGCTTTTATCCTTGCGTGACGAGGTGTGTCAGTTGGAGACAGAAGCGCACTCGCAGCGCTGCTTGCGCTCGCAGTAGCGCTCACATTGGGCGCAGATGTCGTAGCCGAGCATGGCGCCGAGGATGAAGTCCTCCTCGGGCGTGAGTTGGCAGAGCGGGCGCGTCACCATGCGTCGGATGGCCGCCATACACTCCCTCTTGCCAAAGAAGAGGTTGACCCTTCCGTTGCCCACGGGCTGGATGATGTAGTCGATGCTTTGCTTCTCCAGTCGGTTGACGGCGAAGTCGCGATACTTCTCGTTGAAGGTGTAGAGAACCATCTGTCTCACTCCCTTCTTATACTCATAGATATGATTCATGAGCACCTTCATGTCGGCCAGCGGCATCACCTCTCTCTGTTCCATTTCTCTTTGTCTCCTCGCTTTTTCTATTGGGTTGTTTGCTATGTGTCATCCTGCCCCGCGGGCCACCCATGGTCTCCCACGGAGCAGGCTTTTGGTCTCTTAGAAGTAGGGTCCTGTCCAGCCCTTGGGGCAGCGGACCTGGCCTCCTACGAACTTGGCTTCCTACAGGACTTGACCTCCTACAGGCTCGGCTTGATCTCCTCCAGCCAAGCCTCGATGCGCTGCTCGGTCTTGTCGTCCTCGTTGACGTCGTCGAGGGCGAGTCCCACGAAGCGTCCATCCACGACGGCCTCCGAGTCCTCATAGGAGTAGCCCGCCGCATCGACCGATCCTATCACGTGTGCGCCTGCTGCCTCGGCCGCGTCGTGGAGCTCCTTCATGCCTCCGCAGAACGTGTCGCAGTAGGCCTCGCAGTCGCCACAGCCGAAGACGGCCACGGTCTTGCCCTCCAGGCCCTCGGCCTTGATCGTTTTCAGCGCGTCGTACCAGTCGTCCTGCAGTTCTCCCGCGCCCCATGTGCTCGTGCCGAGCAGGAGGTTGTCGTGGGTCTTGATGGTGTCGGCGCTCAGATTGGCGGCGTCGATGGCCTCCACGCCCAGTTTCTCCGCGATGGTCTGCGCGATGCTCTCGCAGGTGCCCGTCGATGATCCATATACTACTACTGTTGCTTTCATTTCCTTGCTTGTTTGCTGTTTTTGATTCTTGATAACTGTTTACGGTTGCAAAAGTACTGACTTTTGCCGAATGGGGCAATACCTAAAAATAATGGTTTTTGCAGACCGGGTGGAAATCCCCTCAGGCAGGGTGGGGTGGAACCCTCTTAGACAGAGTTGGATGGAGCGGGAAATCCAAAGACAGGGCAGGGTGGGCCCCTCTCAGACAGAGCTGGATGGAGCGGAAAATCCTCAGGCAGGAGCGTAAAAATACAAAAAAGGCAGGCCCTGCCCCCTCTGATGAGCGCACGGTCTGCCTTTTGTATTGTTGCTATGTCGCCTCGTCCTACAGGAGATACTGCGAGGAGATGCTCTTGTTGTCTACGACGCGGCGGATGGTCTCTGCGAAGAGGTCAGCCACGGAGAGCTGCTTCACCTTGGAGCAGCGGTCGGTGTAGGGGATCGAGTCGGTGAAGACGATCTCCTCCAGGGCCGAAGACTGCACGCGCTCCGATGCGGGACCGCTCATGACGCAGTGGCTGGCGAAGGCGCGCACGCTCTTGGCGCCTGCCTCCTTCATGATGTCGGCAGCCTTGGTGATGGTGCCGGCAGTGTCCACCATGTCATCGACGATGATGACGTCCTTGCCCTTCACGTCGCCGATGATCTGCATGCTGTCCACCACGTTGGCACGGGCGCGCGTCTTGTTGCAGAGCACGAGCGGGCAACCGAAGTACTTGGCGTAGCTGTTGGCGCGCTTCGATCCGCCCACGTCGGGGCTACCGATGACCATGTCCTTCAGTCGGAGCGACTGGATGTAGGGGATGAACACGCCCGAGGCGTAGAGGTGATCGACGGGGATGTCGAAGAAACCCTGGATCTGGTCGGCGTGGAGGTCCATGGTGATGAGGCGGTCGATGCCTGCCGTGCTCAGGAGGTCGGCGATGAGCTTGGCGCCGATGCTCACGCGCGGCTTGTCCTTGCGGTCCTGGCGAGCCCATCCGAAGTAGGGGATGACGGCGTTGATCTGACGTGCGGACGCACGCTTGGCTGCGTCGATCATGAGCAGCAGCTCCATGAGGTTGTCGGAGTTGGGGAAGGTGCTCTGAACGAGGAATACATCCTTGCCGCGGATACTCTGCTCATAGCTTACCACAAACTCTCCGTCGGAGAACTGCGTTCTTACGAGGTTGCCAAGAGGCACTCCTAAACTTGCGCAAATCTTCTCTGCCAAGTAACGGGTCTTTGTACCGGAAAAGACCAGAAAAGAGTTGTTATCACTCATTTGTCTTTGGTTGATTGTGTGATGATGACTTATTTCCGCTGCAAAATTAGAAAAAAAGTGTGACACTTGCAATCTTTTTTTGCTACTTTTGCAGCATGAAAGTGAATAAAGAGACTTTTTCCGAGGTTCACCAGCCCGTTTACGTGCTGGAGGAGGCCCGTCTGCGCCGCAATCTTGCCCTTATCAAGCGTGTGGCCGACGAGGCTGATGTTGAGATTATTTTGGCCTTCAAGGCCTTTGCGTTGTGGAAGACGTTCCCCATCTTCCGCGAGTATATCCACGCCACGACGGCCTCCTCGCTCTACGAGGCCCGCCTGGGCTACGAGGACTTTGGCGCGCCGGTCCACACCTTCACGCCCGCCCTCTCCGACGACGAGGCTCCCGAGATCGCGCGCCTCTCGTCCCACGTCTCCTTCAACTCCCTCTCCCAGTACGCACGCCACCACCGCGCCATGCTCGCGGCCCATCCCGGCCTGAGCCTCGGCCTGCGCGTCAATCCGCGCTACTCCGAGGTCGAGACGCTCCTCTACAATCCCTGCGCGCCTGGCACCCGCTTCGGCGTCAGTGCCGAGCAGTTGCCCGATCAGTTGCCCGCCCACATCGAGGGCTTCCATTGCCATTGCCATTGCGAGAGCGGCGCCGATGTCTTCGCGCGCACGCTCGTACATATAGAAGACCATTTTGCCAAATGGTTTCCCCAGATCAAGTGGATCAATTTTGGCGGCGGCCACCTCATGACCCGTGCCGACTACGACGTCGATGCGTTGGTGGCCCTGCTCCGCGGTTTCCACGCCCGCTATCCCTGGCTCCGCATCATCCTGGAGCCCGGCAGCGCCTTTGGCTGGCAGACCGGTCCCCTGGTGAGCCAGGTCGTCGATATTGTCGAGGACAGCGGCATCCGCACCGCCGTGCTCAACGTGAGTTTCACTTGCCACATGCCCGACTGCCTGGAGATGCCCTACCATCCCGCCGTGCGTGGCGCCCGCGTGGTGGAGGCCGACGCCCCCGGTGACCATGTCTATCGGCTTGGCGGCTGCTCCTGCCTCAGCGGCGACTTCATGGCCTCCTGGCAGTTTGACCATGCGCTCTCCGTGGGCGAGAATGTCATCTTCGAGGACATGCTCCACTACACGACCGTCAAGACCACCATGTTCAACGGCATCCACCATCCCTCCATCGCCCTGCTCCACACAGACGGCGAACTTGAGCACTTGCGCGACTATTCCTTCTCAGATTATCGCTCCAGGATGGATTAGCTTATATATAATAAGGAGAAACGGGCTTGTTTTCTTAACAAAGGTTAATTCGTGGAATTTTTCTTTCGGAAATGCTTGCGGTTTCGGAAATAATGCCTACCTTTGCACCGCATTTAGAGAAATGCACAACACAACAGTGTTTAAAGGCGGCAATAGCTCAGTTGGTAGAGCACGACCTTGCCAAGGTCGGGGTCGCGAGTTCGAGTCTCGTTTGCCGCTCTTTTCTTTGAAAATTTGAAATAAACTAAGTGGTAATTTAGAATAGGATATTCTATAATGAGCCCAGGTGGCGGAATGGTAGACGCGCACGTTTCAGGTGCGTGTGTTTAACGACGTGCAGGTTCGAGTCCTGTTCTGGGCACACACTTGTTTATTTATTCTGATGTGATTGGACAAGTCGGAGAGGTGGCGGAATTGGTAGACGCGCTACTTTGAGGGGGTAGTGTCAATTGTGACGTGGGAGTTCGAGTCTCCTCCTCTTCACTTTTCAAGCACAATAGGCGGCAATAGCTCAGTTGGTAGAGCACGACCTTGCCAAGGTCGGGGTCGCGAGTTCGAGTCTCGTTTGCCGCTCTATTTTTTTATTTTGATTATAAAGAGAAGCATAATTTTTCCGAAATGAATTTATACGTAAGATACTTTGAGCGCGAGGCCTTCTTTGGAAATGTTGATGAGGCTTTGGCTTTTCTTAGCTCTATCCCCGATATTGTGATCACTCCCGAGATGGAAGCAGACATTCGTGCCTATGCCAATGGCGATGTCTATTATCCCAAGCGCTACAAGGTTCGTCCCCGCATCTATTTTATCATGATCAAGACTGACGCCAAGAGCATGTCCGACTTCAAGCAGAAGAAGGCGCTCCGCTCTGGTGGCGACAACACCCGCCACGAGAATCCCGCCGTCCTCCACCTCAACGAGGAGCGCGAGGGCTGGTACGAGGGGCAGCTCACCTTCAAGCGCGTCGTCCTCATCCCCGCAACGGGCAAGCATGAGTATCGCGACACGCGCTTCGTGGCGCGCTGCAAGGCTCTCTCTGGCGTCGATTGCTACAACCGCGTCGTCGATTACCTGCGCCAGCACGTCGACAATCGCAGCCAGTTCCCTTCGGCCAAGGGCAAGAATTTCCAGTTCTCCTATTTAGGCATGTGGAAGTAGGGCTATGAACAAGGTGATGTTGATTGGCAACGTCGGCAAGGAGCCCGACGTGCGCTATTATGAGGCTGACCAGGCGGTGGCGCAGATCGCCCTGGCTACCACCGAGCGCGGCTATACGCTGCAGAACGGCACGCAGGTGCCCGACCGTACCGACTGGCACAACGTGATCTTCTATCGCGGACTGGCCAAGGTGGTGGAGAAATATGTCCACAAGGGCGACAAACTCTACGTCGAGGGTCGCCTCCGCTACCGCAGCTACGACGACAAGAAGGGCATGCGCCGCTACGTCACGGAGATCTATGCCGACAACATGGAGCTCCTCACGCCGCGCAGCGCCCACGACGCAGCGGCCCAGGCTGCCCCGGGTGCCGACAAGGCAGCTGGCGACAAACAGGCCGACGATAAAGACAATCTTCCGTTCTGATGTATTTTCTACAAGTACTCTATTCCTCCAGCCTCGTTGATATCAACGTAGTCCCCTTCGGGGCGTGGCTGGCGGCTCTCCTGGCTGTCTTCATGCTCCTGCTCTCGGCCTTTGCCAGCGGGTCGGAGATAGCCTTCTTTAGTCTTTCCCCCAACGATGTCAATGCCCTTGATCCCGACCGTAGCGCCAAGGACAAGAGCATCGAGATGCTCCGCGACGACAACGAGCGCACACTGGCTACCATCTTGATAGCCAACAACTTCGTCAACGTGATGATCATCATGTTGCTCAACTATTTCTTTAGCCGGCTCATCACCTTCAAGGCCGCTTGGCTCGAGATGCTCTGCATCACCGTCCTGCTCACCTTCCTCCTCCTGCTCTTCGGCGAGATCATGCCCAAGGTCTTCAGCCGCCAGGCTCCCCTGCGCTACTGCCGCTTCGCCGTCAACGGCATCCTGCTCCTGCGCAAGGTCTTCTGGCCCCTGGAGACGGTCCTCATCCGCAGCGGCGCCTTCGCCGAGCGCGTGGTCCAGAAGGAGAGCCGCCAGCTCTCGGTCGATGAGTTGGAGCAGGCGCTGGAGCTTACCGACAAGAACGATATCAAGAACGAGCAGAGCATGCTCCAGGGCATCATCCGCTTCGGCGACGAGACGGCCAAGGAGGTCATGACCTCGCGCCAGGATATCGTCGATCTCCCGATCAACAGCAGCTACGAGGACGTGCTCAAGTGTATCGTTGACAACAACTATTCGCGCATCCCCGTCTATCAGGACAACCAGGACAACATCCGTGGCATCCTCTATATCAAGGACTTGCTGCCCCATCTCTCCAAGCCCAAGAGCTTTCGCTGGCAGAGTCTCATCCGTCCTCCCTACTTCGTGCCCGAGACCAAGATGATCGACGACCTCCTGCGCGACTTCCAGGAGAACCACGTCCACATGGCCATCGTCGTCGATGAGTATGGCGGCACGAGCGGACTGGTCACGCTGGAGGATATCCTGGAGGAGATTGTCGGCGAGATCAACGACGAGTATGACGAGGAGGAGCGCCAGTATGTCAAGCTCAACTACAACACTTACAGTTTCGAGGGCAAGACGCTGCTGAGCGACTTCTGCAAGATCCTCCACGTTGATGACGACGAGTTTGAGGAGGTGGCGGGCGAGGCCGACACGCTGGCCGGCCTGCTGCTGGAGATCAAGGGTGACTTCCCCAGCATGCACGAGCACCTGGAGTATAAAAACTACGCCTTCGACGTCGTCGGCATCGACGGACGGCGCATCAGCCGCGTCAAGGTGACGGTACATCCCTACCATGCTGATACGGACGCAGCGTCTCTCTGACGACCTTCTCCTGGGCCTTTGGCGCCTGCCTGCCGACACGCCCCGCGGGGCTAAGCGCCAGCAGGAGCGCGCCGCCGCCCACAGTCTCCTGGCCGCCATGCTGGGGCGCCCTGTAGCCATCCTCCACGACGCCGACGGCGCTCCCCGTGTCGAGGGCCATCAGATCAGCATCTCCCACACGCGCGGTTTCCTCGCCATCCTCCTCTCCCGAAGCCGAAGGGTGGGGGTGGATATCGAGTACCGCAGCGACCGCATCCGCCGCATCACCTCCCGCTTTCTCCGGCCCGACGAGTCCGCCAGCTCGACCGACGACCTGCTCACCTGCTGGTGCGTCAAGGAGGCCGTCTATAAGCTCCGGTCCGCCTCCCACCTCGCCTACGACCAGATGCGCGTCCACCTCGACACCGCCACGGCCGACGACCTCCTGGCCGCCGACTCCCTCTCCTTCGGGCGCGAGATCACGGCCGACTATGTCCTCGTCTGGACCTCGGAGTAGCGCGGCGTCTTCCTGTCTTCCATCGATTCCCTGTCTTCCAAAAATGTGAAAACCAACTAAAAGATTGTAATAAAAGATTTTTTATAGTGTTGATTTAGAGGTAAACCATTAATTTTGCACCCATACAACAAAACATTATAAATGGGTCTAATTTTATTGTATTTCTTAGGTGCATTGTCACTTTCCTTTCTTTGCTCCGTCCTCGAAGCGGTGCTCCTCTCCACGCCGATGTCCTACATCTCGATGAGGGAGAACCAAGGCAGCAAGACCGCCACGCTGATGAAGCAGTACAAAAACAACGTCGATCGCCCCGTGGGCGCCATCCTCTCGCTCAACACCATCGCCCACACCATCGGTTCGGCCGGCGTGGGAGCGGAGTCCATCAAGATCTTCGGCGAGCAATATTTCGGGCTGATATCGGCCATCCTCACTCTCTTGATCCTCGTGCTCTCGGAGATTATCCCCAAGACCATCGGCGCCTCCTATTGGCGATCCCTGGCCCTGCCTTCCACCAGGATCATCCGCGTGCTCATCCTCATCACCTATCCCCTGGTGCTGCTCTCGGAACTGATCACCAAGGTCTTCACCCCCAGGGGCAACCAGGCCTCCATGAGCCGCGAGGAGGTGTCGGCCATGGTCGATGTGGGTACCACGGAGGGCATCTTTCGCGAGTCGGAGAGCAAACTGATCAAGAGTTGCATCGCCCTCTCGGGGGTCAAAGCCCGCCAGATCATGACTCCTTCCATCGTGGTGGAGTCGGCCTGCCAGGACCTCACCGTCAAGGACTTCCAGGCCAAGCAGAGCTGGAGTTTCTCCCGCATCCCGGTCTATGCCGGCGACAAAGACTACATCACGGGCTACGTCCTCAAGGACGCGGTCCTCAAGTTGCTGTCGGAGGATCAGTTCCACGTCAAACTCTCCGACCTGAAGCGCCCGATCCTCACCTTTCGCGAGGAAGAGTCGGTCTTTCAGATATGGGAGAAGATGCTGGAGAAGCGCGAGCATATCTCCGTCATCATCGACGAGTATGGCGGTCTTCGCGGACTGGTGACGATGGAGGACATCATCGAGACCATGACGGGCGTAGAGATTGTCGATGAGGACGACGTGGCCGTGGATATGCAGGCGCTGGCCAAGGAGAAGTCGCGCCTGATGATGCGGGGCGGGAAATAGGTCCCAGTGGCAAACCAATAACGCACGACTTGGCGGCGGAAATGTACCGATCCAGTCGTGCGTCTATTAGTTTGGGGCGGAGTAGGGGAAGTTGTCTGGGCTGGGCGGCCTATCGTTTTACGAGGTGGCCGATCACCTGCTGGCGGTTGATAAGTGACAGGTCTTGTTTGTTATTTGATGTTTGTGCTGACATTTGTTTTGTTTTGACTGTGAAGCCCGAAGAGAGAAAGTGGAAAATTGAAAACGTAATTTCGTAATTTCGTAATTTCAACTTAAGGTTTGACGGAATGATTTTGTATCTTTGCAGTATGAAAAAAGAAGAGATGATTGCATTGCTGCAACAACAGAATTCCTTTTTGCAGCAACAACTTCAGGAGGCGAACCGCAAGGCGGACACCCTTTTGGTGGAGATTACGTCGTTGAGAAGCCTCCTTGAGTGCAAGTCGGAGGAAGGGACCAAGCAGAAGCGCGTAATCAAGGGACTTGCCAAAAATGCACAAAACAAATCAGAGAACAGCTCTCAGTGACATCACCAGCGACAAGATATATCACAAAAATATTGTTGAGCCCCCAAAAAGAACGGCAGCGAAATAAGAAGTAAACTATATACGTTTATGTTTTGTTGTGTAATATAATTTTACTACAAAATGACCTATTAAACTCTAGGCGGGGGCTTAGATCTGTCCCTGTCGATGGAGTCAAAATCAAATTCTCTGCCCTTGATGATGTCGGCAGGGGGGCGTTTCGGAGGGATCTTCAAGGGATTCTGGGGGAGCATCTTCGAGCATCCCGAGGTAAAAGACGGCAAAAGACGGCAAATATCGCCATTTGGCGTGAGAAATCCCGTTTTTTGTGGAGGTAAGACCCTTCGTTGCTATTTCCGAATATACGGGGGTGATTTCCTGCGAAGTGGTTATATGTCAGAAAGTTACGCTTCGCTTTGCTTGTTTTTCACCTTGTTGAGGATATTGGCTCCTGGGACGCTGAAAACGAGGGTAAATCGTTGTTTTTGCAGTTCAAATGACCGCCGCAAGGCATGTTTGGCTTGTCGATGCAGTCTTCGGCGCCATAGGATTACGCATTATCTTGGGATTCCCCTTCGCTTGTTCCCTGGTTTTTTGAGTGAGAAGGGAAGAATAGTTTTGTTTAGGATTGTTAACGATGATAAATAATACACAAGAACCGCAAAAGGCTTATTCACGCCTTTTCATCTGTAAAATACATGTATTGAGCAAGTTATAGATATTTTATGGTGGCTTTATACAAATGTAGCAAAAACTTGTAATGACGTAATGACGAAATGACGAAATGACGTTTTGGAAAACGGGTATTCGGGTCAAAGAAATAGTATATATAAATATATATTTATATATACTATTTCTTTGAAGGATTTTCGCCCGAGTCCGAAAATGAAAACGTCATTTCGTCATTTCGTCATTAACACCACTTCCATCCCAGTCATCTGTCACGCTGCCAATGGGGTTGGCCTGGGTGGTAGGAAGGGGAGGATATGGGTCTCGGTGATCCGAAATTTTTCATCCACGATATCCACTCGCTAAACATAGCAACCATCCATTTGCTCCATGGTGGCGTCCAGTTAGCAAACGTCGTAATGACGAAATGACGTAATGACGAAATGACGTTTTCACTTTTCCACTTCGTTCCCTTTTCTCAAATTCAATTTAACTGTAAAGGATATTCGGAAAATTAGTCAGTGGTTCACATAGCTTTGCTATGTGCCATTTCTCAGAAGACGAAAAAAAAGTTGGAAAATATTTGTGTTTTTATTTGGAGGTATGAAATATTCTTCGTACCTTTGCACCATCATTTGAGACTT
>ERZ1106935.900-NODE-900-length-30579-cov-3.847923_pt1 | contig 30579 bp, 28 predicted proteins | sample MGYA00403666_ERZ1106935 | MGnify/ENA primary metagenome ERZ1106935 (study PRJEB35170, sample SAMEA104062452) | human gut metagenome | biome: human gut; feature: human-associated habitat; material: faeces | place: Denmark | collected 2012-11-20 ... | reverse complement strand
TAAAAAGTATACAGACCAATAAGAGGAATTAATTTCAACATACACCACAAGATATGTTTTAGGCTTTCTTTGATACAAATAATCTAAATCTTCTTTGAAAGATTGTATCATTCCTCTTATATCAGTTTCATCAAAATAGATTGTATATTCGTCATTATATCCCGAATTATTTGGAGTTTTTTCTCTTATACACAAATCATAGTATTCTTCTAGTGTATTAAATTCCTCTCCATAAGTTGAAAATTCCATATAATGAGTATTTACATATTCAGCCTTGCTGTTTGAATATTCCTGCAATTCTTTCTTCATCGCATCAATATCTGCCTGTGTGATTTTGTCGCTCTTCTTAGTTGTCGCCGTCACGACACCCGAATACTTGCCATAGTGATTATTATTCGTCTTTTTGTCGTCCTGCTTGCAAGCCCTTATCTTGAACTGATACTTTGTCGCAGGCGCAAGCTTCTTCACAGTGTAGCTTGTCCCTGTGGTCTTGCCTATCTCTTTCCATTTGCCTTTTATGTTCTGATAAATGCGGTAATTTGTACAGCCTATCTTCGTCCAAGAAAGCTTAACGCTGTCAGTGCCAACGCTGCTTACCTTTAGCCCCTTGCAAGCCTGCGGATTGGTCGCCGTGTTCCAGTTTGCGGAATATTCTCCGTAAACTTTCTTGCCCTTTACAGTCTTGTATGCCCTTACTTTAAAATTTTCTCTCGTTGCATTAGGCAGCTTCTTAACTGTGTAGCTCGTACCCTTGCAATCCCCAAGCTTGTTGTACTTGCCGTTTTTTCGCATATAAACAGTGTAACCGCTCGCACCCTTTACCTTGCTCCAGTTGAGCTGTATCTCACTGTTTGAAAGCGTCTTAGATTTAAGCCCCGTTACCTTGCCAACACTCGCCGCTTCCGCAACGATAGCCGTCTGTGAGAATATCCCCATATCCTCCGCCGCAGGTACAACAGCCCCCGTGCCCATAAGCATTGCCGCCATAACAACAGCCGCCGTTTTCTTCATAGCATTCTTCATAAAAAGCACATCTCCCAATTCTCTATAATTTCCCATATGTCATGGTAATATTATATAATACCATAAAGCCAAATATTTGTCAATACTTTTACAAAAAAAGCTATTTCAACTTCCGTGTTGATGTTAACAAACATTTCACAATCAACAAGGTTTTACTTCTACAAAATATCCCCCTTGAAATTATATATAAATAATGCTATACTAAGTTTATTACAAAATTAGACAGAGGTGATCAAGTGCTCGCTGTTTGTATGACGCTGATCGACGATGATGATAAATCAGAATTCAGAAAAATATATGACTCTCTTGAAAGAAAATTGTTCGTATTCTCAATGTCAAGGTTACATAACAACGCATTGGCGGAGGAAGCTGTTTCTGAAACTTTTTTGGCGTTAGCAGAAAATTTCAAAAAAATTCATAGTTTAGAACCAGCCGAAATAGTCGCTTATACAGTTATTATTAATAGAAACGTGTGTATCGATATTCTTGAAAAAGAAAATAAACACAGTATCAATGTCCAGATAGATGATAAAATTAAAGAGATATCTGAAGACTATGACCACATTGAAAAGCTTATTGTTGCTGATATGGTCGAAAAGTTGCCTGATATTTACCGTGACGTTATTATGATGAAATATTTCTATGGCTTTAAGGTCAAGGAAATATCAAAGCAGTTGCATTTATCTGTTGGAGGAGTAAAATCAAGACTTGAAAAAGCCCGAAAAATACTCAGAAAGGATATAAACGACGATGAGTGATACACGATCAGAATTAAAAAAGCTTGTACCTTTGTATTGCGACGAACTAAATAGCCTAGATCTGTCATTGTACGAAAATTATGAGTTTTCTAAGGACTATCTGAACAAAAAAGAAAAGCTCATAAGGAACCAAAGCCGCATCTATTATCCGCTTATCAAAACCACAGGACGAAGGATCGCTTCTGCCATAATTGCGGCAGCTATTATGGGTACAACGACTGTTGCCGCCTATGCACCTGCAAGAAATGCAGTAAGGAATTTCTTCCTGCGAATTTTCAATGATCACACCGTTGTATCTGTTCAACATGATAGCAAAGATATAGGCGATCACAAAAGCAAGATAGAAAAGCAATATAGTATTACTGTTCAGGAAGGCTTTGTTTTAGATGAAAGCGAAAGTGTTTCAACTGACGATTATATCGGATTATGCTATTATTCAGATGATAAGAAAAAGAGTATATATTTCGACCAATATACAGCGGATTCTTATTCTTCATATTATGACAATGAACGTGGTCATTTCAAAACTTCATCAGATAAATTCGGAAATGAGTTTATGATATACACAAATGATGATTTCATAAGTATTTTGTGGGACAATGGTAAATATATTTTTGAAATATGCAGCAACTTAGACAAACGGTCTGTGTTGGAATTGTGTGAATCCACAAAAATAAATTAAATTAATAAAAACATATCACAAACAAACAATTTTCATTGTCATAGTAGGTGTAGGAGAAAATAAATCTCTTGCACCTATTTTTTGTGAAAGGAGGAACTTACATATATGAAAAAAGTGATATCTACAATTATATCGGTTGTTATTATGCTATGCTTGTCACTTACAGCTTTTGCCGAAACCGAACTGCAAACGCCTTCTGACGATGACATTTCTGTTTGTTATTTATACACAGATAAAATATCAGGTACATTGTCAATCTCCAACAAGGCTGCAACTTGTAAATCCACTGTACGTGGTATTTCAGGTACAACTGCTAAAATCGTTATAACTCAAACACTTCAGAAGAAAAAATGGATCTTCATGGAATAAATACAGTAGTTGGACAAAAACATTCAACAGTTGGTATGCGATTTATTCAAATTCCAAAGAGTCTTTAAGCAGCGGTACTTATCGTGTAAAGACAGTTGCTAAGGTCTATAATGGCTCTGCCTATGAGACCATAACTATTTACAGCAAAACAGCGTCCTGCTAAAATAATAGGCTGTGTACAGAAAGGACAGGTGATTCCAATGCAGTAATAAAATTTATATAATCCAAAATCAAAAACAAAACATTGACATTCAAATATTTGGATGTTATAATAAAAAAGGACGTTTAATATGAAAAAGATCGTAAAAAGAATCGCAGCTATGGGTGCTGCTGTTATGATGATGAGTTCTATGGCTATTGGGGCTAGTGCGTACTCAGCCGCAAAGTATGGAAGGGCAACAGGTGGCTCCGGATCAAACGCATACATCTCCTGCTATGTTACAGGTTCAAGAGCTAATTCAACTGTAGCTGGTCAAGCTTGGTCAAGGACATCAAGTAACAATAACAATGTTTACAATCCAAATTGTAAATACAGCGGTTATGTTTATGCAAGTGCCTCTGTTGGTGGTACTGGTTGTGGATCATCTCACTCTGACACAGGTAAAATTGAGCATTCGTTTGGGTTAAAAGGTTGTACATCTTCAAAGTTAGTAAAAACTGTACATATTTATAATGATAAGGTACATGGCAATTACAGCACAACGCTTTCCGTTGATAGTCAATAATAGAACTTGAGTGTGAATTATGAAAACTAAAATTATTATCGCAACAGCCGCAGTTATAATTGCCGCAGTTGCAGTTACACTTTTCATTTCTCTTGGCACAAAATCCGATAAGGCGGTTTCTTCTGAAAAGGGTCAACAAGAACTTTCTGCTTCTCCCACAAACCTTTTGTGTCCTGAAGCTTCTTCTACTGCATTTGCAAACAATTTTGTGTATTACAAAACCTATGACGGCATTGCAGAATATGATATCGAATCCGACAGCCTTGCAATGATAAAGGTCAAGCTTCAAGAGTATTCAAACTTGTCCTGCTATACCATATATGACGGCGTTATATACGCTGTAAGGTCAGTGTATAATTCTGCTACGCAAAAAGAAGATTACAGCATTGTCACAGTGGATTACAACAGCGGTGAAGTCACGGAAGTGTATTCTGCACCAAAGGACAGCATATTAGGCTGTATGTCTATGGACAAAGACGGAGATATATATTTTGTTGAGGGCAAATACACAAAGGGTGAGACCGACGATAACGGATTCAGCACAGGCTATGCGCTATATAAATATGACACCAAAAGCATTGACAAAAGCGAGATAACAAAAGCCAATACCTATTACATAAGCGACGGCAAGCTTTATTTTACAAGGCTTTGTCCAAAAACGGATACAGTCCGCCTATTTATAGCTCCACTTTCAGACCCTCAGAACGTCAAGGATACAGGCATTGATGTTGGCTCTCAGATAAGCGAAAATACGCCGTATATGTATTATCCGGCCGACGGAGATGTGTATTACTCTAATGGCAAAAACAAGCTGTATAGGTATAATGAGGATAATGAAAAAAGTGACACAGTTTGCACTTTTAAAGACAAATCTTTTGTAAGATATTTTCAGTATTTCAATAACACTATGATAGTGCTTGTTCGTGAGCCAAATGATAATGGCAAAATGTATCAGTATGTGCTTTATTATCTTGATAACGATAATAAACCGCAGAAGATAATTGATGATGCTAAGCTCAATGAAAAGTATTTTTACGGCTATGAGTATATCGACTATATGACGATATTCAATAACTGTGAGGATTATTTCCTTCTTTCGACCTATGATCCCGACGCTGATACAGCCGCTTATCTTGTGGATAAAGATTTTAAACTGCACAAGTTTATTTCAAACGGCGAATGGGATTATGATACATATGCAGAGATACAGTCAGAAATGTAAGAGCTTGATATTTGAGGTGTGACGATTTGAAACTTCTCAGATTTATGATAAGAAAAGATATGGCGAAGTCAGCTTTGATAAGCTTATTGCTGGCTTTGCTTTCCTGCGCCTTTTTGATATCTGTACTCAGACCTTCTTATGCTTATGGCGAAAAATACATGACCTATCTTAAAGGCGGCTCGGAAACTGTAAGCCAAGACGCTCAAAAGCTTGCTGATGAGCAAAACGCTCTTAACAACGAGGTAAACGACTATCAGAATAACCACAACACAGGCGGTGTAAAGCAGGCTGAATTGCCTGTGGAACTTGAGGAAAAGATAATAGATTTCTCTCAGAAAAATTCACAAGCAGGCGCAGGACTTGACAGTATGTTTTCTCTTATTGAAGGGCAGCTTTACGCTCAGCAAAACTCTTTGAAGCTCATTTCCGAGCGTGTGCGAGGTTACAGCCGAAATGCAAGACGTGGCGTTACGGATGAGTATTCTTTGAAGCTTTCCGACAAGCTCATCAGCGATTACAACGCCGTGATAACAGACCTAAAAAAGTCGGACGATATCATTGACACCAGAGCCGCTGACGGCTTTGAAAACTATATGTCATCGGAAATTTTGATACCGTTCGGCGTTTATTTGCTTCTTTTCAGCATTTTTTCATCAGAGATACAAAGCGGCAGGATAAAAAGCTTTGGAATAACCAAAACGGGCGTGAGGAAATTCTCACTTTTCAAGCTTTGTACCGGCTTTGTTGCTGTAATAATTCTTGTTTTGATAATTTACACTGTGGATATTATAACTCTTTTTATTTACGATACAAACGGCTTTAAACTTGATATGCCATTGCAATATCTGAGCGGTTTTGAACTAAGTTCGGCGAATATGAGCTTTGGCGGATATCTAGTTGCAGTATTTGCCGCAAAACTTGTTTATGCGCTTTTCACCGCAAGTATTGTTATGTTTCTTTCAATGCTTTGCAGAAAGACCATACTTGCAGGAGCTGTCTGTCTTGTGCCAATATTTGTACCATTATATCTGAAAACCACAAGTCTTTCCAATCCTGCCGTTGACATTTTAACAGGCAATTACACCAATATGCTCAATGACACAGGTTATATGAATTTCTGGGGAATACCTGCACGAGAATACGTTGTTTATTTTGCTATCATATTCATCATGACCGCATTTTTTGTCGCAGGGACATATCTCCTTGCTGAAAGGCAGGTGGGATAATGAAAAGTATGTATAGTTATCAGACTTCACGGCTAATAAAGAAATTCTGGCTGCTTTTTGTCATAGTGATAATTTTTTCAGCTTCCGTTAAATTTGCTGTGTATCGTAGCTTTAACGCTTCTAATAACCTTGTATATATGAACAAAGAAACGGCGGAGATATACAATGAACTTATAGAAAATTCCGCAGATAAGACTCTTGAACAGTGTGACGAATACATAACGGACTATGAGCTGAGGAGTTACGCAGGCGGTTATAACGGTAACATCACAGCCGCCGTGAACAAGTATAAGACCGAGCTTCGCAGTTGTTTCATGGTCGAAAGCATCAGAAGCTATGCTCGCACAGGCAGGGGTCTTACAGACGCTAATATACCTACCGACCTTGTGAAAAACAGCCGACTTTACGCTGCCTTTCCAACACCGCAGGTGATAAATGACGAGCCGTTTTTGAAGTTTCTTGAATTGCGGGCGGTAGATATTATGCCGATATTTGTGCTGTTGCTTGTGGGTGTTTTTGTTGCGGACAGTTACGAAAAACGAATGGATCGGCAGATAAAGATATCAAAAAATTCGGCGGAATTTTTCAAGTCACGGGAGATAATTTTATCGGCGGCGATATTTATAATGTTCACGCTAAGCTTTTTCGCCGATCTTATTTTAAGCGGAACTTTACAGCAGAGCGAATACAGCACCTCATCTTTACAAAGCGTGTGGCAATTTGACCTTGCGCCTTTAATGCTAACTGTTAGAGGTACAATAATATGGCTATATGTCACAAGGCTTATGTCGCTTTTTATAACCTACGGCATTTTCGTGCTTGTGGCAAAGCAAGTGCGCTCTGTGAAAAAATATGTTATGCTGACCTCTGGGCTGATAGCGGTCATGTCCGCCGCCGCACATTATGTGGGAGCACTTTCGCCTTATATGTTTGCGGCTGTCACAAGCGTAAATGGGCAGCTTAACAACCTTGACTATATGAGGGCTTTTGATTGTTCGGAAGCGGTAGCTGTATTCATATATCTTGCAGCGATTTTGAGCGGACTGACTGCATGGAGATACAGCGGATATTATGAAAAAAGCTTTGACCGATAAGGAGTGGTGATGATATGAGCGTTTTAAGAGTAGAAAACTTATCCAAAAGATACGGCAAAAAGCAGGTGCTCAAGGGCATAACCTGCGAATTTCATACGGGCATAAACGCTTTGCTTGGACCAAACGGCGCAGGCAAGACCACCATAATGAACTGCATATCGGGCGTGATAAAAAAGTCGGGCGGCAGCGTGACCCTTGACGGGCAGGACGTTTTTGAAATGGGCGAGAAATATCGTGAAAAGCTGAGCTTTCAGTTTCAGTATCAGCCATTTTATCCAAGCTACACCGCCCATGAATTTCTCAGATTTTCGGCTCTGTTAAAAGGAATGCCTGAGCCGCTTATTGAGGACGAGATAAGACGTGTGCTGGGGCTTGTGAATCTGTCTGAAAATCTTGATGACAAGATAAAGTCATTTTCTGGCGGAATGAAACAGCGCCTTGCCATTGCACAGACTATCCTTAACTCCCCCGAGATACTGATTTTTGACGAGCCTTCTGCTGGTCTTGACCCATTCGAACGTGAGCAATTCAAGAGGATAATGGTGCGACTTAAAAAGGACAGCATTATAATAATTTCCACCCATATCGTTTCTGATATTGACACCATAACGGACGACCTGATCATACTTAACAAAGGCTCTGTTATCGCTAATGACAGCCCAGAGGCGCTTTTTGAGCATATAAGGGGTATGGTGTGGGATATTCCCAAAGAGGATATTGGTTTGCTGCCTATCGAGAACATTTATTATGAGGACACTAAGTCAAAGACCATATCAAAGACAAAGCCCACTCCAAACGCTGTTATAAGCGAGCCGACTATGAATGATCTTTATTTCTGCGGACAGATCGACGGAGGATTGTTTGGGTGAGGAGATAATGCAAATAATGATGTCTACTCTGAACGAGTGTTGCATTTTAAATTCAGCAATTAGGCTTTGTCCTCTACGAAAAAATTGTAATGAAAGGATAGAATGTGCTTATAAACCACAACCAAAATATGCTTTGTCTTGATGAATTTGATATACTTGAACTGCGTGAAAAATGCAGATGAGTGTGATTATCTTTTTGTTGTTTCGCCTAAAATTGAAACAAAGATATGCACTAAATAATGAACATTATACAGCTCTTAAGATAAGAGGTCACAAACATTTGTGTAAAGACTGTGGAAGTATTTTTGTTGATAGATTCAATACGCTAGATCTTTGCTCAAAAATGACAAACAGACTTAGATGTAAGATCCAGCAATTATCATTAACAAAACCATTTAAGCATATTGCAAGAGACGGGAAAGGTTATTCATTTGAAATTCTAATAGGAAAGGTTCTTTATGGTCAAGCCTATAAAACCAAAGCCATTTTTTCTTATAATAAATTTTCGCCGACAATACACTATGTAACTGATCCTTCGAACCGCTCGTTATTAAATATGATCCAAAATCTTATGAATTCGTACAAACAGATATCAGGAGCCGATATTGATAGGTTAAAATTAGGACTATTCTAAATAGAATAAGCTGCCACAGATTTTTTTCTGTAGCAGCTTATTTTTGTTTATGCTATTCCTTCTTGCGAAGATATCCATCATCATCATATTTCTTAGCTATATGCTGTGCAGCTTGCCAATCGTCCCATTTGTCTACAGCCTTATCCCAAAGTTTATCTATTTGCTTTGGCGGAACGTATTCCAAATTGCCATATATTATTTCCATTTCTCTTTTGGTATAATGTTGCGACCTGACTATATACCAAAAATCATCAAGATCGATCAAGTTTTACACCCTCTTTTTTTATTTAATGCAATACTATATTATATCATACTTTCTAAAAAAGTTTACATTTATCAACACGGAAGTTGAAATAGCCACAAAAAAATATAAAATATTCTGAAAACTCCGTAGGGGCGAACACTGTTCGCCCGTCGAAGCAACAAACCATATGCCACATCTTTACCCAATAAAAAAGCACAGCCCTCATTAAAAAGAGCTGTGCTATAATTTGTTACACCACCTAAATGTAGGAGAACAGCGCAATTTCTGTTTCACAGAAATGCGACGTCCCACATATCACCATATCTAAGTCTTAAAATCAGCTATTCTTCTTGCTGTCATTCTCTCTTATCTCAACACGGCGTATCTTACCGCTGATAGTCTTAGGCAGCTCGTCCACGAACTCAACTATTCTAGGATACTTGTAAGGTGCAGTTGATTGCTTAACATAGTTCTGAAGCTCCTTAGCAAGCTCAGGAGAAGCAGTGTAGCCCTTTGCAAGCACGATAGTAGCCTTAACTACCTTGCCTCTGATAGCGTCATCAGCCGCCGTGATAGCGCACTCAAGTACAGAAGGGTGTTCCATAAGGATACTCTCTATCTCGAAAGGTCCTATACGATAACCCGAAGCCTTGATAAGGTCGTCCGTTCTTCCAACATACCAGTAGTAGCCGTCATCGTCCATGTAAGCAGTGTCGCCTGTGTGATACATACCAAATCTCCAAGCGTTGTCCGTTGCCTCAGGGTTTCTGTAATACTCCTTGAACAGCGCAGGGTTTTCGCCCCTTTTAGCGTAAACAACGATCTCGCCTGTCTCGCCTACCTTAACAGGCTTGCCCTCGTTGTCAACGATACCGATATTGTAAAGCGGTGTAGGCTTGCCCATTGAGCCCGGCTTAGGCTCCATGCCGTAAAGATTGCCCACAAGCACAGCGCCCTCTGTCTGACCGAAGCCCTCCATAAGCTTAAGACCTGTGTACTCATACCACTTGTTGAATACCTCAGGGTTAAGAGCCTCACCGGCGATACAGCTATATTTCAGTGAAGAAAGGTCATAGTTTTCAAGACCCTCCTTGATGAAAAATCTGTACATTGTCGGAGGTGCGCAGAAAGAAGTCAGCTTGTAATCCTGAATTACTTTCAGAACGTTTGCAGGAATAAATCTGTCGAAGTCATATACAAAAGTCGTTGCACCGCAGATAAACTGACCAAACATCTTGCCCCATGCACACTTTGCCCAGCCTGTCTCAGAAACAGTAAGGTGCAGTGAGTTCTCGTCAAGGTGATGCCAGTGCTTAGCAGTGATAATGTGTGCCGCAGCCAGTGAATACTTGTGCAGTACCATTTTAGGATAACCGGTAGTACCGGAGCTGAAATACATGAGCATTGACTCAGTAACGTGTGTTTCGATCCTCTCAAAAGTCTTTGGATACTTGTCCATTTCGCTGAGAAAATCTATCCAACCCTCTTTAGCACCGTGAGTGATAAACTTCTCTTTCATACCGCTGTACTGCTCAAGAGCTCTGTCCACCTGATTAGGAACATCGTCCTCGGCAGTTGCCACGATATAAGAGATAGAAGCAGCGTCAAAGCGATAAACATAGTCTTTTTTCTTGAGCTGACAAGTTGCAGGCACAAGGATAGCGCCTATCTTCATAAGACCGTAAGCAAGGAACCAGAACTCATAATGACGTTTAAGAACAGCCATAACAAAATCGCCCTTCTTAACTCCGTGTGCCAGCATCATGTTAGCCACCTGACTGCTCTTTTCAGAAAGATCCTTGTAAGTGAAGATATGCTCCTCACCCTCCTCGTTGACCCACTGCATAGCCACCTTATCAGGCACGTTCTTAGCCAGCTCGTCTATAACGTCATATGAGAAGTTGAAGTTCTCAGGCAGGTCAAGCTTAAAGCTTTTAAGTCTGCCCTCGCTGTCAAGCTCCTCGTCAACAAATCTCTTGTAAAAATCAGCCATTACAAAACTCATATATGAAATCCTCCGTTTTAATTATATCCTGTTTATCTCATGACAAATGCTCACTATGTCCTGCGGAACTTCCGCAATATACTTCGCACCTGCATTTTCAAGTTCTTCTCTGCCCCTGAATCCCCATTCACAGCCAATGCAGTCAAGACCCGCATTTTTTGCCGTCATAACGTCCACATCAGAATCTCCGATAAGCACAGCTTCCTCAGCCTTGACCCCAAGCGTGCCAAGAATATTGTATATTATCTCAGGCGCAGGCTTTGTCGGAACACCGTCCTTTTTGCCCTCGATCAGGTCAAAATCTTTCTCACCGAAAATATTCTTTACAATGTAGTTCACAAAGCCGTCAGGCTTGTTTGAAGCCACCGCCGTCATAATGCCCTCATTGCGAAGCGTGTCAAGCACCTCGCAGATATGCTCATAAGGCTTGGTCTTGTTCACACATCTCTTGTTGTATTCCTCAGAGAACTCAGCATGATACTTTTTGATGTTCTCCTCGCTTCTCTGCTTCTCAGGCAAAGCCCGCTCAACAAGCTTCAAAGTACCATTTCCCACTAAATGCTTGTAGGTATCATAATCAAACACTGTAAACCCATATCTCTCAAGCACCGCATTCATGGCGTCCCCAAGATCATAAATAGAATTTACAAGCGTTCCGTCCAGATCAAAAATAAATAGCTTTTTCATAAAATCAGCTATACAAAAAGCCTTTCCTCCCTCCGACTTTCCATAAACTTGTCGGTCACCATGCACTAATTTTTACACTTATCGCAAGTTTATACACATATCATAACTTTGTACACTTATCATAAGTTTGTACATCAATCGCAAATTTATACACTTGTCTAAAAATCACGAGATTTATTATACACTGATATTGTGGCTTGTTTATGAACATACACACCTGTAATTGTTAAATTAAAATTCACAAAGATATCTATGTGATACATATTTGTGTGAATAAGAGAATTGTTTTAAGCAAATATAGTCTGTTCAGCGAATATTTTAAGCCCTATACATATTAAAATAACTCCCCCAACTATCCTTGCCTTGCTTTTGAGTTTTCCGCTGAATTTGTTACCAAGCATAAACCCACAGAACGATAAGGCCGCCGTAACAACACATATAAAAGCTGCCGACCTGACTATGCCCACACCAAGTGCCGCAAAGCTTATGCCCACAGCCAGTGCATCCACAGAGGTGGCAAATCCCTGCACAAGCACCGCCCCGAAAGTGAGCCTGCCCCCTGTCTGGATCTCATCGTCCCCCGAACCGCATATCATGTTCAATCCTATGAACCCAAGCAGTATCAAAGCTATCCAGTGGTCGAACCTCTCTATGTATTCCGCAAAATTCATGCCCAGCGCATAGCCGATCGCAGGCATTATCCCCTGAAAAAGCCCGAATATGATACCGCACATCAATGCTCCCCTGACTCTCCCCTTTCTGACACAAAGCCCATTAGTCACCGATACCGCAAAAGCGTCCATAGAAAGTCCACACGCAGTAAGAAAAAGCTCAAAAATACTCATATAATCCCCCTGTATAATTTATAAAAACAGCTTTACATTCAATCTTGACTTCCCTTATACTTTTATCTGTACCCACACTTTTTACGCCTGCTACCACACCTTTTCTGTAGGGGCGAACAGCGTTCGCCCATCGAAGCAACAAACCCATGCTTTCATCAAATAAAATAGCCCTCACTCAACAAAAAAACGCCATCTCGGAAAATACAAAATAACATCTTTGCATTTTCCGAAAACAGCGTCATACCGTTATATTTTGTTAATCCTCACACTTTGAAGCAAGAAGCGAGCTGTATTGATTTCTGAACTGCTCAAATCTGCCCTCGTCAAGAGCCTCTCTTATCTTCTCCGTGAGCGTGTTGTAGAAATACAGATTGTGCATAACTGCCAGCCTGCCTCCCAACTGCTCCTCAGACTTGAACAGATGACGAATGTACGCCCTGCTGTGATTACGGCAAGCAGGACAATCGCAATGCTCGTCAATAGGTCTAGGGTCAGTTTCATACCTTTTATTAGTGATGTGCATAATGCCGTTCCATGTGAACAGCGTTCCGTGACGTGCATTTCTGCTTGGCATTACGCAATCAAAGAAGTCCACGCCTCTGTAAACAGCCTCGATTATGTTTGTCGGTGTGCCAACGCCCATAAGATATCTCGGCTTATCCTTTGGCATAAAAGGCTCGACCTTTTCGATAATGTTATACATTACCTCAGTAGGCTCACCTACAGCAAGACCGCCAATAGCAAATCCCGAACAGTATTCCATTTCTCTTATGCGCTTCATATGCTCGATACGCAGGTCCTCATAAGTACAGCCCTGATTGATACCGAACAGCATCTGATGCTTGTTTATAGTCTCCTCAAGTCCGTTGAGCCTTTTCTGCTCAGCGACACATCTCTCAAGCCACCTTACCGTTCTATCACAGCTTGCCTTTGAATAGCTATGCTCAGCAGGGTTTTCCACACACTCGTCAAACGCCATTGCGATAGTAGACGCAAGGTGCGATTGTATCTGCATACTCTCCTCAGGACCCATAAAAATTCTTCGTCCGTCAACATGAGAGTTGAAGTACACGCCCTCCTCTTTGATTTTACGCAGCTTGGCCAAAGAAAATACCTGAAATCCGCCGCTGTCTGTAAGAATAGGCTTGTCCCAGTTCATGAACTTGTGAAGTCCGCCCATTTTGTATATAACATCATCGCCCGGTCTGACGTGCAAATGATAGGTATTGCAAAGCTCAACCTGAGTTTTAAGCTCATTTTTTAAATCAATGGAAGAAACTCCACCCTTTATCGCCGCCGAAGTTCCCACGTTCATAAATACAGGCGTCTGTATAGTTCCGTGAACAGTTTCAAACTGTCCCCTGCGTGCAGCACCCTCTTGTTTAAGTAATGTAAACATAAATTCTCCTTATAAATTATTTTTTCAGCCTATTCCATATCATACAGCTTCATAGTTTCAATATTTCTGTACTCATGCTTTTCATAATATCCAATAAGCTCTCCCGCATCATTTCTGAGAGCTATCATGTAAACGTCCTTATTTTCCTTTTCGTTGCGAAAAGTATACACCTTGTTGTTGCCCTTATCCTTTTTGAACCATGCAATGACCTGTTCTATCTTAGCATTAGAATCCCCGTTATGACAGCCCTTTATGGACCTGCCCACAAGAGCCGCTCCTCCACGCTTTTCATATCTTTTGACCGCTGTCGGGTTCATATATACTATCGTATGCTCAAGGTCGCAAATAACCACAGGTGCATCGTCTGCGTCAATAACGCTCTTAAAAAAGTTATTTTCCATTTCCGTTCTCCTTTATGATATCATTCCTGCCCCTTATTCCTTTAAGCACCATATCCAGAGGCACACCAAATATCTTTATGCAAAGCACCAATACAATAGGTATCGCTGTAAGTGCCAAATAAAGCTCCCAACGTTCAGGAAAAGCCTTTGCAAGATATGCCTGATAACCATAGTATGTGAGCATATAAACAATAGTCCTGTGCCAGAAGTACACCTGCAAAGTCCTGGAGCCGCACTTTGTTATCAGTGGAATCTTCACATCAAGCCCAATACCAAGCACCGCCAAACAAAGCAGTGCCGAGATACCCATAACAAGCAGCCTGCTCAAAAAAGTGCAATCCATGTCCGTTGCTTCAGATATGGAAAAATAAGAGTTTCTTCCAGTAAGGAGCATTCTCAGCGGATAAACAAGCTTTGTTTTTCCAAAGCAGAAATAAGCCCAAATGCCTATCACCCCCAAGGACAGCACCCTTACATACCACTTCTTCACAAAATCAGCCACTTTTTCAGGGTCAAGCACATATCCGCAGTAGTAAAACGGGAAAAACACCACTATCCTTGATAGCTCATATTCATCGCCCACGCTAGGGTCATACCCTGCCGCAAGTGCCGTCACCATAGCCGCCGTAAGCACCGCCCAAGGTCTGCTGTTTCTTAACAGATAGCAAAGCACCATAAATGCCGCCATTGCAAACATATACCAATATACACCGTCGCCGCCTAAAAGGTCAAAGAATATCTCGCCATCACTGTTTTCCTTGTCAAAATCCGTCTGAAATCTCACCTGCGACCAATAATTCAGGCATTTCATTAACATTCCGATAACAACAAATCCAAGCGTCTTTCCAAGCACTTTCCTGCCGTCATCATGCCCCCTGTTGAACAGTCCTGATATGAATATAAACATCGGCATATGAAAAGCATACAGAAACACAAATGCGCCGCTAAAAACCTTTGCCTGCGGTACACCTGTTTCACCGCCGCCGTCACCAAAAAGCTTGACAGTGCTGTCGTCTATCAAATGCCCCAAGACCACAAGCACTATAAGCAGAAATTTCAGATTGTCATATAAATAAAGCCGCTTTTTCTCCCCTGACTTAACGTCATTCATATAGAAAAAACCTCCGTAAAACAAAGTTTGAAATAAGATATCATCGCCGCAGGCGATACCTTAATTCCTCACTCAGATATTATGAGCATACAATCACCAAAGCTGAAAAATCTGTATTTCTCCTCCACAGCTATCTTATAAGCGTTCATAGTGTTCTCGTATCCCATAAATGCAGAAACAAGCATTATAAGCGTGCTTTCAGGCAGGTGAAAATTAGTAACAAGTCCGTCAAGCACCTTGAACTCAAAGCCAGGATAAATAAATATCTCCGTGTAACCGTCACATGGAACTATCTTTCCGTCATTGAATGCCGCCACGCTCTCCAGCGTCCTGCATGAAGTAGTACCCACCGCAATAACACGTCCACCATTTTTCTTCGTTTCGTTTATCATGTCTGCAGTTTCACGGCTAAGCTCATAATGTTCCCTGTGCATCTTATGGTCAAGTACCTTGTCCTCCTTAACAGGTCTGAACGTGCCAAGACCAACGTGCAGAGTAACATACGCAATGTTCACACCCATTGCCTTTAAGTCCTCAAGCTGCTGCTCAGTAAAATGCAGACCGGCAGTCGGCGCAGCAGACGAGCCAAGCTCATGAGCATATACTGTCTGGTATCTGTCCTTGTCCTTCAGCTTTTCAGTAATATAAGGCGGCAAAGGCATCTGACCTATCTCGTCAAGTGTGGCAAAGAAATTCTCCTCGCACTCAAATCGTGCGATACGGTTTCCGTCCTCCAACACATCAATTATCTCCGCCTTCAGCTTACCACCGCCGAAAACAAATCTTGTGCCGATCTTGGCTTTTTTGCCAGGTCTGCAAAGAATCTCCCAGACCATGTTCTCTTTCTGCTCCACAAGCAAAAACTCAATGAACGAGCCTGTGTCCTCACGCTCGCCGTATATCCTCGCAGGAAGCACCTTTGAGTCGTTAAGCACAAGCAAGTCACCTTTTTTGAGATAATTGCATAGATTATAGAAATGGTCGTGTACCACCTCTCCCGTCTGCCTGTTTATCTTCATCATTCTCGAAGCATTTCTAGGCTCAACAGGGGTCTGTGCAATAAGCTCCTGCGGCAGGTCATAATAAAAATCCGATCTTTTCATGTTGTTGATATCAAGCATTTTAAATATCTCCTATTTATTTAAAATATAATAATGTAGGGAACAGCGTCCTCTACGTCCCACTCTCACCATTCTCAAAGTCCTTATTCCAACAACTGTCAACATTCTTTAAAACCATTTAATTTCATATAAACTTATTAATTTACAGAAAATTAAAATATTTTTATCTATATGTATTGACAGAAGGCTAAATATTTGTTATCATTAAACAGAACAGATAGAGGTGCAGTTGAAATGAGTATCATTTTTCGTGTGACCCCACACAACAGCGTCCCAACGCCTATGGTAAATGAGAAAGGTAAAACTGCCGAAGCGGAGTATCGGGAACACTCTTGCTGACTGTTAGTTTAATAGACTATCAGTTGTCATCATTACAAATGGTGGAGTGCTATCGGCATAAATTTTTATGTCAACATTCTTATTATATTGTATGATGAACTGGTTTTCAACCAGTTTTTTTATTATTTGTTTATTTTTTATGTTTTGTGCAAAATAACATTTGAACAGCGGCATATTTTAGTGTATAACGCCAAAGAAAATTGTTACCATGGCACAGGAAAAGGAGTTTTAATATGAAAAAGTACAATGTCGGTATCATCGGTGCAACAGGAATGGTAGGTCAGAGATTTTCTCTGCTTCTTGACAAACACCCATGGTTCAATGTAGTATGCGTTGCCGCTTCACCACGTTCGGCAGGCAAAAAGCTCAAGGACGCAGTTGCAGGCAAGTGGAAGCTTTCAGAGCCTCTGCCGGAAGCTATCGGTGAGCTTACAGTTCTGAACGCCGAGGAGGACGTTGAGAAGATCGCTTCAATGGTAGATTTCGTATTCTGCGCAGTTGATATGAAGAAAGACGAGATAAGAGCCCTTGAAGAAAAGTATGCAAAGGCTGAATGCCCTGTTGTATCAAACAACTCCGCACACAGACATACTCCTGATGTTCCAATGGTCATTCCTGAGGTAAACCCTGAGCATATCGAGATAATCGCTTCACAGAGAAAAAGACTTGGCACAAAGAGAGGATTTATCGCAGTTAAGTCTAACTGCTCACTCCAGTCTTACGTTCCTGCTCTTGCACCTCTTATGGATAAGTATAAGGTAACAAAGGCTCTTGCCTGCACATATCAGGCAATTTCAGGTGCAGGCAAGACATTTGAAAGCTTCCCTGAGATCCTTGACAACGTTATCCCTTATATCGGCGGCGAGGAAGAAAAGTCTGAGAAAGAGCCTCTTAAGATCTGGGGTCATATCGAGGGCGACGTTATCGTTGACGCAACAGCTCCGGCTATCACAACACAGTGCCTGAGAGTTCCTGTTTCCGACGGTCACACAGCAGCAGTTTTCGTATCATTTGAGAATAAACCTTCTAAGGAAGAGATACTTCAGGCTTGGAAAGATTTCAGCGGTGTTCCACAGGAGCTTCAGCTTCCAAGCGCTCCAAAGCAGTTCCTTAACTACTTCACAGAGAACGATCGTCCACAGGCTAAGCTCGACAGAAACCTTGAGGGCGGCATGGCAGTTTCTATAGGCAGACTGAGAGAAGATTCACAGTATGACTATAAGTTCGTTTGCCTTTCACACAATACACTGAGAGGTGCGGCAGGCGGAGCAGTTCTGCTGGCTGAGCTTCTTGCAGCAAAGGGCTATTTTGACTAATATAACACATATATACGCACGAAAGGAGTGCTGTTTATGAAAAAGACTATTTTCACAGGTGCAGGCGTTGCTATCGTTACACCTATGAACGCTGACGGCTCTATCAACTTTGACAAGCTGGGAGAGCTTATCGATTTCAACATCGACAACGGTACAGACGCTATCATAATCTGCGGAACAACAGGCGAAAGTGCTACCATGACAGACGAGGAGCATATTGAGTGTATCCGCTATGCTGTTGAAAAGACAAATCACAGAATTCCTGTTATCGCAGGCACAGGCTCAAACCATACAGAGTATGCCGTAAACCTTTCTAAGAAGGCTGAGGAGCTTGGTGCTGACGCTCTGCTTTGTGTTACACCTTATTATAATAAGACTTCACAGGCAGGACTTATCGCACACTTCTCCGCTATCGCAAAGGCTGTTACACTGCCTATCATTCTTTACAACGTACCGTCAAGAACAGGTGTGAACATTCTTCCTGAGACCTGCCGTGAGCTTGCAAAGATAGACAATATCGTTGCTATCAAGGCAGCAAGCGGAAACATCAGCCAGATAACACAGGTAGCAGCTCTCTGCGGCGATGACCTTGATATCTATTCAGGCAACGACGATCAGATCGTTCCTATCATGGCTCTGGGCGGAAAGGGTGTTATTTCAGTTCTTTCCAACTGTATGCCATTTGAAACTCACGAGATCGCACAGCTTTGCCTTGATGGAAAGTATGACGAAGCAAGAGAAAAGGCATTCAAAACACTTGATTTTGCAAAGGCACTTTTCAGCGACGTAAACCCTATCCCTGTCAAGGAAGCTCTTAACCTTATGGGCTTTGAGGTCGGCGAGTGTCGTCTGCCGCTTGTAAGAATGAGCGATGATAAGATAGAAAAACTGAAAGCGTCAATGAACGCTCTCGGACTTATCAAGTAAAAAGAAATACAAAGGGCGGAGAAATTCGCCCTTTATGTTTATAACAAAATTTTAAGGTGTGCTGTAGGGGCGAACAGCGTTCGCCCGTTTCCCTGCACATACTGGTCAATAAATAAAAAGAAAAGGAATGATATAAATGACCAAGATCGCAATATGTGGCGCCTGCGGAAAAATGGGCAGGTTCATATATGACGTTATATCAGAGCGTGACGACTGCACAGTAAGCGCAGGTATCGACAAATTTGGCGAGGCTTATGCAGACTTCCCTGTAGTAAAAGAGCCTGCCGACCTGCCTGAAAAGCCTGATGTAATAATCGACTTCTCACACCCTTCCGCACTGGACGGACTTCTCAGCTATTGCCTTTCAAACGGCACTGCCCTTGTAATAGCTACCACAGGCTATACAGAAGAGGATACAGCGAAGATACACAAGGCTTCCGAGCAGATACCTGTTTTCTTCACATTCAACATGACCCTTGGTATCAATCTTCTTGCAAATCTTGCAAAAACTGCCGCAAAAGTTCTTGGCGGTCAGTATGATATCGAGATAATCGAAAAGCATCATAACCAGAAGATAGACGCTCCGTCAGGCACTGCTATCATGCTTGCAGACGCAATAAACGAGGAGCTTGACAACAAGTATCACTATGTTTACGATCGTCATTCTGTAAGAGCAAAGAGAGAAAAGACCGAGATCGGTATGCACTCTGTCCGTGGCGGCACTATTGTTGGCGAGCATGAGATAATCTTTGCAGGCAGAGATGAAGTCATCTCCCTCAAGCACGAAGCTCATTCAAAGCAGGTTTTCGCTGTGGGTGCAGTGAATGCAGGCGTTTTCCTTTGTGGAAAGCCGGCAGGACTTTACGCAATGAGCGATCTTCTTGCTTCACTTTAATTAAATATCAGATACAGTGGGCGTCCTTGACGTCCTGCTCTTTCGGAGATTTTTTACACTCCTAGGCTGCTGTTTTATACGGCAGCCTTTTTTCATACAAAAAAATAGCCGTGCGTGATTTTTTACGCACAGCCATTTCATTACATATTCTTATCAAGCTCCAAAGTCGTTTTCTCACGCTTTGTGAGCTTTTTCCATTGTGCTTTGTACTCTGCATAGACCATTTTCCACTCGGCTTCATCAGGAACATATCCACCGAAGCAGGTCTTTTCAAAAAGATCTATAAGACCGCCAAGCTCAACTCCACGCCTCTTAACAAGATATTCTCTTATCATTTCAGGCGTGTATCCCGATAGCTTATCATTAGAAGATATGGTCAAAAGCCTTACCACCCGCCTGTAAAGCCTTATGACCTTTTCTCCGTTATCTCTGAATTTAAGTGACAGTCGGAAAAATACCTCGATAATTCTGTTAAGGAACACGAAAACAACAAGCACAAACGCTACACCGATAAACAGTGCGATCCTGCTGAAATAGCTTACAAAAGTTGAAACATCAAAGTTCGTACCATTTGCACTGTAGTCACGCTGATAGCCCGGAACTGTCGGGTCAAAAGTCATCCAGCCAATGCCTGTGATAAAGACCTCTACAAAAGCGTGAGCATGGCTATCTCTTACCACAAACTCTCCACGTTCATTCTTTTCATATGCTGCAAAGCCCTCAACATACCTTGCTGGAAGTCCCAGCATTCTCGCCATAAGCGTCATGCTTGTGGCATAGTCCGTGCAGTTTCCACGCTTGCTCGTGAAAAGAAAATATGCGATAGACTCATCGTCAGGCTCATACTCGTTATCGTAAACATAGCCGTTCTGCTCAAAATAATCCACAAGCGCCTGAGCTTTCTCATAATCATTTTTGCAGTTTTCCGTTATGCTCTTTGCAAGAGCCTCCATTTTTCCACCTTTATCGTCATATGCAGAAACATCTGTGTACAACGCATATATCTTATAAATATTCCGCGCTTGATTTGATGTGACATCTCCGTTTGTCAAACCATAAGAAAGCAGCAGTTTGAACTGATTTTCGGTCATATCAATATTTGCCGCAGCCTGTCTTTCACTCTCCGTTTCAGGGATATACTCAAAGCTAATGCCAAGCTTATTTCCTGTAGCGTCATATGGTCTGTAGACCTCACTGTGAGTTGTTTTGATATAAACGTTGTTCTCCCCTGGGGTTATCATCAGCGGAGCAGGGATATAGCTAGGGGTAAAGCTGTCGCTGAACTGATTCATGACTGCCTTTTCACTGAACAGATCATCAGGAAACTGTGACTTGTCCACGCCAAGATCCTTGGTGTAATCCTTATCTGCAAGTGACTTTGCTATGCTGTAAACATAGCTCGGTGAGTTCACCTCGTTGTCACCGTAAAGATGAACATTTTTGTCAAAATCAAAATCGTAGAAGCTATCGTCTGTTACCCACTTCTCGTTTCTGAAAAGGTCAAAGGATTGTCTGCGGAGATAAATGACCTGTTCATCAGAGGTTGTGGTGAAGTTGAAAAGGATCTCGCCCGTTGCGTCTGCGCCAAATCTTGGGGAAGACTCATCACTAAGATTGTCATATGTGCCACTGCTTTTGATATTCACATCAAAGAAGTTGCTGTTTTTTTCAAGATAAGATGTCTTTGAGGAAGTCGGCATAAGCATTGCAAGCGCACCCACAAGGGTAACGAAAACCGCCGATGCCGCCACATAAGAGCCGTTTATAACAAGGTCATGCTTGCTCTCGTCTGAAACAAGTCTGCTGTGCACCATAAGTGCAATGAACACAGTGAGCATTATGGTTATGTCAAGAGTATCCATTGAGTCGGCACGCTTTCCGTAAATAAAAAACGGAAAAAGCACAACGAGCATCGTTCCAAAGCTTCTATAGCGCACAATGGTGAAATAATAAAGCACCGAAATGATAAAGAAGCCTAGTCCCACAAACAGAAAGTAGAAATATTCATCTACCTGACCTATCTCCTGCCTGTTTACATAAAACCAATTGATAAATGATTTTCCAGAATGTTCAAATCCAGCACGAAGAAGCTGAAATCCCAAAAACAGCACTGCCACCATAAGGGCGGTATAGACAAGACCTCGCAGGACTTTTTTCGGCTTCAGCCACTCAAAAAGAGCAAACAGCAGACATTCATAGACCACATATCCAAAAGTATAAAGTCTGACATTGTCTACAAGATAGGTCTTAAAGATTATGTTCATGACCACTGCTCCAAGGAGCAGCGGCAAAGCATATTTTGAAAGAATATTCACAAGGGTGTTTTTTATCTGAGCAGTTTTAGTATTCAAAAGCCACACCCCCTATGTCATTTTACGAAACTCGAAAGTTTCGTCTACAAGCCACATATTTTCTGTCTGCTTATCAAGACCGCTAAGACGTGTCACTACAAAAGAGCCGTTAAATTCTTCCATGAGAGAAGAAAATTCCCCCTGAGAAGTCGCCATGCAGGCTGTGAAGCAGATAGGAGCTGTCTTGCCTATCTCATGAGAAAAGGCAAAACGCTTTTCCTGCGGATATGGTGCTATTGCCGCAAGATCGTTTTGAAGCTCTATTATATCACCTGCCTGCTTTATTTTCATGCTTTTCCAGCCGTCAAGATAATAATTATACTCACTCTCAAAACCCTCCATGATAAGCATTGAAAGCATTGCAAGGCTCGCTTCGACTATATTATCAATATTCATAGCAAACATAGGGTCATGATTTTCGCTTGGTATATCAAGGAAAAACGCCTGACTTGAAGCCGTGACCTTTTCATCAAGGCGCACCATAAGCTCGTCACGCTTTGATGAAAGCTTCCAGTTTATTCTTTTCAGCGGGTCGCCTATCTCATACTGTCTGTGGTCATAGCCCGGAACGCCTGTAAGACCAAGTGCATTTTCATCTGATTCGCTTTCGTTATCGTCAAATGAAGCGTTCTCGGAAGTTGCTTTAAGAAGCTCTGTTTGAGAGCCAGTGTCAGGGATATTCGGCATTATCTTTATTTTTCCCACGGCTTTTTCATAACGTGAACTGTCAAGGTGCAGGGTGATTATTCCAAGATAGTCATGCAAACGTATGCTTTTTATTTTCACTGTGCCAAGACCTGCATAGCGTGTTTTCAGCTTAACGCTGACGCTTTGCTGTCTGCCGCCTGCCACGATAGTTTTAAATTCAAGTGGGCTTACAGCACCGATATTATCTGAACACTCTGCCGTTACCTCAACAACGCAAGAGGGAATAATGCGTATTGCATTTAAAAGCATTATGTCAGCGTCAAACTCCTCGTTCTTTGCACTTATTTCTGTGGAAAGCTTTATGGCTGCCACAAGTTTACGCTTGGTAATGAGAAGTGCCGCAAGAGATATCACAAAAGCTATAGCTAAAAGATAAAGCACAAGCGTACCGCCGCTTCCGTTTATATAAACTCTAAGCAGTATCGCCACCGCCACGCAGGTAAGATAACCTAAAAGATTTTTCATGGGGTCATATCCTCTATTTCTCTATTGCGTCAGGTGATTTTACTGTAAGAGCGATATTTTCAAGAGCTTTCCTTTCATTTTCAAAGGCGGATTTGCCTTTAGGAGAAAGCATAAGTCTATGTGCAAGAACGTCAGGCATAACAGCCTTGACATCATCTGGCATGACAAATCCTCTGCCCTGAACAAAGGCATAGGCTTTTGAAGCTTTGAGAAGTGCGATACTTCCACGGGGAGAAACGCCAAGCTTTACATAATCTGAATTTCTTGTTGCGGTAACAAGGCTCAGGATATATTTTCTCACAGAAAGCTCTGCGGTCACATTTTCAGCGTAGCCCATAAGCTCACGGACGTTTTCAAGGGTCATGACAGGCTGGATATTCTTTGCAAAGCCTGATCTTTCGGCTCTTGACATGATATCAAGCTCATCATCATATGAGGGATAGCCCATTGATATCTTCATAAGAAATCTATCCATTTGGGCTTCAGGCAAATGATAAGTGCCGTAAGTTTCCACAGGGTTTTGTGTGGCAAGCACCATAAAGGGCAATGGAAGTTCATGAGTTTTACCGTCAATGGATATCTGATGTTCTTCCATGACTTCAAGCAAGCTTGACTGAGATTTTGGGGAGGCTCTGTTTATTTCGTCTGCCAAGAGGAAATTGCACATTGCCACACCCTCTTTATACTCAAGCTCATGAGTTTTCTGGTCTATCATAGAAAAGCCAACGATATCGGACGGCATAACGTCAGGGGTAAGCTGGATACGGTTATATTTGCCGTCCACTGACCTTGCAAGGGCTGATACAAGCTGAGTTTTGCCTACTCCAGGCACGTCCTCGATAAGAACATGACCGCCGCAAAGCATGGCTGTGATTATTTTAAGCACAGAGTCTGTCTTGCCGACGATAACTTTTTCGATATTATCTGTGAGAAGTTTTACCTTTTCGTTCAATTTTTTTATCCCCCTTTTTATCAGGTGTTCTGTTTGGTGTGAGCGATATCATTTTTCTTTTTAAAAGCACCACATTTTCGATACCTGTGGTATGCGGGAACATATCAACGGGCTGGATAAGCTGTGCTTTATAGCCTATTTTTGCAAGAAGCTTCAAATCACGCTCGAGAGTTTCTATTTTACAGGAAACGTAGACTATCTTTTCAGGTCTGAGTTTGCCCAAGGCTTCAACAAATTCTTCTGTTGTGCCTGCTCTTGGAGGGTCAAGGAAAACTGTATCACAGCTCTCACCTGCCTGCGCAAGCTTTGTCATGAACTCACCTGCGTCCTCATTATAAAACCTGATATTGTCAAGCTTATTGAGCTTGGCATTTGAAACTGCGTCCTTTACGGCTTCGGCATTAAGCTCAACGCCTGCCACGTCTGCACCGCTTTTTGCAGCGATAAGACCGATAGTACCTGTTCCGCAATATGCGTCGATAACTTTATCGCCTTTTTTAAGTTCGGCACAGGAAACTGCCTGAGCATAAAGTTTTTCGGTCTGCTCGGGGTTTACCTGATAGAAAGAATGAGGTGAAATTCTGAACTTACAGCCGCACATCTCGTCGGTGATATAGCCTTTGCCGTACATTATAATATCACGGTCGCCCAAAGTAAGAGGAACTCTGCCTTTATTAACGTTTTGGACGATAGTGGTTATATACGGGTGTTTTTCAGTAATAGCTTTAACGAAATTTTTCTTTGCAGGAAATATGGGGGTAGCTGTAACTAGCACGAGCATTACCTCGCCTGTTGTTTGGGAGGTACGGATAAGGGTATGCTTAAGAAGGCCCTGATCACTTTCCTCGTTATATGGAAGGATACGGAAGTCAGCCATAAGCTCTTTAAGGGTAGCGCCTATTTGCTGTGCTCTTATATCCTCCAAAAAGCAATCGTCAGTTATTACCATGCTATGGGTAGAGGACTGATATACTCCTGAGACGATACGCTTTGAGCTATTGACCTTATAGACAGTTTGGACTTTATTGCGATAATTATAGGGGTAGTCCATAGTTATTATCTGCTGAGGTCTGCAAAAGCGGCTCAACATTCTATCGGCTTTTGCCTGCTTCCATTCTATTTGTTGGGCGTAGACCTTATCCAACTGACAGCCGCCGCAACGTTTAAAGCAGCTACATTTTTTCTCGCCTGTTGACTTATCGATAGTGGTATGTTTATTCATCACATTTACTCTTTTCATTATGTATAAATTTTATTTTAAGTATACCATTTTATATGAATAATGTCAACAAAGGCGGTTATAACAATTAAATTTAGCAGTATGCTCATGGGGTATAGCTAAGGTGTGTCGGTATAAATATTCAATTTTCAAGCTTCAGACGGAGTGCAGGAAGTGCTTTTCTGTGCGATCAGAACCTCTCATCGTGTTCACCTAACTCACGTTGACAAAATGTTTCCTCATACACTGTCGCTCCGCAAGGTTTCCGATTTGTGGTGAAACCCCTTCTACTTATACACGAAAAGTGGGTATTTTGTTGCAGAAAAAATGCAACAATTGCAGAAATGTTGCCAAATTAAATTATAAATCATTTGTTTGCACAAATTTTGGGGTGTGAATTGGCAGATTTGACGGAAAACACATGAAAAATGTATAGTATTTGGGTATAAAAATACCGCCAAACCTTAGTCAAGCGGTTATTTGTATTATTCAATATCGATAAGTCCTGCGTTGAAACGAAAATTGACCCACACGCTCATGTGGAGCGTGGCTGGGATAAACTACAAAAACATAACGTCAGCATAATATTTCAACTCACACGCTCACGTGGAGCGTGACCGCCTCGCCGTAGCGGAGCGGTTATTTGTATTATTCAATATCGATTATCGGCTCCCACCGATAATGTCCGTTACACTCTTTATTAGTGCAGACAAAGTAATGTGCCTTATCTGCTGTTGTATTCACAGGAACATAGTAGCCGTTATGGCAAACAGGACACTCAACTTTTTCGCCTTTTTTTAACTTTGTGAGAATATCATTTTCTTCTGCCATGAACATAGCCCCCTTTTCTCCAGTTAAATTCAGGATAAACGTCTTTTACTGCAAGCTTTGAACACCACGCACAACACTTGCTGTGGTCTGAGCGGATAACGTACACCCTAAGTCCTGCGATGAAACGAAAATTGACTCACACGCTCACGTGGAGCGTGACGTATTTACAAATCTTGACAACAGAACCATTTTCATTTCAACTCACACGCTCACGTGGAGCGTGACGAACCGCCTGCCTCGACTTCGATGTTTCTTAAAATTTCAACTCACACGCTCACGTGGAGCGTGACCCGAGGATAGTCAAATATCAGCACCCTGTCTGTGATTTCAACTCACACGCTCACGTGGAGCGTGACCTGCTTCTTTGCGCTTGCTTTCCTTTATTTCTTCATTTCAACTCACACGCTCACGTGGAGCGTGACCGCTGTTTAAACTCCACTCTCTGTCATCATCAGGCATTTCAACTCACACGCTCACGTGGAGCGTGACGCTTCTTCTTTCATAATAAACGCTCCTTTTTCAATTTCAACTCACACGCTCACGTGGAGCGTGACGGTAAGACGGACGAGATCGCCGACATTCTTGTAAATTTCAACTCACACGCTCACGTGGAGCGTGACTAGCACTTTAGCACTTTACCATGCTAAAGTGGGAATTTCAACTCACACGCTCACGTGGAGCGTGACACTCACTTCACCGCTTTACCACTTTACTATACTAATTTCAACTCACACGCTCACGTGGAGCGTGACACTTGATGTTGTGTATATCTGGTGCTTGCTCAACGTGATGCGGACTTATTTTTTTATTTAATGGGTATCGGTTTGATTTTGTTCACTGTACATTCATAAATAGCATGGCATTTTCATGCGAACTTACTAGGGATTTGTGGATCACTTGGGGTACGCTGGTCAAAATATTAGGACGCCTTCGGGGTCATAGGTTTCTTTGATGCCGTAGTGTTCTATTCTATGCTTCCAATTGTTGCCTAAGTAATATATCCGCAGACTATCATGCTTTGGGTCTATTATTTTCAGAAGTTTATCTTTCACTTTCAGAAAAGTGCCATAGTCTACGTCTATTTCAAACACGCTGTTCTGCACTCGCTGTCCATAATTTTGACACTCTTTCGACACTTTTCTGAGCCTTGTTTTACCCTTATTATCTGTTGTTGATACATCATAGCTTACTAAGGTCATCATTTATATCACCTCTATTTCAGCAAATAGTTCGGGTACTCATCTAGCTCGCCACGGATATATTTTGCGAGAAGCGAGCTTTGCACATATGGGAGTAGCCCTTGCTGTATCTTTTCGCCCAGATATGGGTGGACTATGCTTATGCGCTTACGCTCCTGCCATGCGGTGAGGACTTTTTTCTTGCCCTCTTTGGAGAGGTATACTGCGCCGCTGACCTGAGTTTCAAAGTCCTCGGGCTTTATCATTTTCAAGTTTATCATGGTAAGCACAAGTCGCTCCACCACGCAACGAAATTCCTCTACAAGGTCGCAGGACAGGCTGCTTCTGCCTGAACGCAGGGCGTGGTAAAAGCCGAGGCAGCTATCAAGTCCTACGCTTTCAAGGGCTGATGTATATGATGAAATTGCGATAGTATACAGAAACGAGAGCATGGCGTTTACTCTGTCGAGGGGTGGGCGTTTGGTGCGGTTGGCAAGGTAAAAATCTTCTTTTTGGTGGAGTATCAGTCGGTCAAATATATCAAAATATGCCTTTGCACAGCTTCCCTCTATACCCATGATGATATCTTTATCGGCAGTTTCATAGACGGTCTTTATGCCGTTTTCAAGATATTTTATACAATCTGTAAGCTCTCCGTCACTGTTTATATCTGGGTTATCGTGGAGCGAACGTCTGATAAGATAACGTGTATTTGAAAGCTTTGCGGCGACAGTATTCCTGATAAGGTCAAGCTGAGGAATAGAAAAAAGCTCAAACTGCTCTTTTCGCAGATAGACGTTGCCCTTTGTTTTGCCCTGAACTCTTGCGAGAAATTTACCTTGAGGAGAAATAAAATTAACGGCTATACCATATTCTGCACACTTGCCCATAAGCGCAGGTGAACAGCCCGAATAGCTGAAAATATAGATATCCTCGATATTAGTAAAAGGCACACGGAACTTCTCGCTGTCCTCTGCCCTGCACACTATGTTTTCGCCGTCAAGTGTGAGGTAGGCAGTTTCTTCGAGAATATAAAGTGAATTGAGCAGTTTACGCATTGTTTTCACCTCCGTTCATGGAGAAAATCGTATTTTTCACGCTATATTTCTTCACTTTTGGAAAGCACATATCCGACAGTGAACAGCCTGAACATTTCTGACCTTTTACACGCTTTGGAATAATATCCGCTGCAAGTATCTCACGCATTTTTCCAAGATAGTCGCAAAGCATTTTATCATACTCTGCGCCCTGAGTATCAAAGGGCAATTCTGATCGTCTGCGCACATCTGCATAGTACAGAAAACATCGGCTATTGCAATGAAATACGTTATCCACGCAAAGCTTCTGCGCATAGACTTGTATAGCGTCGGTCTGATTGAACTCCCCTGCTTTGGGTCTGGTGGGTTTATACTCCACAATTTCCACACGGAATGTGCCGTCCAGGGTATCTATATAGTCGCCGCATTTGTCACGGACGAACTCGATACAATCTACAACTCCGAAAATATTGTACTTAGTGTCATCGTTATACACTGACACGTCACTTCGGACGATCTTACGCTTATTTTCAAAGTTGCGCTCACCGCTGTGGACGTTCTCATGGAGGAGGTTTGCTTTGACGACAAAGGCGTTTTCAGCCCAGTCGTCATTAACTTCTAAAAGAGCAAACCTGCGTGGACAATACATATAATGCTGTATGTCACGGATATTGATAGTTACATCTTCGCTCATCAGAGCTTTTCAATTAGGGTAACGCCCTCAGGCATATCCTTATCTATGGAGATATCATAGTCTGAGTAATGTCTTGGAGTTGTCACGCCGTCTTTGAGCTTAACTGACACCTTGTCAAAGAGGATATGTGCAGGGGCATTGCCCAGGGCGGAGTCATGCTTGAACACGATAAGCTTACGCATACAGAGCTTTCCTCTTGCGGCACTTCTGTCATGCTCGAACATATTGATAATAGATGTCCAAAGAAGCTCAAGGTCGTCCTCGCTAAAGCCTGTTATCTTCTGAGCGAGCATTGCGGAAACATAGCCCTCGCCACGATAGAGAGCATATGGGATTATGCTCTTTTTGCCCATTTCGGTCTCACCGCTCTGCTGTCTGTCTTCTGTTGTTCTTGCCTGTCTTGTGATTGTGATATCCTGAGCAAAAACAGGGTCGATACTTCTTGCAAAGTTGAGCTGTACAGGACCTCTTACAATGCCGCACGGGTCATCGCCTGTACTCATTACTGCACCGAAAGTTCTTACGTCAAAGTAGTTCTGACAGATATAGTCACGAGCCTGCTTAACGTCATCAGGATTCTTGCCTTTCTGCTTTGTGGCAAGGCCAAGGGTATTATAAGCTTCGGTGAACTTTGTATTGAGGGCTTTGTCTGCCTTGATAAGGATATTGTAGCCTGCTTCGCCCTCTTTGGTAAGCTCCACAAAGTTTCTTATCTTCCTTTTAAGGCACACGTCTGTAACGATACCGAGGCTTGTTTCAGGGTCTGTTCTAGGCATATTGCCTGCGTCAGGGTCGCCGTTTGGGTTGCCGTTCTCAACGTCAAAAAGCATTACAAATTCATACCTGTTCTTGATTGCGTTTTCCATAATATTTCGTCCTTTCTTTATTCTTCTGATTTTTTGGTGTAAAGCGCTTTATTCTGCTGTGCATATCCTACAATAAATCTGCCCTGATCGTCTAGGGAGAGTGTAGACGGGAATTTGCCGTCAAGTCCGTCAAGTATCTCTCTGCAGAGTTTGTTATAGAATATTGGGCTTGAAAGCTTCTTGATATGGTTTTGTGAAAGCTTATACAGCTTTGGAAAAACTGTTGACGGCTTTGAGCATGCAGAAGCAAAGTATGAGTCCTTAATTGTTCTGTTAAGTCCTCCGCCTGAAGCGTCCTGCTGGATCTTTTCAAGCACCGCGAAAAGTCTTCCACAGAGATAAGCCTGATTTTTGTTTTCAAGATCTAATGACATTTTGATCTCCTC
>ERZ1106935.833-NODE-833-length-32168-cov-82.565254_pt1 | contig 32168 bp, 19 predicted proteins | sample MGYA00403666_ERZ1106935 | MGnify/ENA primary metagenome ERZ1106935 (study PRJEB35170, sample SAMEA104062452) | human gut metagenome | biome: human gut; feature: human-associated habitat; material: faeces | place: Denmark | collected 2012-11-20 ... | reverse complement strand
TCCCCATTCATATTTATCTTTATTAATAGACTGATGAGAAAGAAAATTTTACTGATTCTTCCATTACTCCTCTTTGCCATCACCCAGCAGTTGCAGGCCGTCACCTGCAACTGGGGCTATTGCAACAGTGTTGTCAACGACCAGTTTGGATCTGTCAACAAGGGCAAGGGAGCCATCTATATCCCGGCCGAGATCTCGAAGATGTACGAGGGCAAGCAGCTCTCCTACGTCCGCGTTGGACTGGCCGCCAAGGCCAAGACCGTCAAGGTCTTCGTCACCAAGGACCTCAATGGCGAGTATATCACCACCCGCACCCAGCGCGACCAGCTGAGTGGTTTCAACGAGATCAAGTTTGCTGAGCCCTGGACCATCGACGGTGAGGGCTTCTATATCGGCTATGAGTTTGAGTCCGACGACTACGCCCTGGGAGCCTCCACGATGTATAACGAGAACGCCTGTTGGGCCGACCTCGGCGACGGTTGGAAGAACTATGCGGTCGAGGACCACGCCCTCGCCCTCTCCATCCAGGCCAAGATCAGCGGCGACGACCTGCCGAAGGACTACTGGCTCTTCTGCTCCAACGACATCCTTGCTGAGGCTGGCAAGCCTTTCAACATCAACTTCTCCATCCGCAACATGGGCACCGCCATCGGACGCCGCTTCCAGGTGGCCTATAGCATCGATGGTGGCGAGGAGGTGACCGAGGAAATCAAGCAGACGCTCGGCCAGGACATGGAGAAAGACTTCAGCATCGCCCATCCCGGCTACGCCTCCCTGGGCAAGCATAGCGTACAGATCCGCCTCGTCAGCGTCAATGGCGAGGCCGACGCCTACGAGGGCAACAACGTGGCCAACTCCACCATCCGTGTGATGAATACTCTCCCCGTGCAGCGTGTCGTCTTCGAAGAAGGCACGGGCACCTGGTGCCCTTATTGCATCCGTGGCATCGAGGGCTTCAACTACATGACGGAGAAGTATCCCGATACCTTCATCGGCATTGCTGTCCACAAGGACGACCAGTTTGCCACCAGCTCCTACGACAAGCTCACCTTCTCGGGCTATCCTTCTTCCTACGCCATGCGCGACTGTTCTCAGTCCATCAACCCCTCTTCGGCCAACCTCGAGGGCGTCTATAAGGTGATAGCCGCCCAGCAGCCCGTGGCCTCCGTGGGTGTCGTCGCAGGCTACACCGACGCCAGCAAGACGACGTTCACCGTCCGCACCAACCTCAACTTCTTCACCGCCAAGACCGGCCTCAACTACCGTCTTTCTTATGTGCTCCTCGAGAGTGGCATGATCGCCTACCAGCAGGGCTACTACAAGGACACGGAGATGAACCACGTGGCCCGCATGAACTACTCTTTCGACGGTTTCGCCAACAGTGTGCCCAAGAGCGTGGAGGAAGAAGAGGATGTGGAGAGCTTCAGAGATCTTGAAATGCCCACGACGGTCCAGAACAAGGACAATGTCGAGTTGGTCTGCCTCCTCATCGACGGCATCTCAGGCCATATCGTCAATGCAGCCAAGTGTGAGATCGATGCTGAGGCGCCCGTCAGCGCCATCCGCGAGACGCGTCAGCAGGATGTGCCCATCTTCACCGTCAGCAACGGACAGTTGAACCTCAACGGCTACCGTGGCACCGTCAGCGTCTATGACGCCAGCGGCAAGCAGGTCTCCGCCGACCATCTCCAGGCTGGCCTTTACATCCTGCGCGCCACCGACGGCAACCAGAGCTTCGTCCAGAAGGTGGTGGTCCGCTAAGTATTTCCTCGTCCTCGCGCCCTCTTGGCGAGGAGGACGAAGAAAATCTCTCATAGAGGAGGATGGAAGGCCGTGGTGCTTTCCTCCTGCCTCTGCCTGTATCTTTGCCTACTGCGGCTTCCGATATATTCACCTATCAAAAGACAACACGAATGAAACCGATCCGACAATTATTCCTTTCTGCCCTATCGCTGTTTCTTGTCGCTCCGCCAGCCTTAGCCCAGGACACCCATGCCCCCACGTGGCATTTCCCCCTCCAGGCAGCCGGCACGGCGGCTCAGCGAACCCTCTGGGGCTATATGGGCTCCTGCACCGACTGGCCCACCAGCAGCGCCGACTATGGCTTTATGGCCTTCACGGCTGGCGCCTCTCCCACCTTCAGCGACCTGCTCGTCGATGCGGTCCACACGATGTCGCCCAATGGTGGCGGCGCGCTCCACGACGGACTCTACGACGCGGTCCACTACGTCAAGGAGGAAAACATGCTGAAGGTCACCCACTATCAGTTTAGCACCGACGGCAAGTGGCACTCCACCATCGTGCCCACACTGGTCTCCGACCCCACGCTCATCGCCACCGAGACGGCCTCCAGCCGCGCCACGGGCAAGGTCTATGGCCAGTTCTACAACAATGCCCTCAGCGGCTTTGAGTTTGGCGTCATCGACTACGACGCCATGGAGCGTACCACCATCGCCGAGTCGCAGCACAAGTATGTCGCCCTCGGCGTCACCTCCTACGAGGCGGTCTATGGCGTGGCCACTGACGGCAATCTCTACCGCATCGATACCGAGACGGGTGAGGAGCGCCTCGTCGGTCCGACGGGTGTCAGTGTGGCCGAAAGTTCGCGCCAGAGCTACGGCCAGAGCGGTGAGATCGATCAGGACGACGACGTCTTCTACTGGGCCTGCATCGACAAGGACAAGCATGCGGCTCTCTACACCGTCGATCTTGCTTCGGGTGCTGCCACCCTCATCGCAGACATGCCCCACAACGAGCAGATCCTTGGCATGGGCATCCCCGACGCCACGCCTCCAGCTGCCGCTCCTGCAGCCGTTGCCGACTTCCGTATCGCCTTCGACGGCGGTTCCACCTCTGGAACGGTCAGTTTCACGGCTCCGACCAAGACTTATGGTGGCGCTTCGCTCTCGGGATCGGTCAGCTACACCGTCAAGGCCAACCAGCGCACCATCGCCTCGGGCACGGCCACGCCCGGCCAGCAGGTCAGCGCGCCTGTGAGCGTCCGCGAGGGTACGACCTACTTCCGTCTCCAGATTGCCAACGAGGCAGGCGCCGCCCCCGTGGTGCGCAAGACGCAGTATGTCGGCTTCGACGAGCCGCTGCCGCCCACCTCCGCCCGCCTCGCCATCTCCGCCAGTGGCCAGGCCACCGTCACCTGGGGTGCGCCCCAGCGTGGTGTCAACGATGGCTATGTGGGTCCGCTCACCTACGATGTGGTGCGCTATCCTGGCACCGTCACCGTGGCCTCCGCCACGCAAAACCGCAGCCTGAGCGAGCAGCTCCCAGATCAGCTTGGCAACTATATCTATGCCATTACAGCCATCAACGGCACGAAGCGCAGCCAACCTGCCAACACCAATGCCGTGCGCTACGGCAGCAGCATTGAACCCACCTACACCGAGACCTTCGACACCCAGGATGCCTTCAATCTCTATAAGGTCATCAATGCCAATAACGACAACTACACCTGGAAGTGGCACGAGGTGCTCCAGTGTGCGCAGTATGAAGCCAACCTCGGCCGCGCTGCCGACGACTGGCTCGTCTCGCCCCCCATCCACCTCCAGGCCAACCATATCTATACGCTCTCCTTCAAGGCCCGCAACTCCCTCGTCTATTACAATGAGGTGATCGAGGCCAAGTGGGGCAACCAGGACAATGTCTCGGCCCTTACCAACGAAGTCATCGGCCAGACAACGCTCTCGGGCGCCGTCTTCCAGCCTTATGGTAAGGAGATCACTTCGGCTAAGGATCAGACCATCTATCTCGGCATCCACGCTCTCAGTCCAGCGGGCACGGCCAAGGTACTCATCGATGATATCACCATTGCCGACGAGGGCCATGTGCAGGGTCCCGACTCCGTGCGCAGTCTTCGTGTCGTCCCCGACGCTCAGGCTCGCCTCCAGTCCACGCTTTCCTTCACTGTCCCGACGAAGACCGTTCAGGGCGGATCGCTCGGTGCCATCACCAAGATAGTTGTAGAGCGTGATGGCACGCCCGTCCATACCTTCACCTCTGCCACGCCTGGCCAGACTCTCTCCTGGGACGATACCACGCCGCAGCAGGGCTTGAATCGCTACACCGTCACGGGATACACACAGCAGGGTGCGGGCCGCAAGGCTACGGTCTCGGTATGGGTAGGTCTCGACCAGCCTGCCGAGCCTCGCAACCTCACCACCACCGACACGCAGCAGGGTGCCCGCATCGCCTGGACTGCGCCTTCTGCCAAGGGAGCCCACGAGGGTGTTGTTCTCTCCGAGGGCCTCACCTACAACGTCTATGAGTATGACGCCGACGAGATCCTGGAGCCTTGGCAGTCGGTCGAGGAGGGGCTCGCGGACGCTTCCTACGAGGTCAGCCTGAACAAGAGCGGTCCGCAGACGCTTCGCCATTTTGCAGTCTCGGCCCTTAATGGGGCAGGGGAGGGCAACCGCGCCTTTGCTCCGGCCGTCATTGCTGGTGCACCCTACACGATCCCTTATCGTGCGGGTTTTGCCCCCGCCAGCGACAAGAGCCTGTGGTGGATTCCCGTCGATGCTGGCAACAACCAGTTTGTGCGCAACGGCCAACAGGCTTCCGATGGTGATGCCCACTGCATGATGTTCACGTCCTACAATCCCGATGTGGCTGCCGAGCTCTATTCCGGCAAGATCGCCCTCGCGGGCACGCAGGACGCCGAGGTGGTCTTCAGCCACAACGCCACGGCCAATAGCACCGACCGTATCGAGGTCACGGTGCGCCAGCCGGGTTCTGCCGAGGAGACCATCGGTGTCGTCGATTACCAGAGCATCGGCGCTAGTGGATGGCAGCGCACGGCCTTCTCCATCCCGGCCAAGTATGCCTCCGCTCCCTATGTCGTCATCGGTTTCCGTGCCACGGCCCCCATCTACCACGCCATCCGTCTCGACGACGTCTGTGTGCGTGGTGTCTTGGCCAATGACCTTTCTGTCGCCATGACCGCTCCGCAGCAGGTGGAGAAGGGACTTCCCGTCGAGGTGACGCTGGCCGTCGAAAACCACGGTACGAAGGAGGCTTCCCATTATGCCGTCCGTCTCGCTGTGGCCGACGAAGTGCTCTACAACGAGACTTTCGACACACCGCTTGCCTCGCTTGCCACCCATACCATTCCCGCTCGTGTCGTCCTCCCGGTCTCCATGGAGGGCAGTGAATTGACCCTGACGGCTACGGTCTCCTATGAGGCCGATGAGGACCGCACCAACAACACCGCCTTGCAGCAAGTGACGGTCGGCGAGTCGCCCGTCCCCGCTCCCAATCAGGTTTCGGGCAGCCAGCAGGGCGACGCTGTCACGATCTCTTGGGTTGCGCCTGCTGCCGCCAGCATCCCGACCAAGGAGACCTTCGATAGCTATCCTGCCTGGACCATCGACAAGATCGGTCCCTGGACCACCTACTCCTCCAACAAGGGCGAGACTGGATGGCTTTGGGGTGCCATGGGTATGCCGTTTGAGCACGAGGGCGAGCCCTACGTCTATATCGTCTTCGTCCCCGACTCCATCCAGGACGGCATCACGGGCTACAACTACTCGCTGAAGCCCCATAGCGGCGACCGCTGTCTCATGGCCCGCTACAGCCGCGCCAAGGACTATTCGCTCATCGACAGCGACGACTGGCTCTTCTCGCCGATGCTCTCGGGCGAGGCGCAGACCATCAAGTTCTTTGCCAACGACACCGAGCCCGATCCCAGCAATCTTCGCTACTACGCCACCTTCGAGGTGCTCTACTCCACCACCGGACTCAAGCCCGATGATTTCACGCGGGTCAATAGTTTCAAGCAGGAGGACAGTCATTGGGGTGAGTTTGCCTTCGATGTGCCTGCGGGTGCACAGTATTTTGCCATCCGCAACACCACCGAGGGTGTGCCCTTCGACGGCCTCCTCATCGACGACATCAGCTACCTTGCAGGCTATGGCCTCTTGGAGGGCTTCAATGTCTATCGCGATCGTGAGTTGATCGAGAGTCTGCCCGCCGACGCCACGTCCTTCAGCGAGGCCCAGATGCCGTGGGGTCGCCATCAGTATGCTGTCACGGCGGTCTTCGCTGGCGGCGAGTCGGCCCTGGCCACGAGTAGCGAACTCATCTTCACGGGCATCACGACGGTTCAGTCCAGCCCTGTTGCTGCCGATTGCCAACCGGTCTATAACCTTCAAGGACAGCGTGTTGGCGTTCGTTCCGACCTCCACCGTTTCCCCAAGGGCGTCTATGTCGTGGGAGGCAAGAAGGTAGTGGTAAGATAAGTCTCAGATAGACTTTCGAACCCCTCTCGCCGTTCCTATCCTATAACAAGGTCCGCCAGTCTGCTTCCCTTTTGGAGGCTCGCTGGCGGATCTTTTCTTTACTTCTGTCGCATCATCCACGGATGTGCGCTTTCCTTCCCTTCTTCCTTCTTGTCTCTGTGATCAGAAATCGAAAACGTCATTTCGTCATTACGACGTCGCTCAATCCCAGCTGCCCGCTTCCGCCAATGGATGAATCGAGATAGGGGATGGGGTTCCAAAGTCCTTCATGATGACTCGCCAATTTGTTGGTTCATCCGGAAAATGGAGTGATAGGGTTGTTTGCGTTGTTTCGATGCAGCCTGCTAAGTGGGGAAAACAACACGAACAACAAGTACAACGTATCACAACATTTCGCCTTGAGCAATCCTGCCGAGAGGTAAACAACATGATACTCCCAGGTTCATGCAAGAGACACCCACCTAATGACGAAATGACGTAATGACGAAATGACGTTTTCACTTTTCCACTTCTCCTCAGAATTTTCTAAAAAGAGAGCATGTAAAGAAAATTAGTGTCATCTATGGAGATTTATACAGTTAAGCTATATACTTCGTGTGTTAGATTTACAAAAGTTCGAAACATTTTTGTTCCCCGTTGCAGTATCGCTCTGCGTTATTCGTTAGTTTTTGTGAACGGTTATGAACGGATTATGAATGGTTTATGAATGGATTGTAAACGCTTATGAATGGATTTGCATTCGGTTGTTCTATATCGTAATTTTGCACCGTCTTCAACAGACATTATCACTGTCAGCAACTGACAAGGTGAAGCCGTATCAACTTCAAAAACTTTCAAAGCAATGAAACAAAATCGCAGTCCCACCAAGTCCGCAGAACGGCGGCAAAACAATTCGATTACGTATCGGTCTCGTATCGTTTCCGTATCGATCTCGTATCAATCCCGTATCGTTCTCGTATCGTCCTCCTATCGTTCTCCTATCGTTCTCGCTTCCGGAAGCGGAAACAATACGGAAACGATACGGAAACAATAGAAGAAGCAAGGGAGAAACAAGGGAGAATGCTCCCAACTCAAAACATTTTCAAATTTTTAAAACTTTACAATTATGGCAAGACTCAATGGTATCTTAACCAAACTCCAGGGATCAGTAGGTAGCTTTACCTTCAAGCAGAACGGTGGTCAGACCGTCGTGTCTGAGAAGATCACTCAGACGACCAACGCGAAGACCAATGGTCAGCAGAAACAGCGCATGAAGTGGACGAACGTTATTCGTCTGTATCAGGTGCTGACGCCTTATCTGAAGCTCGCCTTCGGTGGGGCCCGCAATGGCCGCAGCGACTACAACAAGTTCGTGTCGGTGAATCTCGGCAAGGCACCAGTTTATCTCACCAAGCAGGAGGCGCAGGCGGGGGCCTGCCTCGTGGCGCCCTACGAGGTGTCGCACGGTCTCATCAAGTCGATCTCGGTCAGCGGGAAGGGCAACCAGGCCGTGACGGACATCAATCTGGGCGACTTGGCTATCACTGACGAGACGATGGTGAAGGAGTTTTCGAACGCCGTGGTGCAGAACAACGGTCTCTACGAGTATGGCGACCAGATCACGTTCTTCCTGGTCAGACAGGAGGTGAACGACGTGACCATGCTTCCCATGGCGGTAGTGGAGGCCTGCTGCGTCGTGCTGGACAAGGCTTCTGAGTCGAAGCTCCTCACGGTCGTGGATGCGCGTGGCTTCTCGGTGCAGGAGGGACATCTGGCGGCGCAGGCTGCTCATGATTTCGGCGATCATGGTCTGGTGTGGATCCACTCCCGCAAGCAGGCGGCAAAGACGCTGGTCTCGACGCAGCACCTCATCTGCGAGAACAACTTGATGAAGGAGTATCAGGGGCAGGCAGCTTACCAGCGTGCCACTGACAGCTACGGTGGCGTGAGTGATGTCTATCTGCGTCCGAACGGTGTGCTGAACCCTGTGGAGGGCTCCGTGCCCGTGGCTCCCTCGGTGGAGGGGAAGAAGACGCTGCGTCTGTCGGCAAGTCCGGTCAACGGTGGAACGGTCTCGGGGGGTGGCTCCTTCGACAAGGGGAGCCGCGTGAGCATCCATGCCGTGGCCTCGGGCGACTATACCTTCAGCCGCTGGAGTGACGGGGACACGTCGGCGTCGCGTACCGTGACGGTGAATGGTGACATGTCGCTGACGGCTTACTTCACCAAGACGACCTCGGGCGGAGAGTCTTCGGAGACGAACCCCGATGGTGGCGACGGCAACTTGGGTGACTAAGCAGTAGGGTGCTGGGGGCGCGAGACGCCCTCAGCACCTTTCATTTTTTCATGAATCCCCGCTGATCGTACGATAATCGACTCGTTAATACTTTATTCTGAGCCTTCTTGCTGATTGACTTGGTCTTAGAAGAACAAGTACTGCACGTAGAGCGAGGCGTTGTAGGCCAGCAGGAAGACGGATAGTCCCATCAGAGCCACACGGGCAGCCAGCAGCCAGCGGGCACGGAGGCGCAACAGGGCGAAGCCCATGGCGATGGGGAGGACGAAGAGCCAGTGGGGTGACATGATATAGACCTCGTTGAGGCCGAAGCCGAGCACCACATGGATGATCATGTCGAAACCCATCCATGACAGGGCGATCCACAGAAAGCGACTGCGGCGCCCCATCCAGATGCCGGCGAGGAAGAAGAGGACGACGAAGGCCTCGACGGCATAGCTCGCCGCATAGCGGTAGGGGACGATGACGGGGCGATTGATGAGCACGTCGCCCAGCACATGGTCGGTGTGGAGCTGTATGGGCTCGCCAAACAAGTTTTCGACGATGCTCTCCAGGCGCGGGGTCGTGGCGTCGGTCCACGACGAGAATTCCCCTTGTCCCATTGGCTTGCCCTGGTGGGCATAGACCGCTTTCTTCATCCGGCGACGCTCCTTCTCCTTGGCCCTTGCGCGGAAGATGCTGTCGGCAGTATGGGAAAGGCCCGTAGTGTCGGTCGTGGCCGACTGCTTGATGAGGTTTTGCATGATGGCGCCGCGCTCTTTCTTTTCCCGTGCGGCCGTCGCCTCTTGGCGAGCGAGGTATTTCGGCTTCTCGAACGTCTGCCACTCCCAGCGCGCAAATCCCCATATCAGCGCCGACGGGACGATAACGGCCAGCAGCAGGTGGGCAGGGCGGAAGAACCGCTTGCCACTCGTGCCCCAACTGGCCAGGAAGACCTTGATGCCATTGTTGAGCGAGATGCCCGCCGTGAGCAGGAAGAACAGTACGGTCTGTGCCTTCGTCAGCGGCCTGCCGCGAAGCAGACTACGGCCCGCGACGTAGAGGGTGAGGATCAGGGCCGTCGTAGAGAGGCCGAAGTGGTCGGGAACGCTGAGCGACACCATCGTGTAGGCGAAGGAGAGAAAGAGAAGGGTGAGCAGCAGGGCGTCGGCCGTGGCCAGTCCGACGATCTCGCGCAGGATGCGAAAAAGGAAGAGGACGGCGTAGAAGGTGGCGGCGACGAGCAACAGGGCCGTGAGGACCTGCGCGAAGTTGACCCCCGTGGCGAGGATGATCAAGCGGTTGACTTGGGCGGGGATCCACATGAAGAAGGCCAGCAGCGGGTGGCGGTAGATGTTGTAGGCCGCCGACCAGTCGTTGAGTACCAGGTAGGTGATGGGGTCGAAGCCCGAGATATGGAAGTGGCGCAAGACGAGTTTGCGATAGCCGTCCGTGACTTGGGAGAACCACTCCCAGTAGCGACAGACGATCATCGTGTTGAGTACGAGGGCATAGAGGAGGGCGCCCCATGCCAGTCTGCGCTCCTCGCGTCTCACCTTGAAAAGGCCGAGGGCGCTATGCAATGCCTGGACGATGATGGTGGACCTGCTGTGGTCGGATGCTTGATTCATGCCGCAAAATTACGCTTTCTTCGCCGATGATGCAAATTATTCGGCCCGATAGCTTGGCGGAAACCATGGAAATGACTAATTTTGCCCATAGAAAGACGACAACATGGAGATACTCATAGCTTTCGACTCCTTCAAAGGGTGTCTCTCCAGCCAGGCAGCAGGAGAGGCCTTCGCCCGCGGCGTGCGATCCGAGGGTGCCACCTGTCGTGTGCTGACGATGAGCGACGGTGGCGACGGAATGCTCGATGCCTTTCTCGCGACCTTGGGTGGAGATCGCATCACTATCGCCTGCCACGATGCCCTGATGCGCCGTATAGAGGCCTCCTACGGTCTCTGTGGCCAGCGTGCCATCATCGAAGTGGCCCAGGCCTGCGGATTGTCGCGCGTCGAACCGGAGAACCGCAACCCCCTCGTGACCACGAGCTACGGTGTGGGTGAACTGCTGGCCGACGCCGTGATGCGTGGCGCAAAGGAGTGTGTCATCGGCCTCGGAGGCACCGCTACCAGCGACTGTGGTATTGGTATGATCCGAGCCCTGATAGAGCACTTGGGGCGCAGCGCCCACGACCGCTTTGACGCGGTGCGGGATCAGTACTTTCAGGATCTGCGTATCGTCCTCGCCTCCGACGTCCAGAATCCGCTCTGTGGCCCGCTGGGAGCTGCCCGCGTCTTTGCCCCGCAGAAAGGGGCCACGGAGGCTATGGTTGAGGTCATCGATCGCCGGGCGGCACGCTTCGCCGACGTGAGCGCGCGCCACTTCGGCTACGACCTTCGCAACGCCCATGGCGCTGGGGCGGCAGGCGGACTGGGCTACGCCTTCATGGAGTATTTCCAGGCCACGATGTGCTCAGGAGCGGAACTTCTGCTCGGAGCCTGCCACTTCGACGAGATGATCGATGAAACCGCCGTTATTGTGACGGGAGAGGGGAGTAGCGACGCTCAGACGCTGATGGGGAAGTTGCCCTTCGTGGTGATGGCCCACGGCAGGCGCAAAGGTGTCGATGTCGTGTTGTGGTCGGGTCGCGCCCAGGATGCGCAGCGACTGCTCGATGCAGGATTCGCAAGCGTGGGCAGTATCCATCCCGAGGGGTTCCCACAGGAGGAGGCGATGAGACCCGACGTGGCCGAGGCGCATCTTGCCCAGCGGGGTGCGCAGCTGGTCAGGGAGCTCCGACTGCAAGGGAAAATTAAATGATAGAATCGGCTATGCGCTCAATAGACCCGATAAGATGGCTGATAGAAAGGAATAGCCGATCGAATCGATAAAAACATAGTGTGTATAATCAAAAAAATAGACCCAAATTGGAATTAACTAATAAGAATATAGAGTCATGAAGAAAGGATTGATTTTAGGAATGTTCTCCGCCTCGCTGATGCTCGCCTCGTGCGGCGGAATAGGTGGCGGTACGACGACGCAGGGCAACCAGGGCAACGGCAGTATGTTGGGCAGTGGTGTCGGCGAGTCAGTCGGCAACATTATCTCGTCGATCATCGGTGGTGGCAAACTCTCGAAGGAGAATCTCTACGGCACCTGGCGCTATGACGGTCCGGGATGCGCCTTCACCTCGGAGAACCTCCTGGCGCGTGCTGGTGGCGAACTGGCAGCGGCGAAGGTGGAGGAGAAACTCGGCGAGGAGTATCGCAAACTGGGCTTCACGTCTTCCAACACCCAGTTGACGTTCGCCAAGGACGGCACGTTCTCGGCCAAGATCAACGGCAGGGCCTGGAACGGCACCTATACCTATAACCCGACCGACGCTTCGCTGCAACTGAAGGGTCTCCTCATCAATCTCAATGGCTATGTCGTCCGCAACGGCCTCTCGGGCATTAGCGTGCTCTTCGAGTCGAAGAAGGTGCTCACGCTCTTCCAGACGATGGCAGCCGTGAGTGGCAACAGTACGGCGCAGGTCGTGGGAGACATCTCCAAAAACTATGACGGCGTGCGTGTCGGCTTCGACTTGAAAAAGTAATAGTAGGAATTTTTTTTACTCACCCCCTCATCCTTAGGACACATGAAGAAGATAGAACGTATGAAAAAGCATAGTCGCATGCTAAAGTCGGTATGTATGAAGCCTTTTGCAAGCATGAAGCTGCCGACCCTTACCGTGCGCATCCTCTCCACTCTCTGTGCGCTGACGATGGTCGGCCTCGCCGCCCAGGCGCAACTCCTCTACAAGATCAGTGGCAAAGACCTGACGCGCCCGTCTTATATCGTTGGTACGATGCATGTCGTCTCCTCGTCGTTTGTCCCACAGATTGTGGGCATTGACGAGGCGGTCAACACGACCGACTGCGTGGTGGGTGAGATCGACTTCAAGGAGGCTTTGTCTCAGGATTTTCTCACCCGCGTCTCCGAGGCGATGATGCTACCTGAGGGCAAGACCATCAGAGACCTGCTGACAGCCGAAGAGATGAAGTCGGTCAACAAAGCGCTCATGAGCGTGACGGGGGCCGACTTCGACAACCCCATGGTGATGGCGCAGATGGGGCGGCTGACGCCTGCGGGGCTGTCCAATACACTGACCCTGATGCTCTGTATGAAGCACTATGCGGACAGTTTCAACCCCAATGACCTCATCGACCTCTACTTCCAGAAGGTGGCGAGGGAGAACAACAAGGCCACGGACGGACTGGAGACGGGAGAGGAGCAGATGCGCCTGCTCTTCGGACAGCCGATGGAGAAGCAGGTGCGCGATCTGGTCTGCCTCTGTGAACATTTCGACCGGGCGCAACAGGACTTGGAGGATATGATCGCGGCCTATAAAAACCAGGACCTGAAGCGGCTGGGCGAGGTGATGGATCAGCAGTTTTTGGAGGGCTGCTCCGATGGTCCCCAGGACCGCCAGCAGCTTGTCGTGGACCGTAACCGGCGTTGGGTGGAGAAGATGCCGACGATCATGTCCGCCCAGCCTTCGCTCTTCGTGGTCGGTGCGGGCCACCTCGCGGGCGACGACAGCGTGCTGACCATGCTGCGCCAGCAGGGGTATGTCGTGGAGGCTGTGGAGCGATAGGCGCAGGGCTTCGCAACTATATATATGATGGAGGAACAATGGGTTTGACAATCATCCCAACAGGGATCAAGCAGGCCTTGACTACTATCCTCTAAGAAGCAAAAAACTATGCAAAGAGAAACGGACGAACTGTATATGCGGCGCTGCCTGCAACTGGCGCGTTGCGGACAAGCGGGCGCCAAGCCCAACCCCATGGTCGGCGCGGTGATCGTAGCTCCCGGCGGGCGCATCATTGGCGAGGGCTACCATAAGCGCTGTGGCGAGGGCCACGCCGAGGTCAACGCCTTTGCCTCGGTGAGGACCGAGGACGAAACGCTGCTGAGAGAGAGTACAATCTACGTCTCGCTGGAGCCGTGCAGCCATTATGGCAAGACACCACCCTGTGCCGACCTGATCGTCAGCAAGGGCGTGAGGCGTGTGGTCTGCGGCTGCGTCGATCCCTTCGCCAAGGTGCAGGGTCGCGGCATCGAGCGGATGCGAGCGGCTGGCATCGAGGTGGTGGTGGGCGTGATGGAGCGCGCGTGCAGGGAGATCAACAAGCGTTTCTTCACCTACAACACGCTTCAGCGGCCCTATATCACGTTGAAATGGGCCCAAACCGCCGATGGGCTCTTGGGGGCAGAGGGACGGCGGACACCGATCTCCTCGCCTTTCACCCTGATGCTGGTACACCAGTTGCGCAGCGAAAGCGATGCCATCCTCGTCGGTCATACGACCTGGGCGGTGGATGCGCCGAGCTTGACGGTGCGTGAGTGGGCTGGATCCGACCCCGAACGTATCGTCCTGGCCCACGGACTGGAGGGTACGCTCCCTGAGGGCTACCTTCCGTTTGACAGTATCGACGCCGTGCTACGCCATCTCTATGAGGAGAAGAAGCAGTCGCTGCTCGTGGAGGGTGGAGCAAGGACGCTGCAGTCCTTCCTCGACGCTGGTCTGTGGGACGAACTACGCGTCGAGACCGCGCCTTTCTGTCTCGGAGAGGGCGTGCGTGCGCCCCAGTTGCCTGGAGGGGTGCGCCTGATGCGCCAGGAGGAGTACGACGGACGCACGATTCAATTCTACGAACGCAACGGCCAATAATCTTGTTTTATACTAAGGAACGCAACATCCAATGAACATGGAAGACAGATTGTCGGATACTGACGACTATCGTTGCGACCATTTTGTCCGCATTATTGAGCGGGCAGTGGAGAAAATGACGCTCAAGGAACTGGAGGCCGTGGCCTACGACCTTTTCACCAAGGGCTATCTAGAGGACTACTGATCCTTCAGGTAGCCCCGGCCATCCCTTGCTCCTGAACAGCCATTGTTTCTTTCTCACCCTTGTTTAAATGAGGGTGTGCCTTGCCAGCCTTGCTCTTTATGCAGGTGTGGCTTTGCCATAGGGCTCATAGCACGTTGCGGCAGATTTTTCGCCCAATGAGTTGCTTATGGCGACAGATAAAAAGCCGAAGCGGATCAAAGTGTTCCAAATTCAAGAATTTGAACAAGAAAACTCTTTTTTACCCCTTTTCCCCTTGTTTCTCCACTCTTTATTCTTTCGAGAGTTTAATCCGCTTAATTTCCTTTCCGTGTTTTAGTCATTTTCTTTCCATTTTCCGCATTTTAGTAATTTGTGGCATTTCTAGAAATATGTGCTGAAAGGAGAATTCTAAACAAACTGGCGTATGGCGGATTTGCCTGTGTCAAAGGAAATGCCTACTTTTGTAGCCATTACAGACGATGAGCTTTTGTATGACAGGAGAAAGAATTGTAAATATTGAGTACATTCCGGCCATCAGTTATGTGCTGGCCCGCAATGGCAAGAAATGCATTCAGCGCGTGGAAGTGGTCAACGACAGCGAGGAGGATTGGCAGAAAGTGGTCCTCACACTGGCGGGAGACCATGTGGCGGGCTGCGAGCGCACGTTTGACGTGCTGCCTGCGGGCCAATCGGTAGAGATCACCGACCTCGACCTGCAGCTCCAGTTGGAGTCGCTGCGCCACCTCTCGGAGAGCGTGGAGACTACTTTCACCCTGACGCTGACGGTCGATGGCGAGGAAATGGAGGTCCAGGACCACGCCCTCCGCATCCTTACGGCCAATGAGTGGCCGGGTGTGGGTATCTCGCCAGAATTGATCGCCGCCTTCGTCACGCCCAATGCACCGCAACTCCAGCCCGTGCTGGTCAGTGCCGCCCGCAAGCTGGAGGAGCTCACGGGCGATGCTGCCCTCGACGAGTATCAGCAGCAGAAGCCCAACCGCGTTCGCGCCCAGTGTGCCGCCATCTTCCAGGCTATCCGCGACTTGGGCATCGTCTATGCAGCCCCACCCGCCAGTTTTGAGGAGAAGGGGCAGCGCGTGCGTCTTGCCCAGCAGGTGCTGAAAGAGAAGTTGGGCACCTGTCTGGACCTCACCGTACTGCTCGCCTCGGCCTTGGAGGCTGCCGGCCTTCACCCGCTTGTGGTTATCAAGAAGGGCCACGCCTTCGTGGGCTGCTGGCTCATCGACAACTATTATCAGCAGACCACGTCCGACGACGCCGCCTTCCTCTCCAAGGCGATGAGCGACGGCGTCAACGAGATGGTGCTCCTCGAAAGCATCGACCTGACGAGTTCGGCCGACGTGAGTTTCGAGGACGCCGTGGCCAATGCCGAGCGCTACGTCACCGCCGAGGCCGACAGTATCGTCTGCTTCGTCGATGTCTATTGTTGCCGCGTCAACCATATCCTGCCACTCCCCACGGAGGGCGAGACGGTGGAAACGGAGGGCGTGGGGCATGGTGACACCACATCATGGGTGCGCCAGCAGCAGACCATCGAGGAGGAAGTGCAGGCGCAGCCCAAAGTGCTCACGCGCACGCAGATCTGGGAGCGTAAGCTCCTTGACTTCTCCCTCCGCAACAACCTCCTCAACATGCGCATCGGACAAAAGGTGATTCCCTTTGTCTCTTATCATATCGACACGCTCGAAAACCAGCTGCAGGATGGTGCCGACATCGAACTCGTCGGCAAGCCAGCAGGGGTCAGCACGCAGCCCAACGGCTGGGGCATCTACGACAGCATCAGCTACAAGAAGGATCTGGGCGAACTGGCCGATGCCAGTCTGCGTCGCAAGCGACTGGTCTCCTACCTTGACGATGAAGCGTTGGAACTCTCGCAGCGACGCTTGTTCCGCGAGTCGCGCACGGCGCTGGAGGAGAATGGTGCCAACACGCTCTTTCTCGTTCTCGGACTGCTCAAATGGTACGAGACGGACCGGAGCGAGCGGCCCCGTTACGCCCAGCTGCTGCTCCTGCCGGTGAAGTTGGTTCGCAAGGGGGCCAACCGCTATGTGATCCGGACGCGTGAGGAAGACCCCATCTTCAACACCACGCTGACGGAGATGCTGCGCCAGCAGTTTGAGGTAAACATGCCCGACTTCGACCCGCTACCCACGGACGACCACGGCATTGACGTGAGACGTGTCCTCGCCATGGTGCGCGGAGCCATCAAGACGCAGAAGCGCTGGGACGTGGTGGAGGAATGTATGCTCGGCCTCTTCTCGTTCTCGAAGTTTGTGATGTGGAACGACATTCACAACAACTGCGAGAAGATGGAGCGCAACCCCATCATCCAGTCGCTCATCGCCAAGCGCCTCAAGCTCCACCAGCCTAAGCGCCACCTTGTCAACGTGCGCCTCAGCGACCAGAAGGATCCGCCCAACTATTCCGCCGTACCGCTGCCCGCCGACTCGTCGCAGCTCGAGGCCATCCTCATGTCGGGCGTGGACCGCAGCTTCATCCTCTATGGTCCGCCGGGAACGGGCAAGAGCCAGACCATCACCAACATGATCGCCAATGCCCTCTACAAAGGCAAGCGCGTGCTCTTCGTGGCCGAGAAGATGGCGGCTCTGCAGGTAGTGGAGAATCGCCTGCGCAAGATGCAGCTCCACCCGTTCTGCCTCGAGATGCACTCCAACAAGATGACCAAGAGCCACTTGCTACGCCAGCTTCAGGAGGCCCTGGACGTGACCCGCATCAAGGAGCCAGAGGAGTATATGGAGGAGAGCCGACAGCTTTTCCGCCAGCGCCGTCGCCTCGCCCTCTACGTGGAGCGACTGTATCACCGCCCGCAGAGGTGGGGGGTGTCGCTCTATGAGTGTATCACCCGCATCACGGCAGTGGAAAGCGAACCTATTGCGCCGGGCGACTTCTACATAAAGCACTTCTCCATAGATCAGTTTATGCAGGACCTGGAGGAAATACGCACGCTCGACACCGTCTTCGCCGTCAGCGGCCATCCTGCCACCCATCCGCTGCGCGCACTGACCATCACCTCTGCGTCGATGGAACTGGAGAAGCAGCTACGCGGACCGATGGAGGTGATACGGGAGAAGATAGGCGTCGTGAGCGAGGCCGTAGGACGCTTCAACGACGCGACGGATCGTCCCGTGGAGGAATCGACGCGGGGTATGGACTGGATTCTGATAGCCGCAGAGGCGCAGGAAAAGATAGAAAAAGACTATACGAGAGAGATCTTCGACCTCGACTACCACCAGGTGCGCGACGAATGGAGGAAGGCGTGCGCAAAATGGTGGCTGCCTCGCATGATGGGCAAACGGAGGGTGCTCAGCCAGCTCCGCGCCTACCGACCCGGGATGAGGGAGGAGGACGTCGAGCCTTTGTTTGACGCGCTCAGCAAATATCACGGACTGCTAAGTGAGCACACTACCGCAACCGCCCTGCCTTTCACTGACGAGGAGGTCGAGGCCATGCGCCTTGTGGCGACGCAGCTGAAGGAGATGGAGAAGATGGGGTGTACCCCCGACAACAGCACGCTATCCTTCCTGGGAATGCATATCGACCAGTGGGCGGACCATCTCGACAGTGTGCGCAACTGGACCATCTGGTGCCAGCGCAAGCAGATGCTCCGCGACCATCATCTCGGCAACCTCGTCGAGGAGATTTGGGACAATCCCACTATGCCGATGGCAGAGATAGCTGACGCCTTCGCCAAGGGAGTCTATCAGCGGGTGGCCATGAATATCATCGACGAGAAGAAGCCGCTGAACCTCTTCGACGGACGACTTTTCGAGGAAGAGATACGAAAATACCGCGAGATAGCGTCTCGCTACGAAGTGCTCACGCAGAAGGAACTCTACTACAAGCTGGCTTCCACTATCCCGTCGGCTCAGGTCGAGGCGTCGAAATCCTCGGAACTGGGCATTCTCAAGCGCTATATAGCCAGTGGAGGACGCGGGGCAAGCATCCGCAAGATCATCGACCAAATACCCACGCTGCTGCCGCGCCTCTGCCCCTGTATGCTCATGAGCCCGATGAGCGTGGCACAGTTTCTCGACCTCGACCAGCCGCCCTTCGATCTCGTGATCTTCGACGAGGCCTCGCAGATGCCGACCTCCGAGGCTGTGGGAGCGATAGCGCGCGGAAAGTCGCTCGTGGTAGTGGGAGACCCGAAGCAGATGCCGCCGACGAGTTTCTTCCAGATGCAGCAGACGGACGAGAGCCAAGCTGAGAACGACGACATGGAGTCGATCCTTGACGATTGTATCACGCTTTCCATGGCCTCGCGCTACCTCAGCTGGCACTACCGAAGCCGTCACGAGTCGCTCATCGCCTTCAGCAACAACCAATACTACGACGGCAAACTCTACACCTTCCCTTCGGTGGACAACCGCACGTCGAAGGTGAGCTTCATCCCCGTGGATGGCGTCTATGACTACGGACGCACGCGCAGCAATCGCGCCGAGGCAGAGGCCATCAGTCGCAAGGTGGTGAGCATCCTCCAGGACTATATAAAACATCCATCCCATCCACGACGCTCCATCGGTATCGTCGCCTTCTCTAAGGTGCAGCAGGGACTCATAGAGGATATTCTCACCGAGATGCTGGCGAAAAATCCAGAGATGGAGCAGTTGGCCTATGACGCCGAGGAACCGATCTTCATCAAGAACTTGGAGAACGTGCAGGGTGACGAGCGCGACATCATTCTCTTCAGTGTGGGCTACGGTCCAGACAAGCGGGGGAAGGTGTCGATGAACTTCGGACCGCTCAACAACCAAGGAGGTGAGCGACGCCTCAATGTGGCCGTGAGCCGCGCGCGCTACGAGATGATTGTCTTCTCGACGTTGCAGCCCGAGATGATCGACCTGCGGAGAACGCAGGCCGCGGGCGTGGTGGGACTAAAACGCTTCCTGAAGTATGCGAAGACGGGACGCCTGGCCCTACAGGCCGAAGCGCTGGAGACGGGCAATGAGGAGACGGCCAATGACGCCGTCACCCAGAAAGTGGCCCGGATGCTGCAGGGTCGGGGCTACCAGGTCGATCTGTATGTGGGACGCTCGGCCTTCAAGGTCGATATCGCCGTGCGCAATCCGCACGACGAGGGAAGCTACCTCTGTGGCATTCTCTGCGACAACCCGAAATATTATGTCACGAAGACCGTGCGCGACCGCGAAATCTGTCGTCCCGAGGTGCTCCGCCATCTGGGCTGGAAGCTGCTTCGCCTTTGGAGCGTGGACTGGTTCCTCAACCCCGAGGCGACCTTCGAACGTCTGTGTCAGGCCCTGGAAGCGTTGTTGAAGGAGGCTGACGACGACGGCGACCTGTTCTCGCCCTATGAGACCAAGGAGCAGCCGCAAGAGCAAAAGCATTCCGCCACGTTTAACATCTCGGCGGAGGAGATCATCTACCCCGAGGACGAATCGCTGCTGGAGACTTACGAGGTGGCGGAGATAAACCATCTCGTCGGCGTGGGTGGCCTCGAGGTCTTGCTTCTCAATGGCCGACGCGCCACTATGGGCGTGAAGGAGATCGTGAGGGTGGAGCAGCCCATCCGTCTCAGCTACCTCGCCAAGCGCATCGCAAAGGAGTGGAAAATACCACGTGTCACGATCCGTCTCACCGACTGGGTGCGGCATGCGGCCTTGGGATGCTATTTCGATAAGGGAGACTCTGAGACCAATCCCACGGTCTGGACCTCTGAGGACCGGCTGAGAGGATGGAATAAATACCGCAAGGCCAGCGGGCGCGAGATAGAAGAGATACCACCCTGCGAGATCGGCAATTGTATCGCCTATCTTGTCCAACAGCAGGGTACCATCCCAAGCAGCGAACTGAAACGCGTGGTGGCCCACCAGTTTGGTTTCCCCCGCGTGGGACAGAAGGTGGACAAGTATTTGGGGGAGTGCATCCAACTGATGATTGCCAACGAGAAACTGCGAGAGGACAACGGCATGGTCAGCTGCTAAGCAGATGGCCTTGCAGCTGTTCTGTGTTCCTCAAGATCATGTTCCACAAAAGTAAAAAATCAATAGTAAATAATAAGATGAGAAGAAAGACAACCTTCCTGCTTAGCCTGTTGCTGACGATCGCCCTGGGCGTGTCGGCCCAGACTTCCGAGCCGCGCCACGAGATTCTCCTGGAGACCGACAGCGGCAATGTGCGCATCGCGCTCTACAACGAGACGCCGCAGCACCGTGACAATATCCTCAGACTGGTGGAGGCTCATGCTTACGACGGCGTGCTTTTCCATCGTGTCATCAGCAATTTCATGGTGCAGACGGGCGACCTCGGCAGCATCGGTGCGCCGCAGGGCAAGCTCCTCGGTGACACGCCGGAGAAATACTCCGTTCCGGCCGAGATCCGATTCCCGCAACTGTTTCATAAGCGCGGGGCCGTGGCAGCAGCCCGCGAGGGCGACGATGTCAATCCGGAGCGCCGCTCTTCGGCCACACAGTTTTATATTGTCTGGGGACGCCAGTGGGACGATGCATCGCTCGACAAACTGCAGCAGCGCATAGACCAAATGACGCAGGGGACAGTGAAACTCACACCGGAGATCCGCGAGGTCTATAAGACGCTTGGCGGCACACCCCACCTCGACGGCTCTTATACGGTCTTTGGCGAGGTCGTGGAGGGACTGGAGGTCGTGGAACGTATCGAGAAGGCTGCCACCGATGACCACGACCGCCCGCTGAAGGATATCCGTGTAGTCCGGGCCACCGTAGTGAAATAGTCCGACGATCATCTCTCACCAAAGACGACATTCATGAAAACAAAGATCTTTTCTTTTCTGTTCCTCCTGATGGCGGCCACGCTGACGGTCCATGCGCAAAGCGACGTGGTGAGTCTGGCACAGGCCGTGCGTATCTTTCAGAATCCCAGGCAACAATCCGCCAACGACTTGCTCACGAAGCAGGGTTATCAGTACAAGGGCGTCTCGACGGCCTTTGGCAAGGAATACACCTGGGTGAAGAACATGGACCTGACCAAGGACGGCCTGCCCACGAAGTTTTCCAAAGGCAACTCCTCCCTCATCCTCCTCGACGCCAACGGCAAGTCCTTGTATCTCTGCATCTTCAACGCTGCTTGCTACAAGCAGTTTCAGCAGCAGGCCGTGCAGATGGGGTATAAGGCCGACAAGGCCGACGGCAAGAGCAGCACGCTCTTCTACATGAAGGACGATGCGCCGACCATCACCTTCATGCAGCTGGAGAAGCCCATGCCCTATTGCATCATCATCACGGAGTAGCTTCGGAATCTGCTGCCTCCGTTCCGCCCAAAGATCGTACGTAGTCGTAGAGTCGCTTGTAGAACGGATGGCGGCAGAGCGTGGCAGGGTCGCCCAGGATCATGAGTTTCATCCGCGCACGAGTGATGGCGACGTTCATTCGGCGCAGGTCGCGGAGGAAGCCGATCTGGCCTTCGGCATTGCTACGCACCAAGGAGATGAGGATCACGTCGCGCTCTTGGCCCTGAAAACCGTCCACTGTATTGACTGAGAGGAGGTGGCGGAAGGGTTTGAAGAAGGCGTCCTTCTTGATCAGCGCGCGGAGGTACTGTACCTGTGCACGATAAGGAGAGATGACGCCCACGTCGATCTGCTCGTCGAGCACGCGTCGCTTGCCGATCTTCACAAAATAGCGGCGCAGCACGTCGAGGGTGAGTTCTGCCTCGCGCTTGTTCACCCGCCCGAAACTGTTGCCGACAAACTCCTCGCCACCTTCTCCCGCCTCGCCCTCTACGGCTATCCAGTCTATTGGAATGTCATAGTCGAGAATGCCACGGTGGCTCACTTGTGGTGCGCCCACCACTTCGCCGTGGTAGAACCAGTCGGAGGAGAAGCGCATGATCTCCTCGTTCATCCGGTACTGCACCTTCAGCAGCGTCACCACTGCGGGCTTCCGCTCTACGATGCGCTCCATGAGAGTCTTGCCTAGTCCGCCCTTGAGTGCGGCCATACTTTTCACGGTGGGTGGCAACTGGCAGTGGTCACCAGCCAGTATCACCCGCGAGGCTCGTCGGATGGCAATCCAGCATGCGGCCTCCAAGGCTTGTGCTGCCTCGTCGATGAAGAGCGTGTTGAACTTTTGGCCTTGCATCAGCCGGTTGTTGGACCCCACCAGGGTCGAGGCGATGACACGTGCCTCGTTGAAGAGCTCGCTATTGATGCGTAGTTCCAGTTCTGTGGCGCGGCTCTTCAGCCTTTCGAGTTTCTGATGGTAGTTTTCCGAACCGCCTCGCCGACGCTGTGCCCGCAGTTCGCGTATAGCCTTGCGTATGGCCCAAAGCTGGGGATAGTCGGGGTGGGCCTCGAAGCGTCGCTCGTAGGTGAACCCCAGCATCTTATCGTTGACGCGCGAGGGATTGCCAATGCGCAGTACGGGAATGCCCCTATCGACCAGTTTCTCCGAAATCCAGTCCACCGCCATGTTGCTCTGTGCGCACACCAGCACCTGGCTCTCGCGCATCAGTGTCTCGTTGATGGCCTCGACGAGCGTCGTCGTCTTTCCTGTGCCCGGAGGGCCGTGGACGACCATCACGTCCTTGGCGCGCACCACCTCGCTGACGGCTTGCTCCTGGGCGCCGTTGAGCCACGGCAGGCGCACTGGACCGAAACCATAGGTCTGTGCTGGCTGGGGACCGTAGAAGAGGTCGCGCAGGTAGGCCAGGCGGTTGCCCTTTGCCGAGATCACACGGTCGAGGGCGTCGAGCATCTCGCGATAGCTCGTCTCGTCAAACGAGAGTTGGCAACCGATCTTCTGTCCGCCGTCGGACTGAAGATCGAGTAGCGGAGCGCTATCGGGGACGACCACTACCATCCGCTCGCCATCGGCGTAGGAGACGGTGCCCGTGAAGGAAAGGAAATGGAGTTTGCCCTCGGTGGTTTGGCGGAAGAAGACTACGGGTTTGCCAAACTCAAAATTGTGCTCTATGTCCAAGTCTTGCTCTCTGTACACCTCCACCACGCGCTGGTTGAGGCTATTATAGTAGTTTTTGCCCACACGCAGGGGAAACCATGCGTCGCCGCGCTTCACCTTGCGCTGCATTCCCACAACCTCCGTCTGTTTGCGGAAAGCCTCTTTCTCAGCGTAATATTCCATCTGCAGCAGCAGTTTTTGCCGCTGGAGGGCTTGTTGGGCGTTCTCGTTGATTGTCATTGCTCGTTCACTCTTATCCTTGGTCGTTAGTTCACTCTTATCCTGTGAGTATATGATTTTTCAGTTTGCAAATATCGTGAAAAATGGTGAGAGAACCAAATAAAATGCGTACTTTTGCGCCATGGACATCCGCTTGCACCATCTCTCCATCGGCTATCGCCGTGGTCCCGTCGTGGCCCGTGATATTGACATTACTATCCTCGGAGGTCGCCTGACCTGTCTCATCGGCGACAATGGCATTGGCAAATCGACACTCCTGCGCACCCTGTCGGGCTTTCAGCCGAAGGTGGGCGGAGAAATTTGGCTGGGTAGCCGCGAGGCCGATAGTCTCTCGCAGCGCGAGCGATCACGGATTATTTCCATCGTTCTCACCCAGCGGCCCGAAATGGGTGGACTCACCGTCCACGACCTCGTCGGCATGGGGCGCAGTCCTTATACGGGCTTTTGGGGCAACCTTGCTGCCCGCGATGAGCTGGCCGTGCGCCAAAGTCTTGTCGAGACGGGGGCTTGGCCGCTTCGTGACCGTAAGATCGACTCGCTGAGCGACGGTGAGTGTCAGAAGGTGATGATTGCTCGCGCCTTGGCTCAGGAGACCCCCATCATTCTTCTCGACGAGCCGACGGCCTTCCTCGACTTCCACAGTCGCATCGATACGCTCCGGCTGCTCTCGCGCTTGGCCCACACCATGGGCAAGACTATCCTCCTTTCTACCCACGACCTCCAGTTGGCTGCCGAGTTGGCTGACCTCCTTCTTCTTCTTTCTCCCGACGGCCTTCGTCCAGTCGATCCCGCTACGATCAGCCAGGATATCCGTCAGCGGATCCATGATTAGGTGGCGGGCATCATCTCCTTGGTGAGCACGCTCTCCAGCTGCTCTGCCGAGAGGCGCAACTGGAATTCTCCCTTGATAGCCACGCTGATGCGTCCCGTCTCCTCGGAGACGACGATGGCGATGGCGTCGGAGTCCTGCGAGATACCCATGGCGGCACGGTGGCGCAGTCCCAGTTCCTTGGGAATGTCCTGGTTGTGACTCACGGGAAGAATGCAACCAGCAGCCCGGATGCGCTTCTTCGTAATCACCATCGCACCGTCGTGGAGGGGTGAGTTCTTGAAGAAGATGTTCTCGATGAGGCGCTGGTTGATGCGCGCGTCGATATAGTCGCCTGTGTCGCAGATGTCGCTGAGCGAGATGCCCCGCTCGATGACGATCAGCGCGCCCACCTTGCCACGGCTCATGCTCATACAGGCCATCACGATGGGCATGATGGCCTCCTTGTCCGCCTTTTCTTCATCCTTGCTACTGAAAAAGATGCGCAGCACGCTCTGCACCTGGCGGCGAGCGCCGAGATTGTAGAGGAAGTGGCGTATTTCCTCTTGGAAGAGGACGATGATGCCGATGACACCGACGGAGACGAGCTTGTCCATAATGCTGCCTAGGAGACGCATCTCCAGCACCTGGCTCACGAAGAGCCAGACGAGGACAAAGACCATGATGCCGATGAACACATTGAGCGATCGCGACTCCTTCATCACCCGGTAGAGATAGTAGAGCATCAGGGCGACAAGGAGAATGTCGATTACGTCTTTGATTCCAAATTCAAAAAACATGACTGTGTCTGGGTTGTTGGTGGGGGATTGGCGAGAATTCTCTCTATTGCAGCCTCGGGACTATTTATTCGATCCACCCTGGTAGCAGCCGAAGAGGCGCACCGCCTCCGCTGCTGCCTTGACGTCGTGGACGCGGAGGATGGAGGCGCCGTTCATCAGGGCCAGCGTATTGACAACGGTCGTTCCGTTGAGGCTGCCGTCGGGATTGGTGCCCAGCGACTGGAATATCATCCGCTTGCGACTCATGCCAGCGAGGATGGGGAGGCCGAGCGTACTCAGACGGTTCATCTCGCGGAGCACGTCGTAGTTTTGCTCCTGCGTCTTGCCGAAACCGAATCCAGGATCAAGGATGATATCCTTTTGTCCTAGATCGCGGAGCTGCTGCACCTCGCGTGCCATAGCCAGGAGCATGTCGTGGATGGTGGGCTTCACCGACATGAGGATGTAGGGCACGCCCAAGGCTGCCACCGTGCGGAAAATGGCGGGATATTCGTCGGTCGTCTGCTCCAGCGGCGTATCGACCACGCCCGTGATGCCACCCTCGCTCACGTCGTTGATGATGTCGGCTCCCATCTCCTCTACTACCATTCGTGCCACGTTGGGACGGTAGGTATCGACCGAGAGAATGGCCTCGGGCTGCTCGCGGCGCACGATGGGCAGGGCGAAGCGCAAGCGGCGCACCTCCTCCTCCTCCGGCACTTCTACGCCGCCTGGGCGGGTGGAGAAGCCTCCCACGTCGATCATGGTGCCGCCCTCCTCGATGATTTGATTGGCACGGCGGGCGATGCTCTCCTCGGTCTGTACGCGCGACCCGGCGAAAAACGAGTCGGGCGTGCAGTTGAGGATTCCCATGACCTGCGGTTCACGAAGGCTGACGAGCCGCCCATTCACTTGTATTGTATATTCCATGTGTCAGTACTTTTTTGCAACAGCGGACAAAAGTAGATAATTAATTTGAATTTGCAAAATAATCGGTGATAATTTGCGGGTTTGAGCTTTTAGCATTACTTTTGCAGTGGGGCAGGATACAGGAGGATGGTGAACCCGTAGGGCGCAGCTATTGCCTATGCCACCGCGCCCCGTATCGTTTTTATCATCTGCAAGATTATGGACATCAAAGAACTTTACGCACTATATCGTCGCTGCTCCTGCGTGACGACCGATAGCCGCCATTGCCCAGAGAACAGTCTCTTCATCGCGCTCAAGGGCGAATCCTTCGACGGCAACCGTTTTGCCGCCCAAGCTTTGGAGAAGGGTTGTAGCTATGCCGTGGTTGATGAACCGCAATATGCCGTGGCTGGCGACGCACGCTATATCGTCGTGGCTGATGCGCTGACCACCTATAAGGAACTGGCCCGCGAGCATCGCCGCCAGTTTGACATTCCTGTCATTGGCATCACGGGCACCAATGGTAAGACCACAACCAAGGAACTGGTTTCCGCGGTCTTGGCCAAAAAAAACCGTGTGCTCCACACCGAGGCCAACTACAACAATGACGTAGGCGTGCCGCGCACGCTGCTTCAGATCACGCCGGAACATGAGATAGCGGTCGTGGAGATGGGAGCCTCCCATCCGGGCGACATACAGCAGCTTGTGGATTATGTTGAGCCGACCTGTGGCATGATCACCAATGTAGGGCGTGCCCACTTGGAGGGCTTCGGATCTTTCGAGGGTGTAAAACGGACGAAAGGTGAACTCTATGATTTCATGCGGGCCCATGGCGCCCTCCTCTTTCTCAACGAGAGCGATGCCGACCTGATGGAGATGGCTGCCGAACGTCAGTTTGACCGGGTTGTCACCTACGGCACGGACTCTACCGCTGACGTCCGTGGCACACTGATCTCCTGTGCCCCCTTCCTCCATTTCTCTTTCCAGGCCGCCGCGGCCCTCACACCGCAGCCATTGGAGGTGCGGTCTCAGCTCATCGGATCTTACAACATGAGCAATATGCTCGCCGCCATTGCCATTGGTCTCCATTTCGGCGTGTCGCCACAGGACGCAGCCCAGGCCCTGGAAGACTATCAGCCGAGCAACAACCGGTCGCAGCTGACCGTGACCGACCGCAACCGCCTCATAGTGGATGCTTACAATGCCAATCCGTCGAGTATGGCGGCGGCAATAGAGAATTTCCGTCTCACCGAGGCCGACCACAAAATGGCTATTCTCGGTGATATGCGCGAACTTGGCGAGGCCTCTTCCGAGGAACACCAGCGCATTGTGGACCTCCTGGAGCGCGACGGCTTCCACGACGTGTGGCTCGTGGGTCCCGAGTTTGCTGCCACCAACACCGCTTACCGCACCTTCCCTGATGTTGAGGCCGTGTGGCGTGCTATCGACGTGGAGCAACCCTCGGGGCGCACTATCCTCATCAAGGGCAGCAACGGCATCCGCCTCTTCGAGTTGCCCGCACTGCTATAGAGCGTCAAGAGGCCGTGTTAACATCGTTAGCACGGCCTCTTGACCGTTTTTTCTTTATGACAACCAACTCAAACCGATCATACAGAGATTATATCCGTTAGCAATCCCAAAGCTTGTTTAGGGATTGTTAATAGATGTCGGCGCAGTCATTTCTTGCTTTTGGTTATCCTATTATAAGGAAGCAAAAGTGCTTTGATCCCAAATATGGATATAGAAGAGACTATCAAGCGAGTAAGGACTGGTGATACAACTGCTCTGAAAAAACTTATCGAAGCCTATTCTCCTATGTTGAGAAAGGTGTGTTTTAACATCACCCATGAGGACGAGGATACATTGAATGACCTTGTCCAAGTGGCGTTTATCCGTGCTTACTATTCTCTTCATCAACTTAGAGATACTTCAAAGTTTGGCGAATGGGTCTCTGCTATAGCAAAAAATGAGGCCTTGAAATTTCGGAAGTGCAAGCAGAAGGGAAATGTCGTTCCTTTTTCGTCTTTCTCGGACGAAGAATTGGATGTAGAAGAGAGTATTACGCCTGAGAATTACTTGGGAGAAAAGGAAATCATGAAAATGGTTCGCCAGTTACCTACAGGTTATAGCAAGGTTTTTCAGATGGCCGTGATCGAAGGATATTCCCATAAGGAAATAGCAGAAAGGATGGGGATCGAACCCCACAGCTCATCGTCGCAACTGGCAAGAGCTAAAGCAATGCTGAGAAAAATGATCAGCAAACGTATGCTGGCCGTCGTTACAATCATCTTCATTAGTATACCGATCTGTCGTGTTTTATGGAGAAAGGACAAGGTGAAGGAGAAAAATAATCATACGGCACAGGTTAAGAACGAAGATAAAGGACAAGCAAGTCTGGGTAATAGGCAAGTGGAGGAAAAGCAGGCCGCAAAGGATCAGATCACAAAGGATCAAAGCCAAAAGGATAAGGAAGTGGATGTGGTAATAAGCAACATCTATCCTCATGTAGTCCATGCAATAGTTGACACAATACCTGCAACTGATACGTTTCAGACTCCAAATATTTTGGACAACATTCATCTTGCGGGAATAATAGATGACAGTATCTTTTGTGATACGATAAAAATACGCTGGCACGAGTACGACAAACCGTTGATAACAGAGGAAACAGCACTTCCTAAAAAGCATCATTGGCAGTTGCTTGCTGCTGGTTCTTTGGGGTCTGCTTTAGCGCAAAACGCTTTCAGAATGTTGACTGGCAATTCAGGAGGTGGCTTGCCAGATGTTGACGGGCCTGTAGGACCTGATGGTCCTGTGGCTCCCGACAAGTTCTCCACTTGGGACGAGTATTATCGTTATTTGCAGATCAAAGAGCATGAAGGCTTGTCGGAGGAGGAGAAAGCACTCATGGAAATAGCCTTCAACAATAAAAACAATATCAACAACAACATCAAGAACGATGGAAAAATCGTGGAGCATGAGCATCATGACAAACCGATTACTTTTGGTATTTCAGTAACAAAGACATTGGGAAAAAAATGGAGCATGATGTCTGGCCTGCAGTATTCGCTCTTGAAGTCCAACTTCACGTTAGGAGAGGAAGCTTATTATATCAAGCGAACCCAACATCTGCATTATTTGGGAATACCTTTGCATGTGTCGTATAAGTGGCTTGATGTCAAGAATTGGACTATATATTCTTCGTTGGGCGGAAGTCTACAAATACCGGTTTATGGTAAAACAGACGAAAAGTATGTTGTCGGACCTATCACGCCCTATACAAATCACAGGCATTTCATACCTTCGCTGCAATGGAGTGTGAGTACTGGCATAGGAGTGCAATACAAGCTTGCTACCAAGTGGAGCGTTTACATAGAACCTTCGCTCCACTGGTATGTGCCGAATGGTAGCTTCGTCCATACTATATGGACAGAACATCCGTTCACATTCACTATTCCCTTCGGCCTCAGATTCACTTGGTAATGGTGTCCTCATGCAGTCTTTCTGTTTTTTGTTGTCTCTTACCTAATAGATGAACAAAAACTTTGGAAGACAATCATGTACAAAACAAGCGACTATTTACGCAATGGGGTGCTATACCTCAACAACATCATTCGCCCGCATCACAAGCGACTGAGCACTTTGATGATTTACTCTACCACCAAGTGTCAGTCGCGTTGCAAGCATTGCTCAATATGGCAGAAGCCAGAAGAGCATCTGTCCTTGAGAATGATAAAGATGATCATGGCGAGCCAGTGTGTCACAAAGAATACTGTTGTAGGTTTGGAGGGTGGAGAATTCTTGCTTCATCCTGAGGCTAATGCCATCATGGAGTGGTTCAAGGACAACCATCCCAACTATACGCTATTGTCGAATTGTCTCGCACCTCAAAAGGTAATAGAGGCAGTGAGACTGTATCATCCGAGCCATCTGTACGTCTCGCTCGATGGTAACAAGGAAACATACAAAGCCATGAGGGGCTGTAATGGCCATGACAAGGTGTTGGAAGTGATAGAGACTCTAAAGGACGAGGTTCCTGTCTCTCTGATGTTTTGCCTCTCGCCATGGAATACTTTTGAGGACATGGACTATGTGATAGGTCTCGCCAAGAGATACGATGTGGATGTGCGCATAGGCATCTATGGCACAATGGACTTCTTTGACACCACTGCCGACTTGCTTTCTGCTGATATGGCCCATTACATTCAGAATATCCCCAAGAGCATTCATGGCACAGAAGAAAATTTTGACTTTGTGGCATTGTATAAGGAATGGAGAAATGGTCGTCTGCGTTTACGTTGCCAAAGCATATTTAGCGAATTGGTCATTCATTCCAACGGCGATGTGCCGTTGTGCCAGAATCTGGGCGTAATGTTAGGTAACGTCTATGAACATTCATTGGACGAAATTTTCAATTCGAGAGAAACTACCAAGGTGCAGTGCCAGTATTCAAGAGAATGCAATGGTTGCTGGATCAACTTCCATCGCAAGTATGACATTATCCTGCTGCGTAATCTTGAAAAGGTTTTGCCTAAGAGCATCATCGAAGTTTTCTATGGTAAATACCAATGGACAGGCAATAGAGCAGAGACTTACAGAAAATATATCAAAAAAAATGGTTTTTAATGGAACACATCAAAAATATCATAGAACGCTATAAGCATGTGCGGAACATGAAGATGTTGCAGCAAGCCTATCAGGGAAAGTACGCCTTTGTGGGTATAGGAAATCATAGTACAAACAACCTTTATCCTGTGCTCAACTATCTGCATGTGCCATTAAAATATATTTGTTGTAAAACTCCTGGCAAACTACAGTTGATAGAAGGGGTCTTTCCTCACGTCCGTGCAACTACGTCATTGAACGAAGTCTTAACGGATGAAGAGATAAAGGGTGTATTTGTGTCCGTTTCTTCAAAGGCGCATTTCTCCATCGCATCTAATGTGTTATCGCACAAAAAGGCTTTGTTCATAGAGAAACCTCCTTGTTCGAATGCCGAAGAATTGAGACGCTTAATAGAATTGCAGAAGCAAACTCAAGTTTTGGCGATGGTCGATTTGCAAAAGCGTTTCGCACCTGCCATGCAAATCTTGAAGAAGAAGTTGCAGGGGAGCAAGGGAACAAAGACTTATAATCTAAAATTTCTAACCGGCGCTTACCCCGAGGGAGACGCTCTGCTCGACCTATTCATTCATCCGATAGATTGTGTCGTCTATTTGTTTGGAAAGGCAGAGGTAAGGTGTGTGGAACCCATTGACGAACATACCGTGATGTTAGTACTCAAACATGCTGATGCTATAGGAGTTCTTGAGCTTTCCACCGACTATACATGGTCTGATGCAAAGGAGAGTATGACCATCAACACCAACAAGGGTATTTACTCATTGGAACAGATGGAAACGCTCACTTTCCAGCGGAAGCCACATCGTTTTTGTGGACTTCCCTTGGAAAAGGTTTTGATGCATGTGAATGTGACGGCCGAACTTTTTGGTAGAAATAATTTCCAACCGTTGATGCAAAACAACCAAGTATTTACGCAGGGATATTATACTGCTATAAAGAGCTTTGTGGATGCAGTTGAAGGGAAAAGAGCTTGCAATCCTCAATCATTAGAAGCATTTATGGATACTTATTCTTTATTGGATACGATTCGTTTACATATTTGCAGAAAAGTGTTCTAAAAAAGTATAGATAAAACTTAAAAAACATAGTATTTTCTTTGTTGTCTCATATATTATTCATATATTTGCAATGTCATAATGATATCATCAAGCAATCATGTGTAACCCTTTAAAAATATGATTATGGAGACAAAGGAATTTCAGTTCAAAGGTTTGACCCTCAGTGGTTTCGCCATGCTTTTCCTCAATATACTGTTGACAGTGTTGAGTGCTGTCATGGTGGTTGCGGGCTTTGTTTGGTGCCAGCACGAGTTGTTGGCAGGACTTCTTATCGGCGTGGGTTTTGCTTTGTTGGCAGTCACACTCTTCGTTTGGGGAGGCTTCGTGATGGTCGAACCAGGCGAGGCGCGAGTGATGATGTTTTTCGGGAAATATAAAGGCACCTACACCAACGTGGGCTACTCATGGGTTAACCCCTTTATTAA